>OBLT010000329.1_pt1 | contig 32839 bp, 26 predicted proteins | sample 1518721 | NCBI WGS metagenome assembly OBLT01 (sample SAMEA3539307, study PRJEB22396) | soil metagenome | biome: tundra; feature: field; material: soil | place: USA | collected 2010-05 | depth 0.15 m | reverse complement strand
TGTTGCTGGGCGCGCAGGTGATTGCGGAATACGAACGCATCGAGATCGGCGGGGCGCCTTCTGCTTACCTGCTCAGAGGGGTGAAACCTTCAATCAAAGACCTGCCGCACAAAGACAGAAGGCATACAAAAGCATAGGAAAGCATAGGAAAACCAGCCCCTTATTTTGGGGAACATGCTGTCTTTGTTTGTATGCAATATTTCAGGAGACACAAAATAATGAAGGCATCCCCAAAATATAACGAAAAAAACTTAATCCCCATGTTTCTTAAGGCAGCAGCCTTCCGAAATGATCTAGTGGTTCTAGGCTTTACCGATAATGGTGGCGCAATCCATAGTGCCGAACGAATTTTGAATATATTGGGGCAACATTTAAAGTACCCTGAACTTAGACACACCAATAATTATAAGAAATACCATACGGCACAATTTTCAGTAGCTGCTTTGAAGGCGCACAAACGCGGGGAAGAAGTCCTTATTGAACATGTCTCACCTATTCGGGACTTCACTCGTAAAGCGATAAAAATACTCGATAACATGACAAACGATAATACCCAAATTGAAAAATTAAAGGACTTCATTAAAAAGCACTACCATCTTGTTCTATTAACACCTGATGAAACAAGGCATTTAAATAAGATAAATCGAACCAAAATGGAAGATGATCGTCTTGAACGGGCTGGAATTACTACTGTCTTCTATCCGAACCAGCCAACTTCCGCTTCGTTATGCAAAGTATCAAATTATGCAAAGCAAGCTGTTTGTGAAACTGTAACACGCTGATATCCAGTAGCCTGTAGGGCAAGTATGCATCAATGAGGTGAACATAATAATCGCAGTTCTATGTGGTTGGAGCCACACTTATAGAGGCTGCTATGAACTTGATACTTCTTCAATATCGTCGACACTGCGCATGCGTCATAAGCGCACAACAACCAGGCCATTGCTCGTTGTTGAGGACTTTGCGATGAAGTATCGCGGACTCGCGCATCTTCAGGAGCTATGCTCGAAGAAACATCTCTATCGCGCCCCGGACTCATTGTTGAAGTTCCTCAAAACGCTTTTATTATGCAAAGCTCACGAGTCAGTTAATGCCATGAAACCGTGTCGGAGGCTGACTCGCATAACATGTACTTTGCATAATTCGTAACTTTGCATAAGTGTCGAAAGGTGCCCGTGACGAAGTTCCGCTTTATGGCATCGAAAATTGCTGAGGCGTTCAGAAGAACCAATAACGGGTTTGTGTCGCTAGTGACGGTTCGAAAAAGTTGAAAGCGAACCTTCCAGCAGGCTGCATCGACAGCCTTTTCATAAAATCGCCAAGGTCCGCTAAGGCCGAGAAAATGACGGTCAGGTTCTAAACTAAAGCGGACTGTTTTATGGTAAGTTTCCCAACAGATGAAGGACCGCTACGGGGTATTTTACTTAGCGCGTACTTTCGGCCATTTGCTGACTGTCGAGTTGTAAAATATCTAGCAAGAAAGCTGACGCTCGTGACCGACAACAACGTGCCAATAGACAGTCGAGGTCAATTCCTGCACTTTAGGATATGCTTAGCTTCCTGAGACCATAAATAAATTATGGAACAACCGGGTGAAATAAAATGAAAAATGTTCTAAATGTCGAATTCGCCAAATGTGGAATATCGTTTTTGTCTTCAGTTGGCTTTCTACTTTTGTTCGGCTGCGCCATGCCACCATCTGGATTTTCTCCATCTGAACAAAGTGCGCTCAGCGCGAGTCTTTCAGATCCTTCCGATCTTGTTCAAGTGCGAAGCGTTTTTAAAAGGGAAGTCGAACGTACGCCACTTGTAAGAGACGTAGTCTTTCACAACGAACCCGGAGAGGTTCGCTATTTAGAGTACACCGATCCTTCCAACGGCAAGTCTAATGTTGTTCAGCTTACCTCGTTATTGCCCGATTCAATTATCGTGAGCTATAGCCCTGAAGGTGCATATACATATCCAGCTTGGAAGGTATCGTATACCGAGTATGTTCAATTGCATCAATACTATTGGCTATCGTCAACATGGTCGCAAACCGATGCGGAAAATGTGGCGCGCGCATTGAAGATACTTGTACTTGATGCACGGCACGAGTTGGATGGGATACTGGCCACTAATCTCGGAAAATTTAAAGAGACTTGCCAATCCTGGCATTCTTTGCAAGAAAAGCCCCCTATGCCCGAGGAGGCTCAACGTCATAAGGTACTTGCGGAAAATGCGTTTCGAGAAAATGATATGGATAAGGCGACGGACGAATACATGAATGCGCTGAAGATCTATCCATGCTGGCCTGAAGGACAACATAACGTGGCATCTATATTGGGTGATACTGGATGGTACACAGGAGCTATTGCCCACATGAAATACTATCTGGAGCTGGTACCCAATGCATCTTATTCACAAGCTGACAGAGACAAAATCATAATTTGGCAGGACAAAATGGGCCGCTAAAATTACGCCTGTGATGTGATTGAGGGTTATTTATTCACTCGTACGCTTCGGAGAATATCGAACGTCAGCATTGTGAAGGCGGCTAACCGGACAGTCGAATCGCGTGTCCAGCACTAGGAGAAAAACGTGAATAAATTAGCTTTTGTAATCCTCATCACTTTGTGTAGTAGTGCTTTCGCTGATAGCTCCAGCTTGAAAGCAGGGCTTTGGGAAATAAAACCCATTCGTCAGCTTGTAGATGGCCGTGACATGACCGCCCAGATGGCTGCACTCCAAGAAAAAATGCAGCAGGCGATGGCAAGTATGACTCCGGACCAGCGTAAACAAATGGAGGCAATGATGAAAGGCATGGGTACAGGTTCACCTTCCGCCGGAAGCTTAGCGCGCATCTGCATCAGCCCGGCGATGGCAGCCATAAACGCACCCATGGTGGATCATGAAGGGCGCTGTGCTCCAGCTAAAGTGACCCGCAATGGCAATAAGAGTAAGTTCGAGTTTAATTGCACCACAAATGGACGCACCATGGTTGGCAGCGGTGAAAGTACGACCAACGGCGATAGGATTTCCACAAGCGTAAATATGACCATGACTGACAGTAAGGGGCATCACACCATGCAAAGCGAGTCAGAAATGACGTATCTTGGTTCGGACTGCCAGGGAATCAAACCGGCCGACCAACTGGTCAAGGATCTTCAGAACCCGTCCCAACAAAAGTAATGGCGGCTAACGGGTGTGGTACTGACGTTCGCAGGGAAGGTGAGCAAAGGACGAAAAACGGCCAATTGCAGTCGCAGCGACGAGTGAAAAGTCCTAACATTAGAGTGAAGTAGTCAATTAAGAACTGTATACCTTTCCAATCAACCGCAAGCAAGCTAAAGGGAATGTCATGACCAACTCAAACACCAAACGGTTTCTTGTCTTATATCTCGCACTAGCGACAGTACTCGATGAGTGGGCGAAGACGGACCCCGAAAAGAAGAAGGTATCCGAAGAGAAGATGAGGGCTGAGTGGGGCACATGGATGAGCGCGCATTCCAAAATGTTCATAAGCACAGATGCTGGAGGGAAGACCAAACGGGTCACGTCAAGCGGAGTTACTGACACTAGGAACGATATCATGCTGTACTCGATCGTAGAGGCAGCTTCGCATGATGCAGCGGCGAAAGCGTTCGAAAACCATCCGCATCTGCAAATTCCGCAATCCTCCATTGAAATCATGGAAATCAGACCGATGGGCGGAATGTAGCGGCCCGAACGGCCAGAGGCGAATGGCCGAAGTTGAATCAGAAGCGGAAGATGGTATTCGTGAATTCTAAAGGACAGAATGCGGCCATGAACCGCCTGTCATGACTGGCGACTTTCATCCATCGAGTTCGCAGGTTGCTACAATTGCCTAGTGCCAAAAGGAGACATACGCAAATGTTTCTGATACTAGACACGCCGCCGTGCGTTTAATGTGTAGATGCTGCGACTCGATCTTACAAAACCTAGTATCTAGTTTCGATCTTATCTAACACCCGTTCAGATAATGGCAATTCTATCGCACAGTATCGACTCTCAATTTTTGAGGGTTATTTCCTGGAGCTAGCAAGGCAAAAAGAGTTCAAGGCCCATATTTGCTAGGTGGCGATGAAAAAATACTTGCAAATCATTACACCTTATGGTGTAATGAAAACATGGATCAACTGACGAACGTGCTGACGGCCATTTCTCACCCGACTCGGAGAGCGATTATTGGGAAGCTAGCAAATGGACCTGCTCGATTCCTAGATATTGCAGAACCATTTGACGTTGCTCTTAACGCTGTTACGAAGCATCTCAAATTGCTTGAGCGGGCTGGGTTGATTGAACGTGAAAAACAAGGCCGAGAAGTTCTCATTTCACTTCGCCCGGAACCACTTCGGCAGGTGGAGAACTGGGTACATGAGTATGAGCGGTTTTGGAACGAGCGACTGGATCAGTTTGAGGAATATTTTAGAAAGCAGCAACTGAAAGAAAAGACCAATAAGAAGGGTAAGAAAAATCCAAAGGAGAAAAAGATATGAGTGAGTCAAAAAAAACCATTGAAGTTAAGGTTGAACGAACTATCCCCGCACCATTAGGTGAGGTGTTCGATGGGTGGCTGAATCCAAAGATTCCGGGCAATCCTTGGAATATAGCTGATAAGCTGCTCTTGAATCCAAAAGTAGATGGGTTCTTTTACTGGACCACCAAGGGAACTCCCCATTACGGGCGATTTACGGTGGTAGAACGACCGGGCCGAATTCAGCATACATGGATGTCACCAAATACATCTGGGCTGGAGTCGACGGTGACCGTGACTTTTCAAAAAAAAGGGGAAGGCACTTTGATGACCCTCGTGCATTCAGGCCTTCCCGATACTGATGGTGGAAGATCACATGAGAAAGGCTGGACCTACTTTTTAGGAATTTTTCCGGAGCAGTTTGGCAATGTATCAGGCAAGGAAAAATAAATCTGGCTGGTCTAAGGAGTCATTGAGATTCACCTTTAGCTCAATCAAGGAGGAACACTAATGAAATTTCTTTTGGTATCACGCCATACTGGCGGCCGAGAAGTTCCTGAGAAGGAAAGTGAGCAGCTTATCAAAGATCTGAAGGAATGGCTGGCGCTGCTCAATGCCAGTAGGGCATTGCCTGTTCATGGTGGCAAAAGCATTACTTCGCAAATCACCGAGGAATACAGAGCAGCCGGTCGTGGCAATCGCGCTGACCGTCTCCAAAGTGTCGAAAGCGGATGGTCAAATTCTGGATATATCCATTCCTGTATTACTCACTCGCTAAAAAAGGGGATTTCTCCTGCTTCCGCTTACACCCTGCTTACACTACTAAGCAAAGCTAATGGTAACAGCATGATAAGTAAATAATTATTCCTGCACTGCAACGGATTATGAATCCGGTGCCTGAGAGGACGTGAGGGTTCGAGTCCCTCCCCCGGCACCATTAAGCGCTCTAAAGAAGTTCAAGAAAGTCCGGGTAATTCCAAAAATCATAATAGATTCAAGCAAAGAATCTGAAAATCCGTGCAGAACACCCTGAACTTCCCGAACAATAACTTATTCCATTTCCATTTCATAGGTAAAACAATCCGTAGGTCGGGCTGCGCCCGACAACTTGATCCGGCGGGCACAGCCCGCCCTACACAAATGCACATTTGATCCAGAATCGGAATTATATGTCTGGCAACATCGTGAACTGCTGCTTGGTTGTTATTGTCAAGGGCGCTCACAAAGATTTTTTATTGCGTAAAAATTCCTCGATCTGTGCAACCGGCACCCCGGGGCTGAACAAGAAACCCTGAATCTCGTCGCATTTGAGCAAGCGCAGGAGTTTCGCCTGTTCATTCGTCTCCACGCCTTCCGCGATGACCCGCAAATTCAGGGAATGCGCCATGGAAATGATGGCAGAGACGATGTTCAGATCGTCGGCATTGCTGGTCATGTTGATAATGAATGACCGGTCAATTTTTAATGAATTGATCGGCAGCTTGGCGATATAGCTGAGCGAGGAGTAGCCAGTGCCAAAATCGTCAATTGCGACTTCCACCCCCATTTCCCGGATAGCGCGGAGTTTCTGGATATTAGCCTCGATGTCCTGCATGACCAGGCTCTCGGTAATCTCAATCTCCAACCCGCCGGGCACCCCTCCTGAATCGCTCAACACGCGCTCTACCGTGCTGACGAAATCATTTCTCTGTAGTTGAACCTGCGAGACATTGACGGCAATTCGGGACGGAGACAAATTATTTTTTTGCAAGTCTCGATAATCCGCCATCGCCCTCGCCAAAGCCCAAGCGCCCGCCTCAATGATCATCCCGGTTTCTTCGAGCAGTGGAATGAATTTCCATGGCAGCACCAAGCCGGTTTCCGGATCGTTCCAGCGCATCAGTGCCTCCAACCCGCAGATCTGGTTGCTCTTGAGATCGACCTTGGGCTGGTAATGCAGCACCAGTTGCTCCTGCTCCAGTGCCCGACGCAGCTTGTTCTCAAGTGCCAGCTTCTCGGCGGCCCGGGCATTGAGCGCGGGGGTATAGAACAAATACTTGTCGCCAGAGAGCTTGGTTTTTTTCAAAGCCGCTTCGGCGTTGCGAAACAAGGTATCGGCATCTTTCCCGTCGTCAGGAAAAATGGCGATACCGGCTCTGACCGAGATGCGCAGTTCCTGGCCTTCCAGCTTGAATGGCTTGGTCAGGGCTGTGGCTACCTGATTCTCAAAGAAGTGCACCACGTCGGCCCCTTCCCTGATATTGAACAAAACCAAGGCAAAGCAGTCAGCGCTGATACGCGCCAGATGATCCACCCCAACCCCCATGGTTATCAGGCGTTCAGCCACCTGTTTCAGCAGTGCATCGCCGGCATGTCGCCCGAACGTCTCGTTGATGACACTAAACCGTTCCAGATCAATTGCCAGCACTGCTATCGTTTCACCGCTTTGCGCATCATTCAGGTGCTGACCCAGACGCTCGTAAAACAGCGTGCGATTCGCCAGACCGGTAATCACATCATAGTAGGCGAGATAATTAAGCTTCTCCTCCTTTTTGAGGTTATCTATGGCGAATGAAATATCGCCGGCTATCTCGTTCAGCAGCCGCATCTCCTCCCCGTCGAAAACACCTGTTTCCGCCGCGTAGAGCACGAACACGCCGACCAGCTTGCCCTCCAGAATGAGGGGAAGCACTACCATTGCACGATAACCACGGCTCAATGCCTCGCTACTCCAGGCTGCCATGCGCTCGTCGCTGGCGATGTCGTTGCAAATCACCGGCTTCGCCTCGGTCAGTGCCAGTGCGGTTAACGCACAATTTCCCGGAATATCCTCGCGTGAGGTCAAATTGATTTGCGCCAGATAACCATCGTCGCGGCCTGCCTGGGCGACCGGCGTCACCTGCTGTGTATTTGCATCAAACTTGCCAATCCATGCGAAAATAAACTCGCCATGCTCCACCGCGATGCGACAGGCCTCCCTGAAAAGTTCATCCTCCTCGCGGACACGAACGATCGTCGTGTTGATGCCGCTGAGCACGCTGTAAATCCGGTTGAGGCGCTTGATCTTGGCTTCGCTTGCCTTGCGCTGGGTGATGTCGCGGGTGATCGCCAGCATTTGCGGTCGACCGTCCTGCGGATCAGGAAGTGGCACGGCATGGGAGTCAAACCAGCAGTGCGTCCCCTTTAAACCAGTAATCTCAAACTCGAAGGCCGCGCTCTTTCCGCCCAGCACGCTTGCCTCAAAGGCGCGATAGGCTTCCCGCTGTGCGGGAACAACAAACTCGGCGATCTTGCTCCCCTGAACCTGTTCAAGGCTGTCCGCCTCGAGCATGGCTAGCCCCGCAGCATTCACCTGCACGAGCCGTCCTTCCGCGTCCATGATCTTCACGCATTCCGGTTCCGCCTCAATGATGGTGCGCAAACGCGTCTCACTCGCGCGTAGCGCGGCGGTTCGCTCCTCGACCAGCTGCTCGAGATGTTCGTGCAGACTGGCGCGTTCCATCGCTACCGCCACCTGGTTGCCGACGCCGTATAGCATCTTCAACTCCGCTTCGTCGAACAGACCCTGCTCCGCTCCGATCAGGTTCATGATTCCTATGGCACGGTCGCCGGTCCACAACGGCACACTGGCATGGTAGAGCAAGCCGTGCGTGTCGCCCTTTGCCTTAGCGAGCCGTTCGCATTCGAAGATATTGCTCACCGACTCGTGGTTGCCGGAGAGAAGCCGATTACGGCACGTGCAGTCGCCGTCCAGCGCACCGGGGGCCATAAGCGCTGGCGGCAGATTGCGCGTAGCGGCGATTCGGAAACCGGACTCTCCCTCCCGCATCGAGATCCAGCCAGCCTGGATTCCGGGCAATTCCAAGGCCCGTTCCAGCGCCGCTTCCGCCACCTCGCGTTCGGTAGTTGCATGATTAAGACCCGCCGCGATGTTGTACAACCCATTCAGCACCTGATTGGAATGCTCCAATTCCGTTTCGCGCAGCTTGAGTTCATTGTTGATATGAACCGCTTGTTCGTAGGTCGAAATCAATAAATCCAGAATCTGCTGCCGCTCAGCGGTGATGAAATGCTTGTGGCCGCCTAGATCAATTTCCACTCCCACCTGCATCTTGTGTTCTTTACGCATATCCAGGTTCATCAACAAGTAATTGATGCGCGACAGCAGATAGCGCTCCTCATAGGGTTTGCGGATGAAATTGTCCGCGCCGCACTCCAGCCCGCGAATCACGTCCTGCGCATCGGAAAGCGTGGTGACCAAAATGACCTGGATGTCCTTCAGCTTTTCGTCTGATTTGATCGCCTTGCACAGTTCATAACCATCCATCTCGGGCATCACGATGTCGCTGATGACCAGAGTAGGTTTTTGCGCCTGTGCGGCTTCCAGTGCCTGTTTGCCGTTGGCCGCAATGGTCACTCGGTAACCGTGCTGCTCGAGCAGGAAACCGAGTTGCTCGGCCTGAGTGCGGCTGTCTTCGGCGATGAGAATATGGAGGCCGTTGTTGTTCATTTCGGGTTTCATCGCTGGCTCTCCTTCTTGTTGTTTGCCAAATCCGTCAGCACTGCGGCAATCTTGTCCGGTGCCAGAATAAACGTCGCCGCATCGAGTTTGATTGCCTCGCCCGGCATGCCGTGTACCACGGAACTATCCTTGTCCTGGGCAAAAGTGACCGCCCCTTTTTCCTTCAACAGCCGCAGCTCCTCTGCGCCATCGCGTCCCATGCCGGTGAGCAGCCCGGCGACAGTGTCACCACCGTACACTGCGGCAAGCGAGCGGAACAGATAAGAGACCGAGGGGCGCAGCCCATTTTCCGGCTCATCCTTGGTGAGAACGATTTTTCCGCCGTGCTCCACCTTCATCTGACATTCGTCGGGCGCGACATAGACGTGGCCGGGCAGCATAAGCTCACCGTGCATGGCCACATGAACAGGCAGGCCTGACGACTGTGCCAGCCACTCGACGAAGGAGGTGACGAAGCCAGATGCCATGTGCTGGACGATCAATACCGGCAGCGGAAAATCTCTGGGCAGCATCGCCAGTATCGTCTGCAACACGGGTGGCCCACCGGTCGAGGCGCCTATGGCGATCACTTTGACTCTTGCCGGTTTAACCACCAATGCCTTCACGACCGATGGCAAGACCGGCTCGCGCCGCGTTCGCGGCCAGCGCCGCACCACCTTTACTTCCGACATCAGTTTCACCGTTTGCACCAGTTCCCTCGCGGTGGTCTCATGGTCCGGGTGGCCGATGCCTGTCGGACGTGCCAGCACGGCCAAAGCACCCGCTTCCATGGCACGAAACGTCGTTGTATTCTCGTGCGGATCAGTGCTCCCGCTCACGATCACGATGGGAGTTGGGTCGGTTTCCATGATGCGGCGCGTCGCTTCCAGCCCGTCCATTTTCGGCATGTGGATGTCCATCGTGATCACATCGGGGCAATAGCGCTTCACGGCCTCAAGCGCTTCCTCGCCGTTGTTCGCCGTGCCGACGACACGGATGTCCGGATCCGAACCGAGTATGTAAACCAGAAACTCGCGCACCACGGGAGAGTCTTCAACCACCAGTACTTTGATCAAAGAAATTCCCCCCGTTAAAGTTTCCGAAATTCATCGTTACCACGCATAACCAGCCACTTGGTTGTCGTTAACCAGCGGCTTAGGTCACCGTCTTTAGGTGACTTAGCCGAATGGCTATGCAAAGCCTTTTGACAACTTAATGGAATGGCTAGGTGTCTCATCAGAGTATGGGAACGATAACAATCAAATCAGCTGCTGGACAATTTCCAGCAGATTACTCTGATCGAAACTGCTTTTCACAATGTAGGCATTGGCGCCAACGTCGATGCCACGCTCGCGGTGCTCGCGTGATTCCAGCGCCGTGACCAGCACCACCGGCAGCTTGGCGAGCTGTTTGTCCGCGCGCACCTTGGCCGTGAGGTCAAAGCCGTCCATGCGCGGCATTTCCACGTCCGACACGATCAGATCAAACGTCCCGGTCTTGAGTGTAGTGTAGGCATCCACCCCATCCACCGCAGTAGTGACACGGTAACCCGCCGATTCCAGGATGTTCTTTAGCAGTGCTCTCGAGGTGATTGAGTCTTCCACCACCAGGATGGACCGCCTTGCTGCCGCTCCGAATTTCGCTACAGCAACGGGCGCGGGCGGTGCCGCAGCCCGCTTCACAGCAGATTTCAGCAGATCGGGCACATTGAGCACCGCTACCACTTGACCGGTTCCCAGCACACTCGCGCCGGCGATGTTGCGCACGCGTGTGAGTTGCCGGCCCAGTGTCTTGACCAGCACTTCCTGCTCACCAAGAATCTCGTCCACCCGGAACGCAACATGCTTGTGACCTATACCGAGAACGACCACGGCGACCTGCTCCGGCGTCTTGCCCATTGCGCTGCGATTCGGCGGAGTCAGGCTCGGCAGTTCCAGCACATCACCGAGACTGGCCAGCGCAACGGCCTGTCCGTCGAGCGAAATCGTTGCGCGGTTTTCCACCGTCCGGATGTCCTGTTGAGCCACTCGCGTCACTCGCTCGACGCTGAGTGCAGGAATGACGAAACAATGTTCGCCGCCACGAACCAGCACACCGCGAAAGGTGGCCAGCATCAGCGGCAGCGTAATACGGAAGGTTGTCCCACCTTCGTGTGTCACGCCATCGTGACGCGATTCAAGCGCGACGGTTCCGCCCAGCCGCTCGACTTTTTCCCGCACGATGGCGAGTCCAAGCCCGCGTCCCGAAATGTCCGTGATGATCTGGCTGGTGGAAATGCCCGACTGAAAAGCAAGTGCCTGTGCCTCCTGCTCGCCCAGCTTTTCCGCCTCCTCGGCAGAAACAAGATTAAGCTTGCGTGCCGCCGCTTTCACCCTGGCAATGTCGATGCCCGCTCCGTCATCGGTAACCATAATCTCGATTTTCCCGCCGTCTTTTTGCGCTATGGCGACCGTTATATTCCCGCAAGCCGGCTTGCCCTTGTCCTGTCGCATGGCCGGCTGCTCGATGCCGTGATCCATGCAATTCCGCAGCAGGTGCATCAGCGGATCCTTCATCTCTTCCAGAGTACGCCGGTCGATTTCAATTTCGCCGCCCTGAATCACCAGCTCCACCTGCTTGCCCTGATCGCGGGCAAGCTCGCGGGTGAAACGCGGAAAAATTTCGAGCAGCGAAGAAAACGGCAGCAGGTGCATTTCCTTCACGTCATGCAAGAGGTTATCGCTCATGCCTGCCAAAGCGCGCCGGTCATGCGCGGCGAATTTGCTTAAGCGCAGCAGCTGCTCCTCAAGCGTTTTCATGAACAGATGCTCGGCTTCCAGATACTCCAGCAGCTTCGGCAGCTCTTGTACCGGAAATTTTGGCAGCCCTCCGGCGGCACCTTTGCTTCTGGCTCCCTCTTCGACATAACGCTCGATCAGCCGCAGCACGGGCCGCATGCGTGCCCGCTGTTTTTTCCAGGTTGCGAAGGAGGCAGCGACCTCGCGCAACTCCTTGGCGCGCTGCGCCGAGGCCAGCCGCGGTGCCAGCAACTCCTCGACCTGTCGCATCACTGCATCGAGCTTCTGCGTGGAAACCCTGACCGTCCCGGATGCGAGGCTGAGAGCCGGGGACGGCGTATGCATGGCAACCGTTGCGAACGTATCAGTCGGCACATCCCGTGGGTCGGGCGGCACCAGGGGTGCGATTGGAGTCTGTTGCACCGATGGCATCGGTTGATCTGTTGTGGATTGAGTTGCGGTGGGATGGGTTGTAGCAGTTTGGGCATACTGCCCTTGCAAGGCGTCGTTGAGCCGCCGGGTCAGTGTTGCAATCGCCGACTTCCCTGCAACGGCCATCGCCGCCCCTTCCGCCGAGAGGAGCGTGCCCAGGTCATCAATCGCCTCTTGCATCAGGTCGAACAGCGGCGGGGAAACGGCGAGCCGGTTGCCTTTCAGTGCCGCGAACACGCTTTCCAGCGACTGGCAGACCGACTCGATCTCCTTGAGATTCACCGCCCGCGCGGCGCCCTTAAGGCTGTGCGCCTCGCGAAACACAGTCTCGATGATTTCCGCATACCGAACTTCCGCAGGGTTATTCTCCAGTTCGATCAACCCCGCCGACATCAGCTTAAGATGTTCGTCCGCCTCGACCCGGAAGGTCGCGAGCAATTTTTTCTGGAAATCATCGTTCTTGTTGGACATTATGTTTTATCCTGGGCCGGACGAGCCGCAACAAAAATGTAGGTCGGGCTCTGCGTGTGTTGTTGGGGCTTAAGCCCCTTACAACCACGGCGTACTCCTTGCGGGTGCTGCCCGACATGGTGGTGGGCATAGCCCACCCTACAAAAACTGCCATGCGCGAAGTCATGCGGCCTTGCCTCCGATCATGTCACTCAGCTTCTTCCCCAGTTCATGCAGGCTCTGTGCGGCGACCTCCGCCTGCCGGGTACCGGCCACGTTCTGCACGCTGGCCTGTTTGATGTTCTCCATCGCCAGCGCCACCTGATCCATGCCCACCATCTGCTGCTGGCTTGATGCCGCGATCTGGGTCGCCGCCTGCGCCGCTTCCACGATGCTATCGGCAAGCAGGCGGATAGCTTCGCCGGTCTCGGTAGTTTGTTTCACCCCGGCTTGCACCGCCTTGTTGCCCTGCTCGGTGGCCAGCACTGCGGTACTGGTCGCTTTCTGGATGTCGCCGAGTATCGTGCGCACCTGGGCGGTCGCTAGCTTGGATTGTTCCGCCAGGCTCTTGACCTCTTGCGCGACCACCGCGAAACCCTTGCCCTGCTCCCCTGCCTTCGCCGCCTCAATCGCGGCATTCACCGCGAGCAGGTTAGATTGCTCGGCCAGGTCGTTGACTGTGGCGATGATTTCACCGATGGCCTGGCTCTGTTCGGAGAGCCGCACGATGCTCTCGGCGATGGATTCCATTTGTTCCTGAATGCGCTGCATGCCCTGCATCGCTTCCTCCACCGACTTGCGCCCGCTTTGGAAAACCTGCGAGGCTTTCTGCGCGCTGTCGGAAACAGCACGCGCCTTCTGGTTTGCCAACTGCGCCGTCTGCTTCACTTCCTCCACCGTGACCGTGGTCTCGCTCACCGCACTCGCCGTCTCGGCAGAACCGGAAGCAACCTGCGTCGTGGTGGCGAGTATCTCGCTGGAGGATGAGGCGAGTTGATTAATGCTTTCGCGGAGTTGGCGAGTGATGGTGCGGGTGATCCATAAACCAACCAGAATCAATAGTGCAAAAGCAAGCGGAATGCCATAAACAATGACAGAAATCGTAGTGTTGGAACTCGCCTTCATCTCGCTATTACGCTGCTCCAATAACATCCTTTCCTCATTACCCATCTCGACGATTACCTTCCGGATATCATCCATTGCCTTCTTTCCCTTGTCAGTCAGTACCACCTTTACCGCAGCATCAAATCCTTTACCTTTTCGCAAATCAATCGTTTCCTTAAGCTCGGCAAGTTTGGCTGCAACCAGAGGCTCAATAGCATCGAGCCGCTGCTGCTGGTTTTGGTTATCCGCCGTCAACCCCCGGAGGGTCTGGATGGTTAGATTCAAGGCTGACGTCCCGTTCCGGTATCGCTCGAGATACCGATCTTCTCCGGTTATGATATAGCCGCGTTGACCAGTCTCGGCATCCACCAAGGTGGAAAGCACCCTTTCAAGATTTTCGAGTACCTGGTAGGTATGTGATCTCATCTGTGCGGCTTCGATGAGTCCGGTCGTGTTCCGGTAAGAGACCACGCCCAGAATAACCAGAATAGTTAACGCCAGAGCATAGCCAGCACCAATCTTTGTTCCAATAGACCATTTCATTTTGCTATCCTCTCTTTTCTAAAAAACCTGCGCATAACACAATACAATCGCATACCAACCGATCAATTTTCTGTTGATAGTCATGGTGTGGTCTCCATATCGTTAGCATTTAAAGTTCTCCCCGAAGCCGAGGAAGAGTTTGTTGCGCGTGGTCAAATTCAGAAACCATTTCATTTTTGTTCTCCTTAGTTGTTCTGTCAAACTCGAACCGGGATGGCCCCTAGCCCGAATGTTTCATGAATACACACACCACCTTTGGGGGAGCGGCGGGTCTTGTTTCAGCTTGGCTATATTTATGAAACATCAGGGCTAGCTCCCCACCTGTTCCTGCACGATAAGCTTCTCGTCGGTCAAAAGTTTTTCAGCATCGAGGATGACCACGCGCTCCGCGGTCACCCCTAGCAGATAGTCCTCGCGAATGCCCGTCAGCGTGGGCAGGGACGGCTGAATGCCAGCACGCTGAATGCGGCGCACGCCGCTGATGGCATCAGCCACAATGCCGAACACCATGTCTCTGGACTCGAGCACGATCACCTTGTTGAGATCGGTCAACCCCTTCTCCGGCAGATCGAAAAATTTCTTGATGTCGATGACAGAAAGTATCTCGCCGCGCACGTTGACGATGCCGAGCACGAAGGCCGGGGTGCAGGGTAACGGTGTAAGATCTTCCAGCGGATAGACCTCGCGAACGTACTCTGATTCGACGGCGTATCGCTCATCGGCGAGGAGAAATTCAATGACCTCGATACCTGCGTCGGCGGCCTCCGCTCGCTCAGGCTCCCGGGCAAGTGTCTGCGCCCTTTCTTTCAGAATCCGTTGGGTATCCTTGGCAGTCGGCGCCCAGATACGCTCTATTGCGATACGCGCCGCTTCCAGACGTCGCTCGACCTCGCGCCAGTCGATTGCCTTGTTGTTTTTTTGTGGTGTGCTCATAGCTGAATTCATCTCATTCTGATTTACGTTAAAAACGACAATAATTTTGCCGGGTGTCCGAAAAACTTTTGATGGAACTACTAGCCATTCGACTAAGCGAGCAAACAACGCTTGCCAAGTCGCTGGTTATGGCCGGACACCCGTAGGAGCCGGCCATGCCCGCGACCAAGCGGCTCGCGGGCATGGCCCGCTCCTACAGTGGGACGCACCCTTCAAAACTTTCTCTCATGCGCTTTCTGCCTCAGCCCGCGGCAAACTTGCCAGCAGGGACGTGACTATCTCGACCAGCCGCCCGGCAGTCAGCCCATCCGCTTCCGGCAGGATCTCGTCCTGCGGATGCCTGCGCAACAGCAGCAGCACATTTCCGAAATAGCGCTGCGCCTCCCGGTAGCGCCCCTGCGACTGATGCAGGTTCCCCAAGGCAAAGTGGGCAAGCACGAACATGGGTTCGAGATAGAGCGCGCGTAGCAATGACTGAATGGCGATATCGTGCTGTCCCTGTTCCTGCAAAATAGTGGCACTGAGATAATGGTGCAACGGGTTCAGCTTGTCGGCGGCGATCGCCTTTTCGCACCACTCCAGCGCCTCGCTGAGCCTGCCCTGATTGGCGCAACTGCGCGCCATGCAGGATGGTACCTCGCGCTCATCCGGTTGTGGGGCTAATAGCTGGTCGGCCTGCGCCGCATGAATATCAGCAGCCGCAACTACAGGCTCTGTCTGCGCGACCGGCAGCGACGGAGGCACGGCTTCTGTTTCCCCGAACGACTGCGGAACATGATGCTCGCTAACGCGTGACTTTAGATTCTGCATTTGAGATTCTGCATTTGCCATCTTCCGGTACAGCACCGCCCCCGGAAACTCGACCGGTGTGAACGAGGAAAGCAAGGTGGTCGAGGCTTCTGTCGGACTGACGATCAACCACCCGCCGTCAACCAGCGCGCGGTAAAAATTGCTGGTGACCTGTTTTGCCCGTTGCGCGGTGAAATACATCAGGACATTGCGGCAAAGAATCACGTCCATCGCGCTGGTGTTGTTAGCCAGCGAGGGATAAATATCCTCGGCAAAATTGAGGTAGGAAAACGTGACCATCTTCCTGATGCGAGGATGTATCTCGAAGCGCCCGTCCCTACTCTTGTTGAAATAGCGCTCGCGGAGCCAGACTGGCGCATCGCGAAACGACCATTCGCCGTACACGCCCTGTACCGCCTTGCGCAGAAATTTCGGGTTAAAGTCCGTCGCCAAAATGGTGACGTTCCAATCCTTGAGATCAGGAATGAGTCTATCGAGCAGTATCGCGATGCTATAGGCTTCCTCGCCCGTGCTACAGCCCGCACTCCAGATACGTAAACGCCGCTCATTATGGCGGCGTGATTGCAACAGCATCGGGAGGATATGCTCCTCGAAAATTCCTAAACTCTGTTTCTCCCGGAAAAAATAGGTTTCCCCCACGCTCAGGTGGCTGGCGAGAACCTCGTTCATGTGCCGTGTCAGCGGGGCTGACAACAGCCAGCGTGCGCATGATTCCCGATCCGAAAAATTGAAATCCGGCGCTGCCGCCGCTATTCCCCGCTCGAGATCGCCCCAGCGTTCTTGCGGGAAATACAGACCCGTCTGCGTGGCGACAAATTCGCTCAGCTGTGACAACAATGAAGAGGGAAATGTGGGGCGCATGTTTTGCCTCAAGAGGTTTCGAGCGTCAGATTTTCCGGTGCCCGGTTTTCCAGCGCCTGGTCCAGAGAACTTTCTTCTTCCAGCGAAAGAAATTTGTCCAGGTCGTGGATGAGGATCAAGCCATCTGTTAGTTTTACCACCCCTTTCACATACTCAACCTTGGGAAGGATATTTTCTGTCGCGATCAGATTCTGCGCGGAACATGCGATGACATCCAGCACCGCGTCCGCCACCAGCGCAACAGGCCGTCGTGCCGTGTGCGCGACAACCAGTTGGTCGGTCAGTGCAATCTCACGTTCCGGCAGGCAAAAACGCCGACGCACATTGATAACCGGGATGACTCGCCCTTGGAAATCGACCATACCAAGGATGATGTCCGGTGCCTTCGGCAACGGGGTGATAGCCACCATGCGCACCACCCGATCCGCCGCAAGCAACGGCAGGGCGTAGCGTTGATCGTCCAGGGTAAAAATAACAAGGAAATCTGGCTTCTTCATTGCAGCCCCGGAACGATATTCAGGTGTGACGAAAAGTGGGGGGGATTTCGCTACCCGTCGCATCACCTTGGAAGAATAAATTTGATGTCATACTCACCTCACCTAAGAGGTTTAATTTCCCTACATGGACACAAAGTTGTTTGTCTATCACAAATATGGAAATCGCGCAAGCCAAGTAGCGCAAATTGTGTAAAAGAAAAACTGCTCTATGCTATGGACTCACTGCTCGCCCACCTCGATCAAGGATGCAAAAATCAGGTGACCATCAACCCGCATCGGTGGTCCGGCGCGGTGTGCTTTGAAACCGGCATTGCGTAGCAATCGCTCGATGCCGAGCGGAGAGACGGTAATCAAGCGCTTCGCCCCATGTTTCGATGCGCAATCTATGGCTCCCTGCAGTAAATCTATCGCAATATCCGATGACATCTGCCGTAACGGAGATTGATTTGGCGAGTTGAAATCGAGCGCAGCAAAGCGGGAAAGCTCCCAAATTTCAGGAGAGTTCGGCGGTATTGCACCGTTCAATAATTGGGGAAAAACTTCGGAGAGGAGATAAGGGTGTGTGGTCGGTAACAGTCGGGCGCAACCGCATACCTCGCCCTCGTCGTCGCGCGCGACCACATAGACTGTGTCCGGCCGGTCGAATTGGTCCTGTTCCAGACCATCCGGCGCATGCAAATCCCAGCCCAGGTTTTCGACAAAGACCTTGTGCCGATAGGCTGCTACCTGTCGGTAAGTGCCCAGTAAACTGTCCGCAGTGCCTGAAATAATATTCATACTCAACCCCCCAGAAAACCATAAAAACCGACGGGTTAATTTGAGCTTGCCAAACCAGTTCAAACAACTGTCAACCTTGACAGGGGTGAGGTAATCATCTGCTGAAGGTGCTTAGCGTTTGCGTTTGCCAATGGAAGGTGTTCAGCCAGTCCACCAACATCGCCGTGGTTTGCGCTGGGCCGAGATCCTGGCCGTGTTGGTCCACGAACATCAGGTTGCTTCCCGGTGTACCGGTTTGAATAAGGCGTGCCTTTCCTTGTGCGCCGGTTACTTCCCAGTCCCAGCCGATGCTGATCGCCGGTGTGCCATGACTTACCCATTCGGTGTAACCGGTGATGGTGGAGGAGTTAGCGCCGACCCCGCTGGCGATCGGCCGGTCTTCATCAATGCCGGAAAACAGGTGTACCATTTCAAGCTGCTGAAACGATTCAAACGTCAGGCGGATATAGCCATCCCGAGATAAGATGGCCATAGTGGTGTACCCTTGCCGGGGTTGGCATGCTTGAAAGTAATGTAGTGTCATGGGATGCGTTAACCTGAAAGTTGTCGGATGCGGAAGTGGGATAATACTGGCGTCGGGCGTTTGACTATGCTGTCAAATCTGTCAGTGCTGTCAAATGTGACAGGGAAGATTCTGGTGCCTGACCACGGCAGCATCTTCACGGTGGAGGGAAAATGAAAGCTTGGCAAGAAGAGCAGGTCCAGTTGCTGTTGAGTTGCGATTCTGCGGCGGATTCGTTTCAGCGTGTCACGGTGTTGGCGCGGGAGCTTGGTTTCGACTATTGCGCCTACGGCATTCGCATGCCGCTACCCATCTCCGCGCCCAGAACGGAGATGTTCAATAATTATCCGACTGATTGGCAAACATGCTATCAAGCACAGAGCTATCTTGTGGTTGACCCGACCGTTGCGCAGGGTAGCCGTTCGACATTGCCCTTTGTTTGGTCTGATGAATTGTTTGCCTCGGCCCGTGATTTGTGGGAAGACGCCAGAGCTTACGGGTTGGAATACGGATGGGTGCAATCTTGCCGGGATGCGCAGGGCATCAGCGGCATGCTGACATTGGCGCGCGCTCAGGAAGATTTGTCAGCCAGCGAGTTGCGCGCCAAGACCCCGGAGATGAGTTGGTTGGCGCAAACGGCGCACTTCGGCATGGCGCGTTGCCTGACGGCCAAGCTGCTGCCGGAAGCCGAGGTGACGCTTTCGAGCCGGGAGATCGAAGTGCTGCGCTGGACGGCAGAAGGCAAGACCTCAAGTGAGGTGGCGGACATTTTGAGAATCGCTGAACGCACCGTCAATTTCCACATCAATAACGCCATGGCTAAATTGAAAGCCAACAACAAGACTGCTGCGGCCATTCGAGCAGCGGTGTTGGGGCTGCTGTACTGAGAGTGCTTTATTGAAATACTGCAGCAGGGTTCGTTGAACCCACACGACCTTAGGTCAGTGGCTTCTTCTTGGCATCAGCAAGACAACCCAAGCATTAAAAACGCACACTGCCGCTTGGCAATCTGCGTTTGTGCTTGCGTTATTCGTGCAGCTTATTCGAACGGATGGCGCAGCACGATGGTTTCGTCGCGATCCGGTCCGGTCGAAACCATATCCACCGGCACAGCGCAGACTTGCGCAATACGTTCCAAGTAGTTGCGCGCGGCTTGCGGTAGATATTCTTAACGCTTCGCTCCCACCGTGCCGCCGCTCCAACCCGGCATTTCTTCGTACACCGCATGGCAATCGGCCAAGGCATCCGCACCCGCCGGCAGGATATCGTTGTCCAACTCCATTGATGCGATAGCCGACATCGATGCGCACGCTTTCCATGCCGTCCATCACGTCCAGCTTGGTGACACACAGACCGGATACGCCGTACCGGTGCGTCGCGGTACAAGGGGCGCACCAAAATTTATTTAGGCGATAAGTGAGAGGTTTGATAGAATGCGCGCCGTCCCTAGCGGGGTTAGTGCATGGGTAAGCCCTCATCTTGATTGCCCGTTAAGTCCGCTGAAGCAAATAACGGCGCGACTTTCAGGAAATAGGTATTGCTCCCTGCCCTGCACTACATAACCAATGCCGTTTAGTAGTGTCAACCGAACAAATGTGCAGTGCGTTATAGGCACCGACACGGTAGTGTCTTAAACGTTTATTAATCTACTAAAAATTGGAGTTCACCATGAGCAAACTGTTATCCGTACTGATCGCTGCTGTATTCGCTGCTGTTTCTTTCACCGCTGTTGCTGCTGACGCGGCTCCAGCTAAGGCTGCTGCTCCTGCTGCCACTACTGCTGCTCCTGCCAAGGCAGAAACTAAGGCAGAAGAAAAGAAGGAAAAGAAAGCTAAGAAGGCTAAAAAGCACAAGAAGGCTAAGAAGGCTGCCGCAGAGAAGGCTGAAACTAAGTAATTTGTCACATGTTTGAAGAAGGCAGGGGTGACCCTGCCTTTTTTTATTTGTAGAATACAAATATGATTTGGAAACCCAATGTCACTGTTGCCGCCGTTATTGAGCGCGATGGAAAATTTTTGCTGGTTGAAGAGAAAACCGCGCAAGGCGTACGCTTCAATCAACCCGCGGGACATCTCGAAGCCGATGAATCGATATTGATTGCCGTGGCGCGCGAGGTACTGGAAGAATCGGCTTACCACTTTGTTCCGCAACATCTGCTCGGCATCTATCGCTGGCATTCCACCGAATCAGACACCACTTATCTGCGCTTCGCCTTTACCGGAGCAATCACTGGGCATGAGGCTGATCGCCCGCTGGATACAGGCATCCTGCAAGCCGTATGGCTGACACCTGATGAGATACGCGCCACGCAGGCGCGCCATCGCAGCCCGCTGATTTTGCGTTGCGTGGAAGATTACCTGGAAAACAAACGTTATCCGCTCGACCTACTGGTGCACTATGACTAACGAGCAAGCTCGTTCCCCTCTCCCCAACCCTCTCCCGCAAGCGGGCGAGGGGGCAAACGTGAAAAACAATCTTCAATCCCGGCGCCGCATAGTGGTCGGCATGTCCGGCGGGGTAGATTCCTCGGTCACCGCGCTGTTGCTCAAACAGCAAGGCTATGACGTGATCGGCCTGTTCATGAAGAACTGGGAGGATGATGACAACGATGAATACTGCTCGTCGCGCCAGGACTTGCTGGACGCGGTTTCGGTGGCCGACACCATCGGCATTCCCATCGAAGCGGTAAATTTTTCCAAGGAATACAAAGAGCGCGTGTTCAGTTATTTCCTGCGCGAATATCAAGCCGGACGCACACCCAATCCGGACATCCTGTGCAATGCCGAGATCAAGTTCAAAGCCTTTCTCGAACATGCCATGCAACTGGGTGCAGACACCATCGCCACCGGGCACTACGCGCAAGTGCGCGAAACGGATGGGCTGTTCCAATTGCTCAAAGCCAGCGACGACAGCAAAGATCAAAGCTACTTCCTGCATCGCTTGAATCAGGCGCAGTTGAGTCATGCGATGTTCCCGCTTGGCAAGCTGCTGAAATTGCAAGTACGTGCAATTGCCGAGCGGCACTGTTTGTTCAATCACGCCAAGCGTGACAGCACCGGCATCTGCTTCATCGGCGAGCGTCCGTTCCGCGAATTCCTGAATCGCTATTTGCCGACTCAACCGGGCGAGATGCTTACGCCGGAAGGAAAGGTGGTCGGGCAGCACATTGGGCTGTCGTTCTATACCATCGGACAACGCCAAGGTCTGGGCATCGGCGGAGCCAAGGAAGCTTCCGGTGAGCCGTGGTTCGTGTGTGGTAAAGATATGGCGAACAATCGTTTGATCGTGGTGCAAGGGCACGACCACCCCGCCTTGCTCGCGCCGCGCTTGACCGCGCTGGACAGCCACTGGATCAGCGGCACTGCGCCCACACTCGAACATCCCTACGCAGCCAAGACGCGCTATCGGCAGGCCGATGCGCCATGCCGCCTTACACGCGTCTCCGACAGTTCATGTGAAATTGCCTTTGACGAAGCGCAATGGGCAGTCACGCCCGGGCAATCAGTGGTAATTTATGACGGTGAAGTTTGTTTGGGCGGTGCAATCATCGAACAAGGACATGACTGATTCGCGTAAAATACGCGCTTTGGCATTGCCTCGATTTTGACCATGACTACACTCACCAAACTCACCGCCCTCTCCCCGCTGGATGGACGCTACCACGGCAAGGTAGATGCTTTGCGCAGCTACTTTAGCGAATTCGGCCTGATCCGCTTTCGCGTGCTGATCGAAATCGAATGGCTCAAAGCACTCAGTGCTCAAGCTGATATTGCCGAAATCGCGCCGTTCTCCGCCGCCACTATCGCGCAACTGGACGCGCTCAACGCAAATTTTTGTGAAGACGATGCGCTCGCTATCAAGACCATCGAAGCCACTACTAACCACGATGTGAAAGCCGTCGAATACTGGTTGCGCGAAAAATTGTCGGTCCATCCGGAAGCTGCCAAGTTAGTAGAATTTATCAACGCCACCCCCGAAACTGCCAAGGTGCTGGAGTTCATCCATTTCGCCTGCACTTCGGAAGACATCAACAATCTCAGCCACGCGCTGATGCTCAAGGGCGCGCGCGATGCCGTGCTGCTGCCCACGCTGAACGTCCTCACCACCCGGCTGCAACACATCGCCCATCAACTGGCCGACCTGCCGATGCTGTGCCGCACCCATGGCCAGACTGCCACGCCGAGCACGCTGGGCAAGGAAATGGCGAATGTGGTGTATCGCTTGCAGCGTGCCGCACAACGCTTGGCTACGACGGAAATCCTCGGCAAGATCAACGGCGCGGTGGGCAACTACAACGCGCATCTGGCCGCCTATCCGAATGTGGACTGGGAAGGCTTCGCGCAGCGCTTCGTCACGGCGCGTGGTATTGCCTTCAACCCCTATACCGTCCAGATCGAGCCGCACGATTACATGGCGGAACTGTTCGATGCCTATGCGCGCATCAACACCATCCTGATCGACCTGAACCGCGACATCTGGGGCTACATATCGCTCGGCTATTTCAAACAAAATGTGGTCAAGGGCGAAGTCGGCTCTTCCACCATGCCGCACAAGGTAAACCCGATCGACTTCGAAAATTCCGAGGGTAATCTTGGCCTGGCCAACGCGCTGTTGCGTCACCTTTCCGAGAAACTGCCCATCTCGCGCTGGCAGCGCGACCTGACCGATTCCACGGTATTGCGCAACATGGGCGTGGCGCTCGGCTATACCCTGCTCGCTTATGAGTCTTGCTTAAAAGGCCTGAATAAACTGGAAGCCAATCCGCAGCGCTTGGCGGAAGACCTGAACGCAAGCTGGGAAGTGATGGCAGAGCCAATTCAGACCGTGATGCGCCGCTACGGCATAGCGAACGCCTACGACAAACTCAAGGAACTGACGCGCGGTCAGAGCGGCATCAACCGCGCTTCGCTCCAAGCCTTCATCGAAACGCTGGAAATTCCAGAGGCGGAGAAACAACGCCTGCTGCAACTGTCGCCGGATACCTACATCGGCAAGGCGGCAGAACTGGCGAGGCGGATTTAACCCTCACCTCAAGTCCACAACAAACAAGCCCGCGATTGCGGGCTTGTTTGATTTTAACTACGGAGATGATCAGTGTGGCTGCTCTGTTACGCCCCCTGTGGTTGTGGGTATAGTGTTCGTAACAGCATCCTCTGTGGATGGTGTTAACGTAGCGGCACCCTCCACTCCTGTTTTGTCCGTCGTCGTAGTTTCACGCATTTCGTTTTTGTCCATCGTTGTAGTTTCACGCATTTCGTTTTTGTCCATCGTCGAAGTTTCACGCACTTCCCTGCCACCTTCCCGGTTACCCTCGTGCTTGTCACCACTGGCTTGTGGCGCAGGCTGGGCTGTTACAGTGAAGATGTTGAGGTTGATCGGTTGCAGTTGTGGCATTTGATCGGCCGCACCGGCAAAACCCATCTGGTTGGGCAACACGAAGACCGTACCCTTCTCGGTCGTCATAGATGTCTCGCCCAGATTTACCTTGTTATAAGTGCCGATGGGTGTCGCTGCCGCCAATGAGCTGTCTGGCGTGACCACAAATGTTTCATGATCCGTGCCGCGAATGCCGATGACTGAGGCAGGGGTGGTAATGCGATAATTGGCCTTGTTCATCTTCCCGATCAAGCCGGTAATGGCACGAAAGCCGCCTTTGAACAGTGAAAAAAAGCTCCTTTCAGTACCGTCTTGTTGTCCATTGAATATGAAACGGTCGAACTGGAGCTTGGTGTCGGGGCGCATGGCGATGATGCCGCCATCTTCCATCCTGATTTGCGCGGAGGCGGTTTGCGCAGAGATCAGAGTATCGCCTTCGTTAACCGCATCGCCTTTCTTGACCGCATGCGTCACTCCAGTTGCGGTCGTCAGCTGAACCTTACCGTGCACGAACTGCACACGCCCCGCGATTGCGGCATAAACACTGCCGCTATTGCTTACCAACACCAGCATCGTAGTCAGACAGAGCAGCGCTTTAATAAAGTTTTTCATGTTACATCCTGTTTAAGTTTGGTTATTTGAAATTGCGCCGTATCGTTAACGAAACATCGGTGCGGTCGTAGGCATAGTTGGCAACATTCGAGAGGTTACGGAAATGAGTCAGTTGCGGGCGCACTGTCCACAGCTTATCCCGATACCAGTTCACTCCCAACGTCAGGTCATACTGGCGGTCGGTGCGCTGCTTCGAAATTGTCGGATTGACCTTGTTGAAATAACCGACTTGCCCGCCTGCGCTGGCGAATAGTTTCGTTCTTTCACCCAAGGCTGCCTGACCACCGACGCGAAATCCGCCGAAACGATTGGCACCATCGGTTCGTCCCCCGACATCATTCTCCGTTCCATAATACAAGCTTCCAGACAGCGTCGACTTTGCGTCTCCCAGCACGTGCAGCCAACCGACACCCGCAGCCTGCTGATTAATGTCATTCAACTTCATGGCAGCATCGACATAGCGATATTGCACATACTGACCGAATACATTCAACTGATTGCTGGCGCCAACCGCATGGCGCCATTCCGCATTGAGGCCGGCAGTATCGAGATCGTGCGCGCTGCCCAAGGTGTGCTGCTCACCCAACACGCCCACGCGGAACCGGTTAGCTCCCGTGTCATACGTCACGCCACCGCGTCCATCCAGACTGAGCGTATCAAAACTTTTTTGCGTTTTGTTACCGCGCTGACGCAGATCTGCCCCCGCATACAATCCCCAGTTGGCATTCAGGCTGTGATTGACTTCGCCGCCCGCAGCCACTCCATAGTAATAGTCAGCCACTTCCACGTTGGTCGAATTGAGGGTAGTAACAATACCGCCAGTGGTGACTGATGATTGGTCGGCAGCGTTATTGACGTTGCTATCTTGCCCAAGCATTCCCTCAACATAGCCACTGATGCGCGTCTGCTTCCAAGCTTCCTGCCCTGCAATGTTATCCAGATACTTCTGGATAGTGACACACGCCGCTTCAGAGGGATTTTGTTTCAACACCGTTTCAAATTCGGTCTTGGCACGCGGCAGATCACCGAGTTGATAATAAGCGCGCGCCATGTCCAGACGCGCACCGGCAAAATTCGGATCTACCGCCAGCACCCGCTCAAAAGCGAGGGTTGCTTTATCCGGCTTGCCGCTATCCAACGCGGCAATACCGATCAGATAATCAAAGCGCACCTCGCCGGAACGGTCGAACTCGAGCGGCTCCAGCAGATTATAGGCATCGGCAGGTTTCCCGGCTTTCATCAAGGCTTCGGCATCGCGTAGCGGTTTTTCGCGAGCCTCACTCTCGGCCGGCTTTTGAGATTCGGGGTCGGTAAGCTGGCGCACATCCTGACCTGCTTCTTGCGCATAAACCCCGCTTGCCGCCAGCATCAATCCAGCAAACAGCCAACCTGCCGATTTTGCGAATTGCATAACCCCCACTCCATACAGTTGCATTTATCTCTAGTTGGGTATGATACGCCCGTCGTAGAGACGGTCGATATGTCGAAAGGTTCCCGTTATATCAACCCTTTTTCCGCAAACAACAGGGTGTGTCCCGCCACCAACCACGATGTGAAAGCGACCGTGCTGCGCAATATGGGCGTGGCGCTCGGCTACACCCTGCTCGCTTACGAGTCTTGCTTAAAAGGCCTGAATAAACTGGAAGCCAATCCGCAGCGCGTGGCGGAAGACCTGAACAACAGTTGGGAAGTATTGGCCGAGCCGATTCAGACCGTGATGCGCCGCTATAACATCGAGAACGCCTACGACAAACTGAAAGAACTTACGCGCGGCAAAGGCGGCATCAACAGAGAAAGTCTGAGTGCTTTCATTCAAACGTTGGACATCCCGGCAAACGAGAAACTGCGTCTGCAAGCACTTAGCCCGGAAACTTATATCGGCAAAGCGGCCGCGTTGGCAAAGCGCATCTGATTTATTTACCTTGCAAATAACAAGCCCCGCCGCAGCGGGGCTTTTGTTTTGCGCAAAGACTATTTAACGATGGAATGCCGTCACACCTGAGATCGTGGTGGCGCCATTTTGCAGGCCATAGGTCATCGCCGCCCCGATCGCTCCTGCGCCGGTGAATTTGCCGACTATCGTCCCTCCTGTCGCACCGCAAGTGCCGGCGGTGCAAGTCACCGCCAAATGCGAAGTACTGGCTGCCGGCTCCTGGCTGGAAGCGTAGAACACGGTTTGTTGAATGATGGGCACACTGTTCCCGGCGGCGTTCAAGGTTGCCCCAGCCACCGTCGCATTCACACCCACATTCACCGTTTGCGCAGTGAAGTTGGCTGAGAGCGTCGCCGAATTCAAGGTGCCCACATTGCCCAGATTATCCGTCGGCAAAGTGCCGCCCGCGTTGATGTAGGTATAGGTTCCGGATGTCGGCAAGGTAACAGCACTGGTCGATACCGGCTCGGTGATCCAGTGCAGGCTGCCGGTTTGCGTCACAAGGGTAACGGCACTGGTTGCCCGATCCGTAACATTGAAAGTTCCGCCCGCCCAGCGACCCCAGCTGATCCCGCTCACCGGGTCCGTGCCATGGTCCGCCGCATTCGTAGCGCTTACGTTAGTGACGGTTGAAGAGCTGCCGCCGCCATTGTTATTAATGATTTGCGTATCGAACTGGGTCAGGTTGCCGCTTGCATCCGTAGTCACCCGGGACGGGGCATTCGCGTAGAAGCCGAGTACCGGCTGTGACACGGGAGAAAAAGGATCGGGAAGCGACATCGACACATATTGGTATGGAGTCGCAGTGTTCGCAGCAGTGCCGGTGAAAGCCGCTACACCGTTAATGTTTTCATAAGTTGGTGCCGTCGCCGCATTCAATATACCGCCCAAATTGAAGCTCATGATCGCACCGGTCAGACCGCTGCCGGTGAGTTGGCCGTTGATGTTGCCACTGGCATTCGTGACATTTGCAGTCGAGCCATCCACGGCAACAGTCAACAGCCCGGAGCCGCCGCCGTTGTTGAAGGTCGAGGCACTGAAAGCCGCTCCGCTGACCCCCTGCCCGTTACCCAACACCGCCTCATTGCCCGGCAGGGTTTGGGCATTCCAAGCGTGCACCACAGGCGTCGCTGCCGTGTCTGCGATGCTGACATCCAGATTGATGCCCACCGTTTGTTTGTTGAAGTCCAGCGTCAGCGCAGTTGTGCCTGTCACCGTTCCCGCTACCCCTGCAAAATTGCTCACCTGACCTGCGTTGAAGGTATAGCTCGCCGTACCGGTAAGCGCTTGCGGCAAATACAACGGCCCGGCTTCCGGCCCTGTGATCCAATAGGCGGGAGGCAGCGTACCGACGGTGAAGGTTGAACTAAATGACTGGGCGTAAGAACCAGTATCCCAAGTTCCATAATAGATGCCGCTGGTCGCTACTTGACCGGATGGATTAGTGCTACAAGTGGTACACGTGACCGTCGTTGAATTGCTAAAACCAACACCGCTCGACCCATACGCTGTCAGTAAATTGCCCGAAGTCGTAGAACTCGTGGCGGGGTAGGTGCTGACACTGTTATTTCCGTTCGCAACCACAATATTCCCTGTCGGCGCAACCGGCCCATTCGCCACCACAGGATTGGTATTGCCCGAATAATTCCGCGACAACGCGACCTCACCCTGTAGATTGTCGCCACTGTTGGTGAAGTTGCTATACAAGTTGTACGATAGAATGGCACCCGCATAATTCTGACCGGTGAACATCCCATTCAGATTGCCCCCACAAGTCGCGCATAGCGTCGGCGTCACACCAAGTCCGTAAGAAACACTTAAACCACCCCCTGAACCAAAATTCGAGCCGCCGATAGGCTGAGCAGTCATGCTTGCAGCCCAGTTCTCATTACCCGGCATGATTAGCGCCAGATTCGCACTCACCAACATGTTGACAAAATCTGCCGTGATCGTGGCACTGGTCAACGTGCCAGTCAGCCCCGTGTTCTGGCTTTTCGGCGCGGTGGCGCCATCCAGCTGATAGCTGAACGATCCGGCCATCGCACCTGACAACGAAATTGATATTGGCAAATAGGCTGCATCCAGATAACCCTCTGGGCCATACATCCAACTACTCGGCACGCCACCATTTTTTCCACCCAAAGATTGTGACGTCGTCATCGATTGCCCGGTGTAACCGGTCCACGCGCCATACTGGATTCCCGTCGTGGCATAGGCGGGGGCATCAGCACTGGTCGCCGTCCCGCCGGTGATGGTTGAGGTTTGAATCCAGTTTACACCGCCGCCGATATCGCGGAATGTCATCGACGACAATGCGCCGCTGGTTGAAACATTCCCTGCACCACCGGTGACATAAACCAGGTCGGCCGGCGTTGCCATCATTCCAGAATTGAAGTTGAAGAAGTTCAAATCGCCTGCTGTTTCCACCGCGATGTGATTGGAGTTGTAAGCCGCGAACGGTCCGCCCGTACCGACAGTCGGAGTGGTGTCGGCGGTGAAAGCCACCAGACCTTGCACCAGGTCTGATACCGGCACGGTCGTTGCGACAGTCGGCCAGATGTTGTACGCCAGGCCGGCGCTCGCCGCCCCCGCGCCAGCAAAACTGCCGCCAAGGTTGGCGCTGTAGCCAGTCGCGTTGTTGGCGCAGGTACCTGTGCAAGCTGCCGCCAGCAAGCCGCTATTGAAGCCACTAACCTGAATAGGCATGCTAGTGCCGGTCACAGCAAAGGTGCCCGCCATAGGGCTCGCCGCGCCCATGGTCAGATTTACCGCCGCATTAACCAACTGGTTGGTAAAGTCAGCGTTAAACGTCGCACTATTCAAGGTTCCGAGATTCCCCAAGGAATCGAATGGCGTGGTATGCCCGGCCATTGTGTAAGTGGTCGTTCCAACCAGTATTTGCACGTAACCAGCTGGCGGCGGTAAGAGCACTGCCCACAAGCTATCTGCCGGGTTATAGGTAGTTACTGCAGAATTACTTAAGTCAGTCACTGTGACCGTGGGATTCACCCAGCGCCCGGCGTAGATGCTGTTGTCGGCAAGTTTGAAGGTGTCCGCCGCCGTGCCGATGCTCCATGTGATATCCGCGCTGGCAATGAGTGGAGTAACCCCGGTGGCGGATTGCAAATCAAAAGTCTGGAACGACATGTTGCGCGCTTCAACCATATTGCCGCTTCCATCCAGCACGAACGTCGTGTTGGCCTGCGGCGGATTATTATGCTCTTCTCCGAGGTTGTAGCCGCCCGTCGTCCCCACCGACATCATCGTATGTCCGGTAAAGTTCCCGGCAACCGCAGGGTTGTTGTAAGCGGCGATTGGAGCATTCGTTGCAACTGTCGCGGCATTGGTGTTGACCGTCGCCAAGTTGGTTGAGGAAGCCGTCAACGCAGCGGTTGCGTTTGTGCTTGCCGTCGTCGCAGCAGTAGCTTGGGTGCTGGCTGTTCCTGCATCGGTGGCTGCGGTAGCGGCTGCGGTGGAAGCACTTGTTACCGCTGTACCCGCCGCCGTTTGTGCTGTCTGTGCGTTGGCCAATTGGGCTGCCACAGCAGTTTGTGCTGCCTGCGCATTGGCCTGTTCTGTCTGGGCAATAACGAGTTGCTGTTGGGCGATCACCAGTTGTGCCTGTGCACCAATCAGATCACCTGCTGCTTTCAATGAGGCAGCCATCGTGGCAGCCGCTTGTGCCGTAGTTGCTGCGGTTTGTGCATTAGCGGCAGCGGTTTGCGCTGCAGTCAATTGCGTTGCGGTTGATCCCTGTGCCGTCACGATCGCGGCATTCTGGGTATTAGCCATGGTCAAATTGGTGTTCGCCGCAGACAGGTTAGTGTTGGCACTGGTCAATGCTGTTGAAGCCGATCCCTGAGCTGTGGCCAGTGCAGTGTTTTGTGCGGTCACGGTTCCTGCTGCTGTTTGCACAGTAGTATTCGCAGTTTGCAAAGAAGTATTTGCGCTTTGTGTAGCGGTATTGGCTGGTGCCGCCGTTGTGTCGGCAAATGCGCTATTCGTGGTTAAGGCATTTTGTGCCGCTGTCGCCTGAGTTGACGCAGTAGTTGCCGCAGCCAGTGCAGCGGTTGCATTAGCTGCTGCGGTTGTCGCATTGGCTGGAGTCAGTGCAGTTGCCGCCGTCACCGCCGTAGTTACAGTTCCGATGTTGGTTGTCGCCGTGCCGATTGCGGTCGTTGCCGGAGCAGTGCTTACCTGCGCAACCGCTGCCAACATTGCGTTATTAGTAGCGGCTAAACTTGCAGCAGTTGCCGCCGCAGTTGCAGCGGTTTGCGCCTGGGCCGCGGCCAGCGCGGCAGACGCCGGCTCCTCACCTCCGCCGGTAAGATCAATACCGTCTGTAGTTGTGATGGGCTGCAGGATGTTTGTCTCTATACGTCCCCCCGTGTTTGTATCTATACCTTCCCCTGTGGATGAGGCTATCTCAGCCGCATGCGCAGCCCCCTCCTCTGCCTTTGCTGTATTGTCCACTGTCGCATTTTCACGCACTTCCTTGACCTCTTCCTTGCCCTCCTTCTTGTCGCCTTTGGCTTCTTTGGTGGGTCTGTCTGCTACAGTGAAAATGTCGGTGTTAAGCGGTTTCAGTTCCGGCATTTGATCAGCCGCACCGGCGAAACCCATCTGGTTGGGCAGCACGAAAATGGTACCTTTGTCGGTGGTCATGACGGTTTCACCGATATTCACCTTGTTGTAAGTGCCAACCGGCACGGCATTCGCTAACGAACTGTCCGGTGTCACCACAAAAGTTTCGTGGTCGGTGCCGCGAATTCCGATGGTTGATGAAGCAGTGGTAATACGATAATTGGTTTTGTTCACCCGCCCGATCAGACCCGTAACGGCACGGAATCCGCCTTTGAACAAGGAGAAGAAACTCCTTTCACTGCCGTCTTCCTTGCCGTTGAATTTGAAACTGTCGAATTTGAGGCTGGTGTCAGGGCGCATGGCGACGAACCCGCCATCCTGCATCTTGATCTGCGCACTGGCAGCCTTCGCCGAGATCACCGTATCGCCTTCATTGACCGCTTCACCCTTTTGCAGGGTGCGCGTCTGTCCCGCTACGCTGATAATCTGAACGCTGCCATTAACGAACTGGGCGTACCCGGCGACCTCCGCGTAGGCCGCCTGGCTCACCAACATCAAGCAAGCCAGGGAAATACTTAAATAGGTAGCGATATTTTTTGTGGTATTCATGATTACACCTCACTCAGTTTCGATTACCGAAAATCACGGCGAATAGTCAAAGAAACGTCCATCCGGTTATAGCTATAAATGACGATATTGGAATAGTTTCTCGTGTAGTTTAACTGTGGACGCAGCGTCCAGTTCTTGTCCCAATGCCAGTTCGCACCCGTAGACAAGTCAAATAGATGATCCTTGCGTTTGAGCAAAAACGATGCGTTGGTCTTGTCATATACACCCGATTGCAATCCCAGATTAGCGAACAACTCGGTTTCCTCGCCCATCGCAGTTTGTCCGCCCGCGCGCAAGCCCAGCCCGCGCTTGTTACCGTCGGCACGACCACCGCTGGGGTTGGTCGGCGTAATGGGCGCCACATCGTTTTCATTCGCCAAAAACAAACTGCCGAACAATACGGATTGTCCATCCTCCAATACATGCAGCCAGCCGGTGCCGAGTGTGGTCTGATCGAAATTGTCGATCGTCATTGCGGGATCCACGAAACGATTGCGCCCATACTGCGCGGATATGCTCATTTGATTGGCGGGGCTGTACACATGCCGCCAGTCCGCACTGAAGCCGGAAGAATTGTGGTCGTGCACTCTCGCTAGGTTATATCGCCCCGCCATTCCGCCGATACGGAAAATATTTTTTTCGCTGTCTGTAAATGTCACGCCTGCCCGGCCATCCAGACCCAGCGTGTCAAAACCGGTTTGGGTGTTATTGCCGCGTTGGCGCGCATCTGCACCGGCGTATGAGCCCCAATTGGCATCCAGGTTGTGGCTGACCTCGCCGCCTGCTGCAACGCTATAATAATTATCAGCGGTTTTCAGATTGGTCGGGCTAAGTGTGAACGTTTGATTGCCAAAGACCGGGACATCAATCTGCGACTGGCTGGTAGAGTTATTGACGTTGGTGTCATGTCCCAGCCCCCCTTCCACATAAGCGCTGAATCGGGTCTGTTTGGCCGCTTGCTGCGCAGCTATCGCGTCCAGATATTTCTGGATGGTGGCGCGCGCCGCTTCGGGAGGGTTTTGTTTCGACACCGTTTCAAATTCGGTCTTGGCACGCGGCAGATCACCGAGTTGATAATAAGC
>OBLT010000328.1_pt1 | contig 32890 bp, 32 predicted proteins | sample 1518721 | NCBI WGS metagenome assembly OBLT01 (sample SAMEA3539307, study PRJEB22396) | soil metagenome | biome: tundra; feature: field; material: soil | place: USA | collected 2010-05 | depth 0.15 m | reverse complement strand
AGCGGCCCCGGTCCAGGCGTCTTGGCCGGCCGGAAATGCTGATTGGGCAGCCGGGATGCCAGACTGGCCTATGTGCTAGCACAGGGGGATGGTGCCGGGGAGCTGGACGGCACGACCGCGACCTCGTGATTTGCGTAGCCACCGCGCTGATCTCGCGGATCTCCCGCTAACCTCAGGCCATGGCTGAGCCCGATGGCTGAATCGATGACTGAATCACGGGGCGATCTGCCCGGGGGCTGGGCGTGGGATGAGCGGACGCTGCGAGCGGCCGCGCACCGCGTCGCCGAGCTAGCTGCCGACCATATCGTTGGATTGCCTGAAGGGCCGGTGTTCAGGCCTGTTCCCGGTGAGCTCGCCGAGAGGTGGCGCGGCGAGACGTGGGCAGGCGGCGGTGCCGGGATCGAGGAGCTTCTCGCTGAGCTCGAGCAGGACGTGCTGCGCTTCCCATTCGGGAACGGTCACCCGCGGTTTCACGCGTGGGTGAACTCACCGCCGGACCGGGTCGCGCTGCTGGTCGACCTGCTGGCGAGTGCCGCCGACCCCAGCTGTGCGGGCGGCAACCACGCTGCCCTGCATATCGAGCGGCTGGTGATCCGCTGGCTCGCAGGCATGGTCGGCCTGCCCGCGACGGCCGGCGGCCTGCTGGTGAGCGGCGGCTCGATGGCTACCGTGACGGCTCTCGCGGCGGCGCGCGAGGCGCATGCGCCGTTCGACGTCCGGGCCGACGGACTGGCCGGCGGCCCGCCGCTGATCGTTTACGCGGGCACCGAGGCGCACAGTGCCATCACCAAGGCGGTGGAACTGCTCGGGCTCGGACGGCGCAACCTGCGGCTTGTTGCCTCGGGCCCCGGCCGGCGGCTCGATGCCGGCCTGCTCGACCGCGCCCTGCAGGCCGCCGGCCGGGGGCCGGAGCATCCGATCGCCGTCGTCGCGAGCGCCGGGACGACCAGCACGGGCGCGATCGACCCGCTCGGCGAGATCGCCGATGTGTGCGCGCGCCATGACGTCTGGCTGCACGTGGACGGCGCCTACGGCGCACCAGCGATCCTCACCGAGCGCTTCCGCGGCGACCTCGCCGGTCTCGCGCGCGCCGACAGCGTGGCGGTCGACCCGCACAAGTGGCTGTACGTCCCGGTCGATGCGGGCGCGCTGCTCGTCCGCGACCCGGAGCGACTGCGTGACGCCTTCAGCCTGGTTCCCGCCTACCTTCGGGTTCAGCACGGCCCGGCCGGCGTCAGCGACGCGCCCTGGGTGAGCGAGTACGGGCCCGAGCAGACCAGGCCCTTCCGCGCGCTTCGCGTCTGGGCTGCTCTCAAGTCGACGGGCCGGGACGGCTACCGGAGGCTGATAGACCGCGACCTCGATCTGGCCGGCACGCTCGCGGCCCGCGTCCGTGAGCACCCGTCGCTCGAACTCGACGCCGCCGGATTGAGCGTGGTGTGCTTCCGCTACCGGGCCGCCGAAGAGTCGGACCGGGTCCAGTCGGACATCGCCCGGCGGATCCAGCTCGGTGGGCGCAGCTTCCTGACGACGACTGAACTTGACGGACGAACCGTGCTGCGCGCGTGCTTCATCAACCCGCTCACCACGGAGCTTGACGTGGACACGCTCGCCGACCTGGTCACCAGCATCGGTGATACGACAGTAATCCCGGACCCGCCGCACTAGGTGAGAGCGCGATTACAGAGAGTAGTAGTAGGTTCTTGCCCGGCTCTGTCTAGCGGGAGGGGACCCGTTTCATGTCCAATGCAGCCAGCAGGCGGCGCGGACGGCTGGCCGGCGCGGTGGTGCCGGTCATCGTCGCGATGGCCGTGGGCGCGTTCGCCATCTCAGGCCCGGCCCGAGCAGCGACCGCGTCTACCCGGCCGCTGCTCGGCACACATCCCCGGTGGGCCACCGCGGCCGCTGGCCGCGGCGCGACTCCGGCCGCCACGACCGTCTCCGCGCAGGTCTACCTGGCTGGACGTGACCCATCCGCGCTGGCCGCCTACGCCAGGGCCGTCTCCACGCCGACGAACGCCGAGTACCGCCACTACCTGACCCCCGCGCAGCAGGCTGCCGCTTTCGGCCCGACGAGCACGCAGCTGCGGAAGGTGGACTCCTGGCTGACCGGGGCGGGCCTGCGGATCAGCGGCACGACCGAGCAGTTCGTCTCGGTCACCGGCACGGCGGCCGCGGTGGGCCGGGCATTCAGCACGCAGCTCCGTGAATACCAGCTCGCCGGGCACGTCTACCACGCGCCGGACCGCAACGCCGCGGTGCCGGCCGGCCTGGCCGCAGCGGTACTGGGCGTCTCCGGGCTGGACAACGCGCCGCAGGTCTCGCACGTCGCGGGCGCCCCGACGCCGGATGGGGCCAAGCGCGTGGTCCGCCGCAGTGGCGGGCCGCCCAACCTCGGCCTGTCGCCGTGCTCCACCTACTGGGGGCAGCAGACGCCCGCCAAGCTACCGGACGCCTACGGGCACTCCGCTCCGCTGCCGGTGTGCGGCTATGCGCCCAACCAGCTCCGCGGCGCTTACGGGGTCGCGGCGACCGGCCTGACCGGCAAGGGCGTGACGGTGGCCATCGTCGGCGCGTACGGCTCGCCGACCATCGAGTCGGACGCCAACACCTTCGATCAAGACAACAGCTTCCGGCAATTCGGCGCGGGCCAGTTCAGCGAGATCCTCACGCCGACGGCGTGGAACAGCCAGTCCACCTGCGGCGGCACCGCTGGGTGGCAGCCTGAGGAGTCGCTGGACGTCGAGGCCGTGCACACCATGGCCCCGGCCGCCAAGGTGCTCTACGTCGGCGCGAACTCGTGCCAGGACACCGATCTGCTCAGCGCCTCCGCCGCCATCGTCGACCAGCACCTGGCGAGCATCGTGACGAACTCCTGGGACAGGGACATTTTTGACACCAACGGAAACGACCCGGTCGCCACCATTGAGGCGTACACCCAGCTCTACGAAGAGGGAGCAGCGGAGGGCATCGGCTTTTACTTCGCTTCGGGTGACTGCAGCACTGAAGACCCGGCCGTCGTGCCCAACGGGCTGAGCTGCGACGCCCACTCGTCGGAGCCGCAGACCACCTTCCCGGCGTCTGACCCGTGGGTGACGGCCGTCGGCGCGACCGCGATCGGCATCGGCGCTCACGACAATTACCTCTTCGAGACCGGCATGGGCGACTCTGAGTCGACCATGCGCAGCGGAACGAGCTGGGCGTCCCCGCTTCCCGGCACGTTCCTGTTTGGCGCCGGCGGGGGGACCAGCAACTACTTCAGCCAGCCGCCCTATCAGCGGGGGATCGTGCCCGACTCGCTCTCCCGTACGCTGCTCACCGGCGGGAACTCCGCTACGGCGATGCGTGAGGTGCCTGACGTCGCCATGGAAGGTGACCTGTTCGCCGCCACCCTGGTTGGCTTCACCCAGCCGCTGCCAGGTGGTTCCCCCGGCTTTGCCGAGGCGGGCTACGGCGGAACCAGCGTGGCCGTTCCCTTGTTCGCCGGGGTCCAGGCCGATGCGCAGCAGGCGGCCGGGGGTGTCCCGATCGGCTTCGCCAACCCCGAGATCTACCAGCGCTACCAGCGCCTCGGCCAGGCTGCGTTCCACGACATCACTGACCATCCGGGTGGTCAGACGTTCGCCCTGGCGATCGACGAGGGTATGTCCGACGGAGTACAGGGGGGATCCTTGTTCACCCTGGGTGCTGACTGGATGCTGCACGCCACGGCCGGCTATGACGACGTGACCGGGGTCGGCTCGCCGGCTCCGGGCTACCTGCACTCGTTCCGGTGAGGGTGGGCGGGAATCTGAGATCGGACCCTATTCACGCACTCATCGCCGGGGTAACTTGAAGATGTTGCTCCAGACCCCGGTGACTGGTGCTCCCGCGATGGTGCGGCTGCACAAGGGTCAGGAGCATTTTTTCATGCCCGCGGTCATCACTGGGAATGACCCGATGCATGGAGTCAGTGATGAGTTTGCCCGCCCGCGAGCTACGGGTCCTCTCCGGGATAGAGACCGCGTTGCAGGCCGGCGAGACGCGCCTGACGTCGATGTTCGCGATCTTCACGCGGCTGGCCACGGATGAAGGAAAACCTGGGACGGAAGATCTTGGGATCCCCTCCCGGAACCGCTGGGCGGCAGGCCGGCCGCCCGTGCGGTTGCGCGTGCGGTTGCGCGCGATCGCGCTCGTCGCGGTCCTGGCCATTGCGTCCGCTGTGCTCTTCAGCGTGAGCGCGGGCAGCGTGCGCGCGTGCGGGCCGGCGGTCCTGGCGCACACCTTCGAGCGTGCGCCAAGCCGGGCGACAGCGTGCCAGTCATCGCCACCGGTACCGGCGCCGCGGCCCAGCCCCTGAGCGGGTGCCGGACTTACCGCCTGCAGTGGACGTGCTTCGCGCGCTCATCGCGCCGCGAATACGCCCTCCCGGGGAAATGCGCCGGCCGACACGGCGGCGCGCGTCATCGCCTTGCCGATCCGCACGACTTCCTCGGTGCGCTCGTCGCCCAGATGCTGCCACGGTGGCGCTGCCATCCGGTCGGTCTCGTGCTCGATCTGTTCCCGCAGGGCCAGCCCCGCTGAAGTAAGAGCGCCGCCGTCGAGCAGCCCGCGATCGGCCAGGCCGCCGCTGGCAGCGTCCCACTCATCCTGGCTCCACCCGCGGCTTCTCCGCGCGAACTCGGGAGTGAAGCCCTGACCGGTGGCGACATGGGAGACCAGCGCCTCGATGCCGCTCAGGCCCGACGCGACGAGCGCGCAAATGTGGCCGTCGCCGCGGTACTCACGCAGCAGCGACAGGGCGTGCCACATCACGAGATGCGGGGCGTCGGGCCAGTCCAGGTCAGCGTGGCCAGCGTAAAGCGGGCGGCCCTCGACGCCGCACCCGCTGGCCGCCTCGCGGACCAGCCCGGCCATCGTGGTCATCTCGGCGGAGGCGATCACGTCCGGCCCGAGGAGACGGGTCAGGGCGGCATCAGCGGCCGCGAAGCGGGCGCCGATCACAGCCGCCGGGCTAGCGAGATCCCACGCGCCCGGAATGCAGTGGGCTACCAGGGACGGGCTGAAGTTGTAGAAGGTCGCGGCGACGACACCGCTGCCGACCGCCCCCATCGGGGCCGCACGCCCGGCGAAGTAGCACATTCGTCCTGCCTTGAGCCCGACCCCGGTGAGATATTGCTCGGTCTCAGGGGCAAAGTAGATCAGCGAATGCAGGGAGTTGGTCGCATTGTGCGCGCGCCGGGTAAGTGGGATGGCCATGCCGGCACCATAACGGCATTCCCGGTGCACAGGTGCCGCCCGGCGCGCTCATGACGTGCTCCGGGTGAAGTACCGCCGCGGGTTGTCGACCAGCATCTGGCTGATCTGCGCCGAGGTGACCCCGGCCTCGAGCAGCGCCGGGAGCACGTCGTCGCTGATGTGCGTGTAGTGCCAGTTGGGCGCAGCCGCCGCCTTGGCCGCGTCTGGATCGGCGCCGAAGTAGTCGATGAAGCAGTTCGCGTCGTGGGCGAGCACCATCCGGTCGGCGTAGCCGCGCGCGGCCAGCGCCGCGATGGTCTCGATCCGGTCGGAGGTCGGGTTGAACAGGTCGAGCCCGAAGCGGTCCATGCCGAGCGTCGCCCCCGAGTCGGCCAGCTCCATGAGGTAGCCGACATCATTACTGTCCCCCGCGTGCCCGATGACCACCTTGGCCAGGTCGACACCCTCCTCGCGGAACACGTCCACGGCCAGCCGTCCCGACTGGGCATAACCGGAGGTGTGCACGGTGATCGGCGCGCCGGTCTCGACGTGCGTCCGGGCGACAGCGCGGGCGATGCGGTCCACCCCGGGAGTCAGTCCCGGCGCCTCGACACAGCACTTGAGGAACGCCGCCTTCACGCCGGTGCTGCCGATGCCTTCGACGATGTCCCGCGTGAAGTCGGTGACCATTGGCTCCGGCATGTCCAGCAGGAGGCCCGGGCCGCGATAGGCGTACTGCTGGGGCAGCTCCTCATACACGTACAGGCCGGCCGCCACCACAATGTTCAGCTCCACCTGTTCGGCGATCCGCTTGATGCGCGGGATGTAACGGCCGAGCCCCCACACCGTTGGGTCGACGATCGTCGTGATTCCCTTGGCGCGCAGCGCGCGGAGCCTGGCGACCGCATCTGCCACCCGGGTTTCCTCGTCCCACCACATGCCGTCGCCGTAGTTCTGCACGTGCTCGGTGGATAGGACGAAAACGTGTTCATGCATAAGCGTCGGGCCGAGGTCGCCGGCCTCGACCGGCCCGCGCACCGTCTCAACCGCCGTCACGGCACCTCCTGTGGCCTCAGCGGGGGTTCTGCCCGCATATCCAGGGACAAGTAGCAAGAAGCCCGCCCTCAGGTGTCATCCTCCCGATGTTGCGCCGCGTCTACACACCAAAGCTGATAGGTGTTCTCCTGGCCGTTGATCTGGAGGGGATGGGTCGAGTCCGTTGTGCCGAAGGGCACAGAACCATACAAAAGTGGTTTATCGGGCAGGCCGGGATGGCACGAGGGGGGACGCATCATGACCGAGGTCAACCATGCCGCCAGTCCGCAGCCCGCGGGCAAGATCACCCAAATACGTGCGTCCGCGGTGGCGTGGCAAAAAATCCAGTTCGCCGTCCTAGGATTCATCGGACTCTGCGGAGTGCTGAAGGGCACCGGAACGTCGGGCGGGCCGCGCAATCTGCAGATAGCGGCGGCCATTCTCATAGTGCTGGCGCTGATTGTCGCCGGTTACGCCACGTTTCTCGTCGGCCGCGCGGCATGGCCGCTGTACTCGGCTGACAGGCCACCACCGGCAGACCCATCGATGAGCGGAAACGATGAGGTTAAGCGCGCCAGCCGCAGTCTTCGCAGCGGGCTCGGCCTGACTTTTGTCGCGCTCATCCTGGCATCCTTGGCTGCGACCTCGTCGTGGTGGCCCGCGAAGGGCGTTGGCTCCGCCGCACTGGTCAGGGTCAGCACCACCAGCGGCGTCACCCTGTGTGGAACGTGGGCCGGCGACAGCAATGGGTCCCTTGTCCTGCAATTCTCCGGACAGATGGACCAGATTCCGCTATCGCAAATTACGATGGTCAACCCCACATCCTCCTGCGGCTGAGCTAGCCGCAGGAGCCCCTGGCGGTCAGGGCTTGAGGACGATCTTGCCGCGGGTGTGTCCCTGCGCTAGTTCCTGGAATGCGGCCTGGACGTCAGACAGGGCGTAGACGCCGGCGATCGGGATTTCCAGCTGCCCCTTGTCGATCATCGCGGCCAGCTCACCGAGTACCCCGGCACTGGCTGCGGCGCTGCTGCCTTCGAGCTTGACGCCGTACTTGGCCGGGGCGGCGAAGTCAGCGATGGTGTCGATCCGGTCGGGCCGGACACCCAGTTCGAGGGCAAGTTCCACGTAGCCGGTGCCGACCGTGTCGATGAACGCGTCCACGCGGCCCGCTGAGGCGGCGCGGATCCGCTCGGCCACTCCCTCGCCATAGGCCACCGGGGTCACACCGTGGTCGGCCAGCCACCGGTGATTGGCCTCGCTGGCCAGCCCGATGACCCTCGCTCCGGCGTTGGCCGCCAGCTGGACGGCGATCGAGCCGACGCCGCCCGCAGCGCCGGCGACGACCAGCGTGTCATCCGGGCCCGCGTTGACCGCCCGGACGGCCGCGTAGGCGGTCGTGCCCGCCACGAACAGCGCGCCCGCCGCCTCCCACGGGACGCCCGCCGGGCGCGGTACCAGATCGCCGGCCTCGACGAGGACGAACTCGGCATGGCTGGCCCGGTTGTCGGTGAACCCGATCACCTCGTCACCTACCGCGACGTCCCCGGCATCCTCGCCGGTTTCCGCCACTACCCCGGCCAGGTCACTGCCCTGGCCGGAGGGGAACGTCGACGGCCACCGCTCGGCGAGGGCCCCGGCGCGGATCTTCGCCTCGCCCGGGTTGATCCCGGCCGCCTTGACCTTGACCAGGACCTGCCCACGGCCCGGGGCGGGCCGGTCGACCTCCGCCACCCGCAGCACGTCTGTCCCGCCGTACTGGTCGTATCTCACAGCCTTGGGCATCGCAGAACCTCCGTCGTAGGTGTTGTGCGTTGGAGAAGAACCACGCCCCGCGCTGGTCTATGCCCGGACCACGGGTCATTCGCCGCCGGGCCAGAGGACCAAGGGCCCTGTGCCCTGTGCCCAGGGTGGGCCAGGCTGTCGTTGCCGCGCATGCGACGACGCCAAGGAGACTCCATGACCGCCCCGGCTCCAGCGACCAGCCCTGTGCGGGCGCGGGCCGTCGTGGACTTCAGCCAGCGCCCGATGCTCGTGTTCTGGGAAACCACCCGCGCGTGCCTGCTGGCCTGCCGTCACTGCCGCGCTTCAGCCACCACGCAGGTGCCCCCCGGGGAACTGAGCCAGGCGGCGGGCCGCAGTCTCATTGAGCAGGTCGCAGGCTTCGGCCGACCGTATCCGATCCTGGTGCTCACGGGTGGCGATTGCCTGCTCAGGCCTGATCTGTTCGCGCTCGTCGAGTACGCGGTGTCGCTGGGCGTGCCGGTCTGCCTGTCCCCGTCGGTAACCCCGTTGCTGACGGCCGGCATGATCGAAGGCATCGCCCGCAGCGGCGTCAAGGCCGTGTCGGTCAGCCTGGATGGCGCGTGCGCCGCGACCCATGACGGCGTCCGAGGCATCGCCGGCCACTTCGACATGACTGTCCAGGCCATCCGCGCGCTGGTGGCAGCCGGGGTAACCGTGCAGGTCAACACCACGGTGATGCGCGCTAACGTCGAAGAGCTGCCCGACGTCGCCGCCCTGGTAGCGCAGACGGGCACGCACATGTGGGAGGTCTTCTTCCTCGTCCATGTCGGGCGCGGTGTGGCGACCGAGGCGGTGTCTCCCGCGGAGCACGAAGACATCTGCCACTTTCTCTACGACGCATCACGCCACGGCTTCGTGGTGCGGTGCGTCGAGGCTCCGTTCTTCCGCCGCGTCGTCGCGCTTCGGCGGGCCGGAGGCCCCGCGCCGGACAGTGCGCTGCAGCGCAGATTGTCCCGGCGCCTGGACGACCTGCTCGGCCCGGCGACCAGGATCCCGAGCGCGCACAGCGCCCCGACCCGCGACGGCAAGGGGATCCTGTTCGTGGCCCACGATGGCGAGGTGTACCCGGCAGGCTTCCTGCCGCTGGGACTTGGCAACATCCGGGACCGGCCACTGCGCGAGATCTACCGGAACGACCCGACGCTGCGGGCGATCCGGGCCGCTCAGTTCAGCGGCCGCTGCGGTCGTTGCGAGTACGCCGACCTCTGCGGCGGATCACGTGCCCGTGCCTACGCCGCCAGCGGTGACCCGCTCGGCGAAGATCCTGCCTGCCCGTACCAGCCCCTGACCCCTGCGGGGGCGGCATGACAGGGAAGGGACGCTTATGGCCGGGGAGCGACGATCCCTGCCCGGGCCTGATCCAGGGTGGCATGGGCGTGGGCGTGTCCGACTGGCGGCTGGCGAGGGCCGTCGCGGCGGCCGGGCAGCTGGGCGTGGTGTCTGGCGTCGCGCTGGACGCCGTGCTGGCCCGCCGCCTGCAATGTGGTGACCCCGGCGGGGACGTCCGCCGGGCGCTGGGGGAGCTTCCGCTGCCTGGGGTGGCCGAGCGGATCATCCGGCGCTACTTCGTGCCGGGCGGGATCGCCGCCGGCCAGCCGTTCCGGCCGATCCCGCGGCCCCGGCTGCGGCCCAACGTGGCCAGCGCCGAGCTCACCGTTGCGGGTAATTTTGTCGAGGCCCATCTGGCCAAGCAGGGCCACGACGGCCTGGTCGGCATCAACTACCTGGAGAAGATTCAGCTGGCCACCCCGGCCGCCGTGTACGGGGCGATGCTCGCCGGCGTGGACTATGTCCTGATGGGCGCGGGCATCCCGGCCGAGATTCCCGCGCTGCTCGATTCGGTCGCGGCGGGCGGGCCAGGCGAGGTGACCGTGACTGTCGCCGGCGCTGCCGCCGGGACGCGGCACACGGTCCAGCTCGACCCGCGGACGCTGTTCGGCGTCACGCCGGCGGCCCTGGCCCGGCCACGGTTCCTGGCGATTGTCTCCTCCGCGGTGCTGGCGGCGTACCTGGCCCGCACCCCGGCGTCGACCCCGGACGGCTTCGTGCTGGAGACCGCGGGCGCGGGCGGGCACAGCGCGCCGCCACGGGGACGGCTGCGGCTCGACGCCCGCAACGAGCCGGTGTATGGGCCGCGGGACGAGATCGATGTGACCAAGGTAGCCGCGCTCGGGCTGCCCTTCTGGCTGGCCGGCGGACAGGCGGGACCGGGCCGGCTGGCCAGGGCGCGGGCGGCTGGCGCGGCCGGGATCCAGGTCGGCACCGCGTTCGCGTTGTGCCGCGAGTCTGGCCTGGACGCTGTATTGCGCCGCCGGCTGGTCGAGCAGGCGCTGGCGGGCACGCTGGCCATCCGCAACGAGGCACGCACCTCGCCGGCCGGATTCCCGTTCAAGGTGGCGCAGCTGTCCGGCACGCTGGCGGAAGACGAGGTCTACGCGGCCCGGGCGCGGCTGTGCGACCTGGGTTACCTGCGAGTCCCGTACCAGCGCGGCGATGGCCGGATTGGCTACCGCTGCCCGGCCGAGCCCGTCGAGATCTACCTGCGCAAGGGCGGCGCGGCCGAGGACACCGTTGGCCGCCGGTGCCTGTGCAACGGGCTGGTCGCGACGATCGGCCTGGCCCAGCGGCGCACCGGTGAAACGGCCGAGCCGGCACTCGTCACTCTCGGCCAGGACCTCAGCTTCCTGCCCGAGCTGGTGGCCGCTGCGGGCGCGCGCTTCAGCGCCGCGGATGTCATCGCCCACCTGCTCCGGTCCTGACCCGCGGAGCGCCGCGGTCGCCAGCTGGCAGTCCTGGCTCGCCGCCTCCGGCTGCCGTGGCTGCCGTTTCATGGCATCCTCGTCGCTGGTGGGGCTGCTGCTGAGACCGGTCAGCCGCCGTCCGCGTTCCCGCGGATCGCTGCGGGGGCGATGGGGTGAGAAGGAGGAATGTGTGAGGCCTCCGCTCAGTGCGATGGCGGTCGCGGTCGCCGCTTTCTTCGTCGCGGGCTGCACGGCGAGCACAGCTCACCCGGCGGCGCCGGCGGCGTCCGCCGTGCCGTTGCCGCCCGATCAGCGAACCGCGTCAGCCTTGCTCAAGATCGCGACGGCCTTCAACAACGAGTACGACAGCGGCGACTACGGGCCGGTGTACGCGCGGTGGGATGCCCGCAGCCAGGCGATCATCACGAAGGCGGAGTACGTCCGGCGGCATAAAGAGTGCCCGAGCGCGCCACAGGCAGCAGCGCAGACCGAGAGCGCCACCCCAGGCCCGCACGGGGCATGGGTCGTGGACTACGAGATTGGCGGTCAGCGGCTCACCGACTACTGGTTCTACGTTCACCGCAGGTGGGTCTTTGACCTGATGCTGAGCAACCCAAGCTCAGTCAGGCTGTACCGGATGTCACCGCAGCAGTACGTCGCGGCCGTCGGCTGCTCGCACTGACCGTGAACGGATCAGTGCGAGCAGCCGGGAACGGGTCGGCGGATGTGCTCAGGCCCCGTGTACTCAGGCCAGGTGTGCTCAGGCCGCGTGTGCTCAGGCCGCGTGTGCTCTCAGACCCTGCGCCACCGCGCCTCGGCCAGGCCGTAGATGCCAAACAGGATCAGGCCGATGGCCGCGAGGATCAGCAGGAACTCGCCAAATGGCTGGTTGCGCAGTGTGAGCAGCGCCTTGTCCACGCCGCCTGCCTTCGACGGCTGGTAGGTAACGGCCGCGTCGATGACCAGGACACCTACGAGCGCGAAGACCAGGCCACGCGCGACGGTCCCCACTGTGCCGATCCGCTCGACCCAGCGCCGTGTCCGCGGGTTCATCTGCGCGGTGCGCAGGTACTTCATGAACTTGTGGCGGATTCCCTCCATCACCAGGATCAGCCCAGCGATCACGATGATGATGCCGACGAGGCCCACCAGCAGCCGGCCACCGGAGTGGTGCATGGCCGAGGCGGTCAGGTCCTGCTGCTGGCCAGACTGGCTGCCCTGCTTGCCGGAGATCACCTTGAAGGTCAGGTAGGCAAAGCTGGCATAGATCAGCGCCCGGCCCAGCGACTTCAACCGGGGACCTGCGCCATTGCCTTCACCGGTGACACCGAACGCGGCTTCGCTAAGACGCCAGAGCGAGTAGGCCACGAAGCCGATGCCGAGCAGCCACAGCGAGATCAGGCCGTACGGCTTGCCGACGAGCAGTTGCAGAGCACCCTGCTGGTCAGCCTGGTTCGTGCTCCGGCCGAGTGCGACCAGGATCGCGACCCAGCCAATGAGTATGTAGATGATCCCGCGCGCGGCCAGGCCGATCCTGGCCATGGCCTGTGCAGGCCGGCTATCAGACGCCCGCCGGGCGCTCGTGGACATGCGCGTGGGCGATGACGATATCGATGGCATCCCGGGGCCTGCCTTTCGGTTCTTCAAGGACCTGGGTGATCCGTGTCACCATCTGCCCTGGCCGGGAAGATTTATGCATGGTGCCGCGGTAATCGGCTGCGCCGCTGGTCAGGCGCTCAGTTCTGGTGGACGGGATGGCTGGCCCCGGACGGGGGCACGGTGGCCGTTACGGTGTTCCGCTGCCGCCGTCACCCGCCGCTGGTGACGATGGGGTGGGTGAACTCGCAGGCACCGCTGCCGCCCGCGGCGTCATTCGCCCAGGTGCTCTGCATCGCGAAGGTACCGGTGGCCAGGGACAGGTCGGCGACCCCGCCGCTGGTCCCCGGTGCGATCCAGGCGCACTTGTCGGCGTTCTCGCTGCCGCTGGCGTCAGTCCAGCCGCCGGCCGGGTTCTGGTCGGTGATGGTCTCGGCGTACTCGTGGCCCTCGACGATGGAGATGCCGTCCCTGGCGCCCGCGCTGCCGGGGTTGACGAAGTCCGTACCGCAGGCGCCACCCGCGTCAGTGACGTACGGGCTGTTGGTGAAAGCGATGTCCCCGTAGGGCGAGGTCGCCCTGACGCTTGAGTCGCCGTTCCAGTCGTGCCAGGCGCAGAATTGCCCGGCCGTGGTGTTGAACCCATCCGGGTGGGTGCCGGTCGGGGAGATGATGACGTACTGGGCGTCCCGGTTGGCCGCGGCGGTGGTGTTGCCGAAATGGGCGGCCGCGCTGACGGCCTCCGTGCCGAGCTGGAAGGCAGTCGCCTGGCTCGGCGATGCGGTGCCCTCGTCCGCCCAGACACCGGCCAGCGCATCCGTGGGATAGGCGACATGCTCGGTGCTGCTGCTCGGGCAGGTCTGGGCGCCGGCCGCGACACCGTCGCAGTACTGGGTCATCACGCCGGACCACAGGTCGCCGTTGGTCCCGAGGCCCTTGAACATCTGCTGGAGGTAGGGGGCCTCGCCCGAGGGATCACCCGACAGGGTGATGTTGCCGTCCGCGTCGGTGGCCTGGGCGCCCCACTGGGAGCCGTAGAAGACCAGGTACACCCGCTCAGCGCCGGTGGTGACTCCGATGCCATCGATGCCGCCGCCGTACCTGAGGTTGTTGGCCGGCAACGCCGGAGCCGCAGCGTGTTGCGCTGACCAACTCCGCATCCTCGCGGCCTCAGGAACAGTCGGGACGACGCCACGCCGGTAGGCATGCTGATAGGCGGGGGAGTAAGGGTTGCTTGTCGTTGGAGCTGGAGTGGCGGCGGTCGCCGTGGCCGGCGCGGCGGCCTGCGTCCCGGCAGTCAAGGCCAGTGCGGCGAGCACGGTGATGCTGCCGCCGGTGGCCCAACGCCGGATGGGAGTACGGAGTCTCATCCTGATCCCTTCAACTACGTCGAAGGTCAGCGCCGGTCCCAAGCGGCAGACCGAAGTGGAACAACGGGGATAGCGGTGCGTGCGCACGGTAGCCCAGAGCCATTATCGCGCCAATCTGCGGCGCGAGAGAATGATTGACGAATTAGCCGAGCTCATTGGCGGCGGCAGGGCCTGGGACAATGGCGGAGCGGTGCCGTCTAGCCTGGCGGAGCAGTGCCGCCCAGCCTGGCCGGGCGGCCGCTCGCCAGGTGGCCGGCGCCCGCAGCGGTGCTGGGCATCCGGAACTGAAGACGGTCGCCCGACGTCTAATCCCCACCTGAGCGCCCGTGGCCTGGCTGGCCACCGGCGGTCGCCGGGCGGACGTAGGAGGCTCCCATGGCCAGTAGATCACTTCATGCTTCCGGCCTGCTCACGGGCATGGCCCTGGTGACGGGAATGGCCCTGGCCACGGCGGCGTGCGGATCTGGAGCGCCAGGCACGTCAGCCGGCGGCGTGGCCAGCACCACAAGCGCCACACCGACGGTCACCGGAGGCGTCATCCCGACCGCCGCCGGAAGTGTCAGCCCGACCGCGGCCGGAGGCGTTACGCCGACCGTCACCGGAAGCGTCAACCCGACCGCTGCCGGACCCTGCGGCGGGAGTGCGAAGCCAGTGCCGCCCGGCGGCACGCTGACGCTCGGCAGCCGTGACAACGGCAGCACGTTCTGCCTGCGGGTTGGTCAGCAGGTGATCGTGTACCTCCAGGGCTCACCAGCCCACATGTGGGCGCCCATCCGTTCCGACTCAAGCGCCCTGCGGCCTGCCCCCAACGGCAGCCTGATGCTGATGCGCGGGGTGACAGGAGCGGCCTTTACCGCGGCACGGCCCGGCACTGCGCACATCAGCTCAGCCCGGCCGGTCTGCATCGGGAGGTCGGTTCGTTGTGATGCCATGATCGCGTTTCATGTGACCGTCGTTATCGCCATGCTCGCCCAGTGAAGCGGGCCGGGCAGGCAGGCACTGGCATGACCACGACTCCAGTGCCGCGGCTGATCAGGGTGCTAGCGCAGCCGGGAGCCGGATGGGTGATCACATTTGGCTGCAGGAAGGTCCCGCCGACGGCGATGCCCTGAAGTTCGGAGGCCCGGCAGCCTCGCGGCAGCCCGGCCTGGGCGGCATCCCTGATGTAGACGAGCACTGGAACTGGCCTGGTGATGGCAGCACTCGCCTGGTTCGTACTTGTGAGCCAGGCGAAGGCGAGGATCGCTGCCGCGAAGACCGCTCCACCCAGGCTCAGCCGGTCCGCCAGGCGCTGAAACCTCATCTCAGCGAGGCTGAGCTGGGCGGCGCTCTCCAGGCGCTCGGCGTCGCGCTGCGCCTGCAATGCCCGAGCGGCCAGGGCGGCGTGGTCCTGGTGGCTGCCCGGATCGAACTGCCGGCCGCCGAAATGCACGGCCTCGCCCCGGCTCAACTGCTGGTGCGCGTCCAGAATCGCGACGAACTCGCGATAGAACTCGTTGATCGACTCGTGTCGCCCGAGGAGATAAGTCCGCCGCTCCAGCAGGCTCTGTATGAGCTTGTCGGCGACGGGCTCGAGGCGTATCTGCAGGGCGGGTCCTCCCGCTTTCAGTTCTCGGGCCGAAAGGTCCCGCACCGACATCCGGGGGGCGGCCAGGACCCGGACGGCGGCGGCGACCAGGGCGAGAGCGAGCAAGAGCGCCACAAGTGCTGACCCCGCAGCCGCCGCGAGCCTAAGCGGTGATGAGCCAGTGAGGTCGCCCAGATGCTTGACCTGCAGGCCCGCCACGAGGACCGCCGCCACCGCCGACGCTGCGGCGATCATCCACTTGACCGTGTCACGAAGATTCAAGAGGGCCGCAGCCAGGAAGTCCGATATAGCAGGGTCTGCGGAAATCCCCAGCTCAGGTGAGGGCACAGCCCCGCCTAACGATCAGGAGCGCCGTCGACAAACATAGTACATAGGTAGTACGTTGGATGACCGATGGCCAGCAGGCTGGCCTATACACGCCAGGAGCAATGTGCGGACGCGTTCTGAGATCTCGAGAGACCGGATCTATACGATGAGGCAGCTCAACCAGCAGACGGCGGAGGTCCTGAAAGAGATCAACGATGACGGGCGTCCGGCGATGATCACCAAGCGCGGGCGCTTCATCGCGATGATCGTGCCGCTGGTAAGCGCGAACATCGAGTCGACTGTGGTCAACGCGATCGTGGAAGAGGTCGAGCACGGCCGCCAGCTCACGGGCGAGCACACACTCGAGAATCTCAGGACAACAGGCGAGATCGCGGATGAACTTGACGTGAGCCTGCCCGACTACCCTGACCGAGACGTCTGAGCGTGGGACGGCGGCCACGCTAGATCCCGGGGTAGTGCGGAAGAAACTCCCAGTTGTGCAGCACCCGCACTATGACGTGGCGGTCGCCCAGCCGCCGGAATTTGATCTTCTCATCAGGCGCAATCAGCCTGTAGACAATCACGTAGTCGCAAGCCTGGTTATTGAACTCGTCATCGCCATCGATGTCGAAGTCTAGGAACTGTGAAACGTCAGCCATCCGGATGGCCCGGCGCCACCACAAATGCGGGTGTTTATCTACCGGACCCTCGATTGGTGAGATGGATGCCCTCTTGAGCTCTGTCTCGGCAAGGTCGATGATTTCGGCGCAAATAGCACTGTCCGGGATGCGATGAAGATCTTCCACGGCATCATCTGACCATTCGACTCGCCCCACACTTACCATCTCCTGCATCTACCAGGCAATAATTGAAGTGCCTGTTCTCGCCCGGCTCATACCTTCGTTTTCAGGAGGGCCGGGGACTCAAGTACCAGACGTCTCCCATCCGTGGTGCGCCCTGAGAAGGAATTTGTGACGTTGTCCGCCCTAGTGCGCCATAATGCGCCAACCGGGGATCCCCTTTCCCCAGGCAACGGACGTAGCGCCCCGCGTACGAGCCGTTGAGCGAACCGGAACCGCCCCCATCATTGGCCAGAGTATCCGGTCTGACCTGCGGATTTACCCTCTGGCAAGCTGAATCAGGTATGTACTGCTCAGGCCCGCTCCATGATGCCCCGAAACCCGGCTATTTGCTCCGCTTCTCCGGTTCGGCAAGGCCAGCCGCTGCTTCGCTGCACGCACCGGCCGCGTGGACACTGTTGTCGCCCGTCGCGCCCTTGAATGCGACAGTTGATGCGTCCTCGCCGCGAAACGCAGCATCAATGCCTGAAAGCGAAGAAGATGCCGTATGCCTTCTCGCTCAGGTTCGCCGTGCGATGACAAGAATCCACACATCAGCGGTGGCATTACCGCGGATGGCGCGCAGATCCCAGCAGCCCGGCGCGGCAAAAATATAGCCCGCGCCCCATTCATCTCCCGGCTTATCCCAGCTACTACTCAGGTGGGCATCTGGGCCCCAGGCCAGCCGGTGGTGCGTGCCGCCAGGGCCGATGGCCTCCAGGGTCAGCAATCCCGTACCGGTCATCCGCCAGACGATCTTCTCCTGATCGCCAACCCGGGCAGGTAGCGCATGCGGGAACATCAGCAGTCCCCACAGTGTGGCGTCGTGACCGGTGCCTTCCACCTGCGGAAGGAAGGAGTTGAAGAGGGTAACGGGTGACGCCGGGTGGCATCCTGGCGCCCCCAGCGCCCGGTCGTTACGCGGCGCCGTCGATGTGGTGGCGGTCGCCCGCTGGCCTGGTTGAGTGGATTTGGCGCCACCCGTGCAGGCCGTGACGGTGCTCACCAGCAACATGGTGAGCACCGCAACTGCCGATCGGCCGCGCACGGTCCAATTGTCCGCCGCCCCCTGGGCTTTGGCCACCGCAGGCCCGGCCAGATGGCCCCAGCGACGCGCGTCGTCCCAGGTGGTCCTCACGGAGCGATGTGGTCCGAGCGCTTTGATCTAGGGATCCTTGGTCAGCCGCACGTGGTGAGGGGTCCGGCGTGGTGACGTGACGTGAGGACGGCGGCGTCGTGATCATCTGGGCATGACTGTCCTGATTGATCATGTTGCGAGCGCTCCGCAGACCCCGGGCCGCGAGGCGCCGGCCATCAGCATCCGCGGAGCGAGATGGCGGGAACATTGAGGCCTCAGTCTTCCGGCACCGGCCTGTGACATCCGCCGGAATTCGCCCGTGGTCTGGACTGCTGCGCTGACAGTACTGGCACCTGCATGTCGCCGAAGGGACCTCGTCATCCTTGACTTCGCCGGGCGGCCGGCCAGTTTGTGGCCTGTCATGCTGGCCAGGGTGGAAGTGACGTTCTCAGATGCCGGCAAACGCTGCACCGGACCGGTTGGCTGAGCAGGCCAAGGGCGGGCGGCGCCGCGGCTGGAGGACGCCCGGGTGGTCCTCGCCGGGCGGGATGTTGCGCTGCGTGTCGTCTGCGGTCGCGGTCTCACCTGGTACTGGGTCCGCCAGCTGGGCTTCGAAGCCGGCGACGCGCCGGTCCTGGAAGCGGAGGTTGGAGGGGGCGGCCTTGAGCCGCTCGTCGCGGGTCCGGTTGTCTGCGGAACCTAACCTGGCGGCTCGTCAGTGCCGTACCGCAGAACGTAAGCACGCGTGATTGCTATAGCGCAAGGCCCATCACGATTGAGTCCCAGAACTCGCCGCTCGCTCGCCGGTACTGCTGTCTGCGCCGCCCTTCCTCGACGAAGCCGGACTTGCGGTACAGGGCGATCGCGACCGTGTTGTGCGCGAACACTTCGAGGCAGAGTTTGTGAAGCCCTTGGCCGCGCGCCCAGCCGATCGCCGCCTGCACAAGTGCCGAACCGACCCCGCGGCCGCGCCAGTCGCGGTCGACAAGCATTCCGAACTCGCCGAAGCCGTGGCGGCTGGCCTCGACGTGGAGCATCCCGACGATCCGGCCGCAGGCGGCCGCAACGACGGACTCGCCTGCGCCGCGCGCGAAGAGCGCGGCGCGCTCCTCGATGTCGACCGGCGGTTCGGTCGCGATCCCGTCCCGCTCCTCAGCCACCGCCGCAAAAAGCTCCGCCATCGCCCGCGCATCGGCCGCCCCCGCCGGTCTCACCACGAATTCCGCCATCGGCATATGCTCGCATCCCCTTGGCGAGCGTCGGTGCATATAGGGCGTATGCGCCAGGCGCACGCGGCTTGCGTCGGGCGAGTTCTCACCCTGCGTGACAGCCACAGTCCTGGCTTGACGGCCACCACCAGGCAGACCCTCATTGCCCCAGGCCGTGGCCGAGCGGTCTGTTGACGCCAGCCCGCGCAGTGACCAACTGGCCCTGCCATGCCGGAGGTTAGCCGGGCGACGACGGCCGAGCAGACCGCGCTCGTGTCCGCGTCCGCCGGGGCTGTGCGGTAAGCCAAGTGGCTCCCCGTTGGCTCCCGGAGATCAAAAAAAGGCTCCGGGTCAACGCCCGAAACCCTCTCTGAACTGCAACTTCTCTGGTCGGGACGGCGGGGCATGCCAGCCGAATCATGATCGGAAAAGATTTCCGGTCCCTCCGCTTGACAGCAAACGCCATGGGGTGTCTCACCTGTCTTAACGCGCCTCGTCGGCAAGCAGCCGTGCGTCACGTTTGTAACGTTAGGTGAGCTGACCCAATGGGCGGAGTTGCGGTAGTGGGGACGACGCAACCGCGATGCCCTGGAGAACTGGCTCGGCGGGGTGATCATCCTTCCCTATAACGAGGACGTAGCGCGGACGTGGGGACGGGTCTCGGCCGCCGCGATCCAGCGGGGACGAGCCAGGCCAGCCAGTGACACGTGGATCGCCGCATGCGCCCTTACCTATGGCCTGCCGCTCGCGACCCTCAACGTCAAGGACTTCGAGGACTTCGCCGAACACGAGGGCCTCGACCTGATCACGCGATAGCTGCGACGACGCGCTGGTGTCTACTGGCCAGCCCGGCGGAACGACTGCGAGCAGGAGATGCGTGGCAGGACACGGCCTGGTGTCCTACACGATCGACCTTAGGCAACGATCTTGACCGGCGCGGCCTGCTCTGCTGAGCTTGCCCTGGGTCTATGGCAGGAGATGCTCGCCGCGGCCGACCGACGGCGTTGCTGTACTCGCGTGCTGATCGCTGCGCTAAGCTCCGGGCGGGCTCGCCCGTAGAATCTGGGCGGCACGCCTGTTACGGCCTGATGGGATCAATGCGATGCACCAGTCATCCAGGACGTCTGTCGCTGGCGCGGCGGTCCGGGCGCTCGCGCCTGCTCGCACCGGTCTGGGCCGCTGCCGTGGTTGAGGACCCTTTTCCGGTGGAGTGGATGGGCCATCAGGCGGTCGTGTCGCTTCCGGAGCACATCGATGTATCCAATGCCGGCCAGATCCGCGAGGAGTTGCTGTCGGTAATCAATCGCGGGGCCGCCGTGCTGATCGCGGATATGACCGCGACAGTGTCATGCGATCGCGCGGGCGCCGATGCGGTGGCGCGTGCCTTCCAGCGTGCGGTCGTCAACGGCACGCAGCTGAGGCTGGTGGTCACCGCTCCGGTTGTCCGGCACGTGCTCGGCATTGAGGGACTCGATCGCCTGGTCTCGATCTACCCCTTGCTCGAAGCGGCGATCGCCGCCGGGACGCCAGCAACGGATGTCCCTGCGCAGGCCCGTGCCGGAGCACAGACTGACGGCAAGCACCCGCCCGAGCCAAGCGGGACTAGGGCTGTGGCCATCACGCCTGCCGTGCTGTGGCAGCTGATCGACGCTCTTGGCGACGGGCTGGTGCTGACCGCCAGTGATGGGCAGATCGTGCTGGTCAACCGGCGGCTGGCGGAGATGTTCGGCTATGAGCACCTCGAGCTGATCGGCCGCCCGGTGGAAACCATTGTCCCGGCTGACCTGCGAGCAGCGCATCGCGGTTACCGTGCCGGCTATGAGCGGGCGCCTGAGGCGCGGCCGATGGGCGATAGGGCCCGCCTGGTGGGGCTGCGCAAGGACGCATCCACGGTCCCGGTCGAGATCAGCCTTAGCCCGGTGCCGACGGCGACCGGCCATTTCACGCTCGCGGTGATCCGGGACGTTACGGAGGTCCGGCGCCGCGAGGATCTCGCGGATCTTGCCAGGGCCGCTGTTGCCGAGCAGACGCACCGGGGCCAGGAGCTGCTTGACCGGGTCGTCCACAGCTTGTTCAATGTCGGGCTCAGCTTGCAGGCAGCCATCGACCTGCCCAGCGACGTGGCCCGAGAGCGCATCACGGAAGCTCTGGGCCGGCTGGATGACACTATCCATGAGATCCGCGATCACTTGTTTGCCGTCCGCGACCAGGGAGCACCTCCGCCCGATCCCGCATCATCCAACGGCGCGAAGTGACTATCAGAATCCTCATTTGCGAAGACGGCCGTGCCTCACGGTAGCGGACAGCGATTTAAGGACCAGCCGGGGATCCTGCGCAGGGAGTGGCGGGCCATCTATGACATATCGGGCGCTGGCGGCAGCCACGAGGGACCCGGGCCTGCTGTTCCTGATTCGGCGGTGGCGGCATGGCCGGTGATACCGGCTGCCACGCGGTTAATGAAATTCCGGATCGTTGCGGCGGCGACCCGGTGCAAGATCGCGCGGTCGAGCCCGGCTCCGAGCGAACCAAGCGGCGGCCGGTACACTCCGGCCAGCGTGAGCAGGGTGGCTTGCTTCCCCGACGGGCTCAGCGTGATGTCGGCATCCAGGACGGGCAAAAGTCCGCCGCCGGGCCCGATGGCCTCCCACCGTAGTGCGAGCCCGGCTGAGTCATTCCTTTCCATCAGGTCCCGGAAGTGCACCTGAACCAGCCTGGAGAGACCAGGTGCGGAACCTAGCGGGCCAATTCGGATCAGGCCAGTGATCCCCCCGTTGTAGGCATCTTCCGAAACGGACAGCAGCGAGCCGCCACCAGCCAGGTTCGCCAGCCTGGCCCGCGCAGTAGTGAAGGTGACATCCAGTAACACCTCGTCGCCGACGAACACGCCACCAGTAAACCGGTCAGATGCCTATGCAGACAGCGGACCTACGTCCCCTGGCGCCATGCTGGAAGTCCCTTCATACCTGGGGAAGGTCGGTTTGCAAGACCGTGCTCGCTACTCAGATGGAAGACTGGTCGTCATGGCATGCTGGCAATACGGTCCTTCCTATTGGGACGCAGGCCAGTCGCTGACGATCTGCACCCTCAAGCGCCTTGTCCCCGCATAGAGGGGCTGCTGGCCTCGCATGCGTGTGGCCAGCCTTCGCGCTGGTCGGCTCCGTCGAGTTGCTCAGGATGCTCATCAGGGCCGAGCACATGCCTGCCAGCGAACCCTTGGCGATCGGGGCCCAAAGCTCCGGTGCGCCAGCTCTCGGGTACGCGGCACCAACAAGTGCCAGCCGAAGCGCCGACGCTGGAGCGGACGGTTCTCGCTTCAGGCAAGTCCGGCTTGACTTCTTATCAGCCCTCAATCGTCACTGACGCCTGTGGAAACGACCCACCGGTGGCTGGTGGGGGCTAGACATCGCATACGGCCGGTAGGAAACAGTCGCCCTCCAGGTTGCCGACGGCCCCGGTGACATACTGGCCGGATGCCCGGGCGAACAGCGACAGAGGGAAGCGGCACCGAGCCATCGGCCATGCTCCGATCGCAGCACGCCGAGGCCACTCGCCGCGCCGTGCTCGCCGCCGCCCGCTCCTCGTTCGGCAAGAAGGGCTACGCGCAGACGTCGGTCGACGATATCGCGGCCGCGGCCCGGGTCACCAAGGGTGCGGTGTACCACCACTTTGCCGGCAAGGAGGCGTTGTTCCGCGCCGTGCACGCAGAGGTGGAGGCTGAGGCGCAGGCGCGTGCGGCTGCAGCCAGAGACCCGAAGGAGTCGCCGATCGACCAGATCGTGGCCGTGGTGAACGCCTACCTGGACGCCGCGCTCGACGAAGAGATCCGGCGGATCACTCTGATCGACGGGCCAGCCCTGCTCGGTCTCGAGCCGGACGGCCCCGCCGACCAGCAGGCCGGCCACGTGGATGCGCGGTTGTTCATCGCCACGGCAATCGCGCGCGGCCAGATCGTCGACCTCGACCCCGGCCTCCTCGCTCACCTCATCGGAGGTCTGGCGCTGCAAGGCGGTCTCCTCATCGCGCGGGCCAGCGACCCCGACGCGACCAGAGCGACACTCGGGCGGGCGCTCGACGTGATGCTGCGAGGTCTGGCTCCGAGCAAAAGGCGATGAACCTGGCCGGCAGGAATACCGGCTTGCATCTGAGCCGTACCGATAGTATGTTTTGTACCCGTGGAATCCGAAAGATTGGAAACTCGGCTCGGACCCCTGGCTTGGCGATCGTCGGGTCGAGGGCCGACGCTCGTATTCTTCGCCGGCGCGCTCGCGAACGGTGACCTGTGGCGTGATGTCGTCGTCGCGCTCGAGGACCGCTACCGCTGCATCACGATCGACCTCCCGCTGGGAGCGCATCCCTGGCCGCTGTCCACGGGAGCAGACCGGTCGGCCACCTCGCTGGCCCGGCTGCTGCTCGACTGCCTCGAACTGCTCGACGTGGAAGATGCCACGGTGGTCGCCAACGACACGGCCGGCGGACTGCTCCTGCTGTCGCTCGCCAGTGGTCATCCGGCGCTCGGGCGAGTGGGCCGTCTCGTCCTGACGAACTGTGAGAGCTACGACAAGTTCCCACCACCGGGTGCGCTCAGAAAGGCGGCGGCGGTGTGTCGCACATTTCCCCGACTCGCCCGAGCACTGCTTCGGCTACAGCTTCGGTCGTCGTTCGGCCGCAAGGGCGTCCCCGCTGCGAGCGGACTGGACGACGAGCGCGCAGAATCGTTCTTCGGCCCAGCACGACGAGATCGACAAGTGGCCGACGACTTCGTCGCGGCCTGGGCTGGTTTCCGTCCGCAACTCCTCATCGATGCCGCCGAGGCGATCCCGCGCTTCGACCGGCCGGTCCTGCTGATCTGGGGCGAGTCGTGCGACTTCTTCCCGATGACAGACGCGCGACGACTCGCGTCCGAGTTCCCCTGCGCCACGCTGGTCTCCGTTCCCGGAGCCAAGACGTGGGTCCCGGTCGACAGTCCGGTCGCGGTGGCCGACGCCATCGTCAAATTCGTGCCGACGCCAGTCCCGTGACAGCATCCGACGCCTGGTCGCTCGTGGCAGTGCCCGCCACGAAGCAGCGGTGGGAGTATGGAAGGTTCCGGCCCAACGTCCTGAACTTCAGCTCCGTACAACACGTCGGGGGTGAGCGGTTCGAGGCGAGCTGGGACCGGGAGAAAGAATCGGGTCCCAGCCGCTGGACGATCCTTGCTGAGTCGAGGATCGTCCGAGCCCTCAACTGGCCACCGGACATGCCGTAGTGGCTCATTCATACGCAGCGCGTAACGATCCATCCCGCGCTCACAGGCCCCGGCTGGGAGCGCCAGAGGTGGGATGCAGACTCGGCGATACGCGCGAGTACCTGGCTGCTGCACTCGCCGGACGCTCACTCTCCGTAATAGCTGTTTTCCAGGCTTGAGGCTGTCACCGGGCAGGCTCTGACGGGCGTCATGCTCACCAAGCTGTCGCCACCGAGCAGCATCGAGAGTCAGGTTCGGTGCGCTCAGCTGCCCGCGTTGACCAAGGGCGCAGCGACCATGGACAAGATCTTCAAGAAGAAGACCAAGTCCGCGTGAGTGCCAAGTCCGCGTGAGTGAGTGGCTCCCCGTTGGCTGCCGAAGATCGAGAAGGAGCCTCGGAGAAACTCCGAGACTCCTTCTGACCTGCAGGTTCTGGTCGGGACGGCGGGCGGGATTCGAACCCGCGACCCCTTGACCCCCAGGACGTAGGAGTAGGCGTCTTTGCAGTTCAGTGAGGTTCGCGAGGTCCAGCGTAATGTTCGGTCACGTGCGGTTGGTCTGGTCGCGCGCAGGACGTGTGGTCCCCAAAAGGCCCGGATCCAGCTCGGCAGACTGGGCCGAATGCTGGACCCGCGGCTGTCTCTCGGCCCCTGCTGGCCTCGTGATACGGCGCAGGCCGACAATCACCACGAGCAGAAGCAGCGCCCAGACTACCGCAGCCGCCACGACCTCTTTGGGCAGTATCGGTGTGCTGTTGGCGACGTCCCACGGCAGCCCGCCGTTCCACCTGTTGTAGACCTCGGCCATCAGGGCTCCGGCTGACAAGTTGTAGGCGGTGGCTGACCGGAGGTCGATGAGATAGCAGGCGGCAAGTGGCCATGTCAGGTACTGGAAGCCGAACGCAGGGCTGAGCAGAAGGAACAAGCCGAGGGAGAGGCCGATCGCGGGCAGGGCCGCGTCCCGGCGCCAGTAGAGCAGCAGCGCGGGCAGCGCGGCGCTGAGCAGCACCACGAGGAAGCGTCCTTCGCCGGCGAGGAAGGTGATCGTGCTCGCCGGAGCGTTCAGCAGGTGCGCGAGCTCGACGGGCCCCCACTGGCGCAGCGAGATCCCCTGGTACTCGAGCACGTCCTGCCGGAAAGGCTGCCATTGCCGCAGCATCACGGGTCCCCAGAGCGGGAGCACCACGACGGCCGAGCCGACCGCAAACGAGGCGATTTGACGGCGCCCGAGACGCGCGGCGAGCAGCAGCAGGGTCGGCAACACGACGATGGGAACGAGCTTGACGCTCAGGGCCAGGGCGAACGCGACCCCGGCCAGCGCGGGTGACACCCAGGCCAGTGCGGGCCATGGGCGATTGATGAGCAGGTAGGCGCTCAGCAGGGTGAACATTACGAACACCGGGTCGGTGTTGCCATGGAAACCCGAAATGATGAAGAGGACCGGGCTGCAGGCGACCAGCAGCGCCGCCGCGGTTGCCTCGCGGATGCTGCGCCTAGCCCGGAGCATCTCGAAGATCAGGAGCGTCGTCACCACGTCCGCGACGCTGGCCGGTACCCGGATGAGGAAGGGAAAGGAGAATCCGAGCCGCACCAGGTGGTTCACCAACAGGAGCATCCAGCCGATGAGCGGCGGATGGTTGTACAGACCGGCGAGATGCAGCCCGTAGATGTTGATCGGCCCGACCTTGCGAACCCCGGCGGCGAACCTCTCAAAAGAGCGCACGTCGTTCGTGCCGAACGTGGTCGCCGCGACCCACAATTTGAGGAACAGCACCACCGCGGCGGTGGACAGCACCAAGACCCGGCGCCCGCGCACCGCTTCCGGCGGCGCAGGACTAATGGGGTTGCCAGGGTCGGTTGGCACGCACGGGAGTTTAGTGTCCTGCGTCGGAAATTTGCGTTTTAAGTCAGTTGGAGACCGAGCAAGCACGTGACCCGTCTGCTTTGACCTGCGGTCAAGGTGCGTCAAAGAGTGCTCTGCGGACTCCGATCTTGGTCCCCGGGACGACAGATGGCTGGTCCCGGAGCACCGGAACCAGCCTCTGACCTGCGTCGGGACGGCGGGATTTGAACCCGCGATCCCTTGACCCCCAGACGCCTACCGGGCATCCGACCAGTGCTAAGGAGTCCGTTTCCGCAGGTCAGGGTCCACTAGGCGTCCAGTGATGACGCCTGAGCCCGGTGCCATCTCCGCAGTCCGTGAGACGGCTGTGAGAGGTCTCGGCCCTGATGCCCGCATCGGGCCGGACTCCGGCAGTGGGAGGTCTGACCCATGGGTGTGCACATCAACGATGACTCGATGTCCCTTGAGATCGGCGGCGCGACGGTGAATGCCGCCGTCCGCCTGGACAACCTATGGCGAGTGACAGGGTGGCCCAGGCTTCTGAGCCGCAACGAGGCGATAACGGCGCTGACGCTTGCTGAGTGGCTCCTAATGTCTGGGCGCAGCGCCGACGCGCTGTGCGTGGCCGCCTGGCGAGAGGAGTTGGCCAAGTGGGCGACCGGCTCATCAGGATCACCACCGCTCTTGCCGTGGCCGCGGTCGCCGCCGTGGCGGCAGTCATCTCCTACCGGCACGCCTACGAACTCGTCAGCTCGCACGGCGAGTCCGGCCTGGCCGCTCGATTCGTACCTTTCACTGTGGACGGCCTCATCCTGGCGGCGAGCATGCTCATGCTCGACGCCAGTCGACGGAACCAGCCCGGACCACCACTGGCGAGGTGGTGCCTCGGTGCTAGCGTCGTCGCCACCATCGGTGCCACCCTGGCGCACGGCCTCGGTCACGGGCCTATCGGTGCCCTAGTCAGCGCGTGGCCGGCCTTGGCACTGGCTGGCTCCTTCGAACTCCTCATGACCCTGATTAGGACAAGACATAGGGTGAGGGGCGCCCCATGTCTCTTCGCATCCCAGAGCGCGCCCCTGCCGGTCACGGAACACGACGAACCACCCCCAGTGACGAAGCACCGGGCATGGAGCAGACGCTACGGGCCTGGCACAACGCCGGTCACAGCCAGCGCACTATAGCCCGCGAACTCAACATCGACCGCCGCAAGGTCAAGCGCATCATCGATCAAGCCGCATAGCCCATCTGATCTGCCGGTCCATACCGGCACCCGTCGCCGTATCGCCGTGTGACCCGATAGGCGCGTTGCCGCTACGCGCGCCGTGAGTGTCCTGTCCCGGCCGATACGGATCTCGACGTGGCCGAGGAACTGGGAGTACATGTGACGGTGGCAGATGGCCTGGTGGTCGGAGTGGATACGCACAAGGACGTGCCGGGCCGGGTCCCTGGCCGGCCGATCGTGCGCTGGACACGCAGCTGCGCGAGCAGCGGCAACATCATCGGCGCGTCACCGGCCTGGCCGGGGGTGAGCAGGATGGCCAGCGGGCCGCCCCGTCCGTCGACCGCGGCGTGGATCTTCGTGCTCAGCCCGCCGCGCGAGCGGCCGAGGGCGTGATCGCCCGGTTCGTCCCGGAAGCAGCGCGGACTCTTGTCATTCGACACCGCCCCCTGTGTGCTCGACGAGCACGGTGCGATCCTCCTGGGCACTGTGCTTGGCCGTAGCCGAATGCTGGTGCGCCCGCACGATCGAGGAGTCGACCGCCCGCCGGGCGCACATGTCGGTGACCAAACCGATCAGGAATCGAGAAGCGCCGGTCACCGAGCCGCAGCTAGAGTGACCGCCATGAACATCAACCAGGTCGATGTGACCCACGACTTCCGGAGGTGACCATGACCGGCTCTTCCACCCAGGGAACCGTGCTGCATCCCGGCCGATACACTACTAAAAGCAGGTGATAAATATGAAAACAATGACATGTAAACAAATGGGTGGACCATGTGATGCCCCATTCCATGGAAATAAGGCTGATGAGGTTATAAAAGCGCAAGATAGCCATCTAAAAGAAATGGTCGCAAGGGGTGATGAAACGCACAAAAGCGCCCTGAAGAGCATGCAGGATAGGTGGAAACATCCCGTATCAGGAATGGGGTGGTATAGAAAAACAAAGAAGGATTTTGCTGCTCTTCCCGAAGACTGATCGGTCATCAAGGCGTCTTCGCACGGCTGCAGGCCAGCGGCGCCGACGTCGTCCAGGAGCCGACCGAGCAACCGTACGGGGTGCGCGAGACTGCGCCTTCCGCGATCCCGCGGGCAACCTGATCCGCAATCAACGAGCTGCGCTGAGCCATCCGGCGATCGCAGCCATAACCTGCACAGACGGCACCGTGAGGCGCTGAGACGAGATCTCTGATCCGTTTCGACTCGTCCCTCCGGTCAGCCATCAAGCACGGTTTCCGAATCATTCGATGGCATCCCCTGAACCGCGAGGCCGCCGCACTCACGTGGGCCGCCGGGTCGCGGGCGCCGATTTCGATGATCTTCATGACCGCTTTGAGCGCGACGGGGCCGTGGAAGCCTTCGCGCGGCTGACCGGAATCTGGTCCGACAACCAGCTTCGCGTCGAGCAGCAGGCAGCCGGACCGGGTCCGCCTGCGCGCTTCGTGCCCCTCGTCACCCCGCCGTGCCCGCGACCTGACGGCGGCTGGCCGCACGTGACGTGGGGTCACGGGGACAAGAACTTGCACTTCGATCTGGGGGACCTGAGGGAGACCGGTGCTGTGGTCGCTCTTAGCCTGTTCCGGCCCAGTGAGGACCAGGCCGTGCTCGTGGTCGCCGCCGCAGAGGTGGACGCGGTGGAGGCTCGGCTGCGGCCGCAGCTCGGCGAGCTGTTGTGCGTCGTTCGTAGTGGGTGGACGAGGGCTGAACTTGATGCGGTGCGTGGCCATCTCCACGCCCGCCACGACGAGTGGAAGCTCTACATATTGGGCGAGTCGGTTGGTGCGGACGGCCAAGCCCGCATCATGGCGAAGCTCACGCTGATGACGGCGCTAATTGCCGGATGGGCTGTTTCGGTCGCGTCCGGCATCCTTGCGCTTGAACCGTGGTTGACCCCTGTCACTGGATCGCGACCCGCTGCTTAGAAGATCGTTTCGGGCAACGCCGCTGCCTGCTGGCGCCCAGGTCGGATGGCATGGGCGGTTCCCTTGAGTTACCGCCAATGACCGCGATCCGCCGTCCGTTCTGGCACGGAAGTGGCACACCAACAGGAGGCGCGCAGCCGTTCGGTCCGCTGGGAATGAGCAGGCGTAGATACTTGTGAGCATGGTGTCGGGTTTGATGGTCGTGATGCGCGGTTACGACATGGCTCAAGTCGATCGGCTTCTCGCCCGGGCCGAGCAGGCGTCAGCATCGCAAGACGCTGGATTGCGGGCGTCTGCCTGCCGGGAGCTGCAGACAGCCCGCTTCCGGGACCGCCTCCGCGGCCACTCCCGGCCCCAGGTCGACCGCAGAATCGAGCAACTCGTGCAAGAACTCGGCACGGACTCGGATTTAGGACCCGCTGATTGAGAGGCACCTCGACGGCGCGTCAGACATTCCCAGTCCGCGCATTCCTAGCATCCGAGCTAGCGCGTGTCCGGTAGGAGAGCATGCCGCGGGGCAGCCAAACGAATAGCCGACGGCTTTACAGACGATTGCTCTTGGGAGTGGCCCTCGCTTGGTACCTGCAGATGCTTCTCCGCAACGCTCACAGAGCCGTGGCGTATCCCACGAATTATCCCACGGCTGCCAGTTCTGAACGGTCAGCTTGGGAAGGGTCCATCATGGCGTCGGACGAATCCGCTCGAGAACCTGAGAGACCGTGGTGGACCCCGTGACACCTGGGCTAATGGCCCGCCAATGGCCCAAGGCCCCATAGTTCGGCCGCTGGCCACAAGTTGACACCTTGGACGACGATGGCCGAACCACGTGTCGATAGCTTCGGCGATCAAGATCCTTTAGTGATCCCAGCACGGCGCTCGGAGTCCATCCCCGGGACGCATGACGCCATTGAACTCGGCCCCAGGTGAGTTGCCGTCTCGGAGTCAACCAATGCGCCGTCGGTCGCGTCTCATATCTGATGAACACACGTTGCATGCAGGAAGCCATGCCGGTGATCGATGGGATCGACACCGAGGGCGACGGGCTGGACGCCGCGCATCAGCAGCTCGTCAGCCCCCTTGGTGGTCGTGTAGGACCACCTCACTGCGCACGTCAGCGCCGCGATAACCGAGCTGATCGCGGCCCGGGACTGGCGCCTACCTGCAGATCACTTACCTCTTAGCTAGCTAAAGGAGAAGAATACCAATGTTCTATGCCCGTAAACGCGACGAGGAACTGACTAGAGTCCGGGCGGAAGCACAGAAGAAATTGGATCAGGGCCAAGGCAAGTTCATGGTGCCGATGTCCCTGCTTCCGACCAAACTCAACCTCGCATATGTCAGGGAGATGAAGCAGATGGCAACTGATGCGATGGAGGAGATGGGCCTGTCCGTCTCCGACATCAAGGATGGTGACAGCCAATATCAAGTGACCTTGTTGGTCGAGCGCTTCCGCTAGCAGCCGTTGTGGTGACGGCCCGCCGGAGGAGATCCTGCAGGCGGGGCCGTCGCTCACATTTGGGTGCGGCCCGTTCTTGCTTGCTAATCGGCTCAATCGGCTCGACCTGGTGCGCGGTCTCGATCCCCAGACGTACGCGCCGCACGTCAGCGGATTGTCGGTCCGGGCGATGGCAAGGGATGGCCTGGGCCTTCATGTGGGAGCGGGTGACGGGGAATCGAACCTGGACTATCAGCTTGGGAATCTGACCGGTTCACGGCTTGATACCACCTGACCTGCCGTTTCGAGTGCCCGCAGGTGACCGCCCAGCACCCCAGGCCACCGGTGGTAATGGCACGTTAATGGCACGGTGATCTTGGGTGCTTCGCTGTGGCTAATTGCACGGCCATCTTCCCGAGTATGTCGTTGTCCCCTATCCCCGACTGACGTGGTTATGGCTGGTACGGTCCAGCTTGTGGACGAAGCGAGGGTGGACGAGCACGGGCGGCCCGAGCCGCCCTACGACAGTGCCGAGGCCGCAACGCTGCTCGGTTTTCTGGACTACCAGCGGGCGACGCTGCAGCGGAAGTGCTGCGGGCTGAGCGATGAGAAGCTGCGGGTGGCGCTGCCGCCTTCGCCGATCACGCTGGGCGGGCTGCTGAAGCACTTGGCCTGTGTCGAGGACTCCTGGTTCACCGAGACGGTCGGGGGTCAACCGCTTCCCGAGCCGTGGGCGAGTGTGGACTTCGAAGCTGACCCGGACTGGGACTGGCACAGCGCAGCTGCTGACTCCGGCGACGCTTTGCGGGAGCTGTGGGCCGAACGGGTCAACCGGTCCCGCGGCATCCTAAAGGAGCAGCTCAGCGAGGGTGAGGATGCGGCGCTGAGCCAGACCCATCCTGCCTGGGGCCGTCAGGATCCGGTCTCGCTCCGGTGGGTGCTGGCGCACATGATCGAGGAATACGCCCGGCACAACGGACACGCCGACCTGATCCGCGAATCGATCGACGGTCAGACCGGCGACTGAACCTGTCGTCTGGCGGTTGTCACCAGGACGCGGTGCAGCACCAGCTTGGAAGGCTCCGGGTACGAGGCCGCTAAGCTGCTGTCGCCCAGGTCAGGGGAGATGCCACTGTCCCCGTGAGTGACCGTGAATCCCCGTGATTCCCCGTCCTGTCGGGCACGCAACGGGCACGGCCGGGACCTCGTGTGCGCGCTCCTGCACGCGGCCGGATTTGAAGGGGCGCGACCTCTTGACCCCCAGAACATTGGGTTAGGCGCTGTCGCAGCTCAGCGGCATTGGAGCTGCCTGGCATGACGTTCAGCCGCATGCAGGTTGTCTGGCTGCGCGCATGGCGTGTGGTCCCCAGGTGGTCCCCGGGATCGGGGGAAGATGCGCGATGCTCGCCGTCGTTGGGTACGGCCGTAGGCGCAGTTCTACCGGGCGTCAGTGGCTCCGTTGCTCGGCGATGCGCAGACCATGCGCAAGGATGCGATACTAGAGGGACCGGCTACTGGGGGGTGACAGTGACCACGGACAGAGCTGACGATGCGGCGGGGCTGCAGGATCACGGCGTCGAGTCGATCGACGAGCAGGCACGGCGTAAGAGCATACGGCCGATAGCGTCTGCCGATGATCTCGCTCAGGACGGCGTCTTCGACACCGACGAGGAACTGGATGCCTTTCTCGCTCATGTCACTGCGATGCGTCACGCGGACCTCGCCTGAGAGGCCATGGACCGCATAGTCCTCGACACAGACGTTTCCTCGCTGAGTCTCAAGCACAGGCTTCCCTCAACCGTCTTAACGCGCCTCGTCGGCAAGCAGGCGTGCGTCACCTTTGTCACGCTCGGGGAGCTATCTCAGTGGGCGGAGTTGCGGCAGTGGGGACGGCGCAACCGCGATGCCTTGGAAACTGGCTCGGCGGGGGGATCATCCTTCCGTACAGCGAGGACGTCGCCTGGACCTGGGGGCGGATCTCGGCCGCCGCGATCCAGCGGGGACGAGCCAGGCCGGCCAATGACACGTGGATCGCCGCATGCGCCCTCACCTATGGCCTGCCGCTCGCGACGCTCAACGTCAAGGATTTTCGAGGACTTCGCCGAACACGAGGGCCTCAACCTGATCATCCGATAGTTGCGACGACACGCCGGTCTGCCCACCAGCCGAAAGGACTCTGGCCATCGTGGGCTGCTCTATCAGGCACGGCGATTGCCTGATAGATGTCTCGTCAATCAAGCAGTGGGGTACCTACTGCAGCGCCGCATTGATCCTTCGGGGGTTCAGGTGCAGACGCTGGGGTCGGCCCCGTAGAGGCCGCAGGCGGATTCGAGTGTGGTCTTTGGTGTTCCGGCCACACCGGATGATGCCGGAGATGGCATCGGCCGCGGCGGGGCTGGGCCCGTGAACGGTTTGTCTGGCACGAGCCGCTGCGACTGGCGGGCGGCGAAGCGTTTCGTGCTCCGGT
>OBLT010000327.1_pt1 | contig 32981 bp, 33 predicted proteins | sample 1518721 | NCBI WGS metagenome assembly OBLT01 (sample SAMEA3539307, study PRJEB22396) | soil metagenome | biome: tundra; feature: field; material: soil | place: USA | collected 2010-05 | depth 0.15 m | reverse complement strand
TAAATAATTCAAAAGGCAAATATTGATGACAATGATTAAGAAAGAATTCATTGAGCAATCTTTTTCATGTAAAAATGCGCTATTAATAATATGAGTAAAGAAATCACAACAAGGGAAAAAGACTATTCCCAATGGTATAATGATATCATTTTAAAAGCAGGTCTTGCAGATTATAGTGCTGTAAGGGGATGCATGGTCATAAAACCTTATGGATTTGCTTTGTGGGAGAATATGCGTGACCAGCTCGACAAGAGATTTAAGGAAACCGGCCACCAGAATGCCTATTTTCCTTTATTTATTCCAAAAAGCTTCCTTAGCAAAGAAGCGGCTCATGTAGAGGGCTTCGCTAAAGAATGCGCTGTGGTAACGCATTACCGCCTGAAAAATGATCCTGAAGGTGGAGGTATAATCGTGGATCCCGAAGCCAAACTGGAAGAAGAACTTATAGTGAGGCCAACTTCAGAAACAATTATATGGAACACCTATAAAACATGGATCCAATCATACAGGGATTTGCCTGTTCTGGTCAATCAATGGTGCAACGTGGTTCGGTGGGAAATGCGCACACGCCTTTTCCTGCGCACCACTGAGTTTTTATGGCAGGAGGGCCATACTGCCCATGCAACATCACAGGAAGCTTTAGACGAAACTATTCAGATGCTTGATATTTACGCAGAATTTGCTGAGGAATGGATGGCAATGCCCGTAATAAAAGGTGTAAAAAGCGTAAACGAACGTTTTGCCGGAGCAGTGGATACTTATTGTATTGAGGCACTGATGCAGGATGGCAAAGCCCTGCAGTCGGGGACGTCCCATTTTCTTGGACAAAATTTTGCCAAAGCTTTTGATGTAAAATTTACAGATAAGGAAAATAAGCTTGAATACGTATGGGCAACAAGTTGGGGGATGAGCACAAGACTTGTAGGGGCTTTGGTGATGGCCCACAGTGATGATGACGGCCTTGTATTACCGCCAAAACTTGCACCGATTCAGGTAGTGATAGTTCCTATTTACAAGGGAATTGATCAAAAACAAAAGATTGATGAAAAAGTGGAATCATGCCTGCAAGAATTAAAAGCCTTAGGGATAAGGGTTAAGTATGATGATGACGATAATAACCGTCCCGGATGGAAATTTGCTGAATATGAATTGAAAGGCGTGCCGATACGAATTGCAATAGGCGCCAGGGATCTTCAGAGCAATAGCGTGGAAGTTGCCCGCAGGGATACCAAAGAAAAAATGTCCCTATCAATGGATGGTCTTGCTGATACGGTAAATCGTTTGTTAAAGGATATCCAGGAAAGTATGTATAAGAAAGCAAAAATTTTCCGCGATAACCATATTACGAAAGCAAATACATGGGATGAATTTGTTCATCTTTTAGAAACTAAAGGCGGATTTATTTCTGCCCATTGGGATGGAACGGCAGAGACGGAAAATAAGATCAAGGAGCTTACCAAAGCAACTATTCGCTGCATAAGACTTAACAATATTAATGAGGAGGGAACATGCATTCTGACAGGTAAACCAAGCATTGAAAGAGTTTTGTTTGCACAGGCATATTAAAAGTTTGGGGTATTTAAAAATTTCCTACTTTGGGGAACCAAAACTATTCAAATGGATAATATAGATCTCCTTAGCAATGAATTACAAGTTTCCACCAATGCACAAAATTATTTAACTGAGTCTGCGAGGTGGGGGAAGTTCCTGGCGATAACCGGTTTTGTGCTTTGCGGGCTTATGGTACTGATTGCTTTCTTTGTTCCTGCATTTCTTTTTAGGCTTCCTCCTTACAACAATTTACCAGCTGGCTATACTACAGCCATGCAAACCGGAATTACAATTGTCTATCTATTGTTTGCCGTATTATTTTTCTTTCCCTGTTTTTACCTGTATAAATTTTCAGCGAAAATGCAAATTGCAATAAAGTCAGTCAACCAGGAAAATTTTGATGATTCATTAATGAACCTGAAATCAATATTTAAGTTTTATGGAATCATGACTATTATTTTCCTGTCAATCTATGCACTGATTTTTGTGGTGGCAATGATTGGGCTGGCTCTGAAAGGTTGATTTTCCCTAAACCTCATATTATTTTGATGCTAGGTAATTATAATCTTCTAATAATTTTTCCAAAAAATCAACAGGATATAAATCAGTTTGTATTTTTAGAACCTGCTGTACCTTACGGGCAACGCGGCCACAGGTTTGCGTATTATGGTTCTTGTAAAACAAACTGATAACATTTTTGATAGTATTAATGTCACGGTCAGAAAGTTTCAAGACTTCCGGAAAGGAAACAGTATAATCTGCCTGTTTTATTTCCATAAAAACCGTGTCTTCAACTGAATACACTGATTCAGTATTTACAACTACAGTATTTGCAGCAAAATCACCGATTCGTTGATTTCTTTTTGAAACCGCAATGATAATCACAACGATAATTCCGAAGAAACCAGTGATGATGATGTAAACAATTAGACTTTGCCGAGTAAAAACGATATATCCGAAAAAGAATGGCCACTCAAAAGCCTTAAACATCCATCTAACAAGGTATTGACTTAGTTCAGGTTCACCTCCATCGAGACTGATTACTCTAATTTGCATGATCTTCTTCCCGATAGTTTGCCCATGCATCAGTACTTCTGACACCAGAGAGTATAGAAGCATTGGAAATGAAATTGTAAGTATGTCGATACCGACATGACTTCTTAATTCTGCCTCACTTGCAACATCAAACCCGCCGTAGTAAATGTACTTCATACCGACGAAATACATAACCAGCAAAGTAAAATCTACCAGGTACGTAAAAATCCTTCTGTGAATCTCCGCTATTTCAAATTCAAGGTCAATATTAAAGGGTGTTGCTATTTGGATCACGCTCATAAAGCAATTTATTATATAAAAAAGAAATTACCTTTTTTATTGACTAAATTTCCTGATTTTTATGAGTTGAAGTTGAATGCGGGATACTTTTTTCCGAGTAAAATATTTTACAGGAGAGTTTTAATTTTATGCCATGCGTGAAGCAAGATTTATTAAAAAAAATGTTGATAAATGGAATCAATATCAACATTCGGAAACACAGGATCCGGATGAAATGGCTGACAGATTCATAACTCTGCTCGATGATCTCTCCTATGCAAAAACTTTTTATCCGCACAGTAAAGTTACACGATGGATCAATGGTATTGCCGCAGGCATATATTTGAGTATTTACCAGAACAGGAAGCAAAAATATTCCCGGATTTGGCTCTTTTGGAAATATGAGCTTCCCTTATTGTTTCGCAAATATCATAAAATATTACTGTTCACCTTTCTGTTATTTTTTTCTTTTGTTTCAATCGGAGTGATTTCATGCAATAATGATCCGGATTATGCAGCAGACTATTTTGATCACAGAGTTCAACCTGGCTATTATGATGAAACCATTTCCCGCATACAGAAGGGTGATCCCTTTGGAGTTTACAAAGATGAAAATCCGTTTTCGATGTTTGTGCAAATCGCTTACAATAATATTTCCATAGCCTTCAAAAGCGTTGTTTCCGGAGTATTTTTTGGTATTGGCACTTTATTTTTAATGTGGAGTAACGGACTTATGCTTGGTTGTTTTCAATATATATTTTTTTCCCAGGGTCTTGGCTGGCAGTCCGTTATGGTTATATGGATCCATGGAACGCTTGAAATTTCGTCTATAGTTATTGCAAGTTGTGCCGGTTTTATTCTTGGGTTTGGCTGGTTATTTCCGGGTACCTATACACGCCGCGAATCTTTTCTTAAATCAGCGAAAGATGGCATGAAAATCTGTGTAAGCCTTATTCCTTTCTTTATGGTAGCTGCTTTTTTTGAAAGTTATATTACACACCTTATGAGCAACACTTTTCAAAAAAATTCACATAATATAGGTCTTCCTGTTCCGGTAAGTATTATCATTCTTTCCGGGTCTTTATTTTTAATACTTTGGTATTTTGTTCTTTACCCGATTCAGTTGCATCGAAAAGGTTTTTCATTGGATGGAAGAAAAATCCAAAAAAAATGAAATAACTTATGAACTTCAATTTGGTTAAAACCTGGTGTATTGTTTTAATGCTGCTTTGTTGCAATACCTATAATTATGCACAGCGGGACACGGGGAATACTTCAATAACTAATTCTTCCGGAGTGCCAATGATAACTGATTCAATAAGTGCGAACATCGAAGAAAATCCGGATATGGTAATCCAAAAAGCAGTTTTTAATAAGTCGAGGGATTCCATACTGGCATGGAAACGAAACCCTGAATTTGGTTATATTTTATTTCTCGATAGTCTCCTTAAGACTAATAAGAATTTTTTGAAGGTAGATACAGTTAACCTGGCTAATAACAGAACCAGGAGGCCTTCAGCAAATATTTCCCGGGGAAATTATTCTAACAATTTTTTTAACAGCCTGCCCGTAAAGATATTTTTTTGGTCACTGGCTATAATTTTCATTGCAATAGTTCTGTATAAATTATTTCTTACAGGTGGGTTATTTGAAAAAAGAATGGATCAATACAAAAAAGAACCGGTAAAGGAAGAGCCTAAAGAGCTTTCTGATTATGCAGCTTATAACAAATATATCGGTGAGGCTGAATCGAAAAATGATTTTAATCTCGCCACCCGTTATTTATACCTTCAATTATTGAAAAAATTATCCGATAAGGAATTAATCCTTTTTACCCCAGAAAAAACGAACAATGTTTATGTAACCGAAGTAAGTGGCTGGAATTATCAATATGAATTTTCAGAATTGACCCGCAATTATGAATATGTATGGTATGGAAAGTTTGCTATTAGTATAAGCTATTACAGGCAACTGAAGGAAAATTTTTTATCCATAAATAACAAATTTTAAAAGCATTTGAGCAAGATTGTATTATACCAGCTCGTAATCATTTTCATTTTATTAAACAATATTAATTGCCGGCAGGACTATCATGCATTGCCTTCACTTACAGAAAGTTACCGGCAGACAGATAAACAACCTTTTGGAGCATTTATAGCATATAAGGATTTCAGACTTTTTTATAATAACAGGTTTGTGGAAACTGTTACTGATCCGTTTGATGTGGAATGGCAGAGTATTCAAGACTATTCAGATGGTAAGGGCTATTCAATCTATTTTTTAATTGCAAAAAACCTGGTGCTGACTTATTCGGAAGTGAAGGCTTTCACGGATTATGTACGTGCGGGAAATGATCTGTTTATTTCAGCGGATTATGTGGATAACAAGCTGCTGGAAAATATTAATTGTAATACGGAAAGAATGGGCGAAATTATATATGAAACAAGAGGAATCATGCACCAGACGAAGGTGAGTATGAATGCGGGAGATCATATTAATGGCTCTTCATATAATTATTATTATTATCCTTTTCTGAATTCTTTGTCAGGTTACGATACTTCATTTACAAAGGTTTTGGGAGTAAACGAAATAAATTCACCAAATTATATCATCCTTTTCTCAGGCAAAGGACGCATTTACCTTCATGTGGCGCCCAGGGTTTTTAGTAACTATTTTCTTCTTTCGGGTGATAATTATAAATATTTTGAAGATATGATTTCTTATCTCCCTTCTGATCCAAAGAATATTTATTGGGATGAATATTATAAAAACTCGAATTCTACTGATAAACGTAATAATTCCCGTAATAAAAAAAATAACTTTTCATCCTTAAGGGTAATCATGAAATATCCCCCCTTGTCCTGGGCTTTCTTGCTGGCATTATCGGGGATATTGTTATTTATTTTGTTTAATGTTAAGAGAAAGCAAAGAATAATAAAAGATATCAGACCAAATGAAAATACAACGGTTAATTTTAGTGAAACAGTGGGCCGTCTTTATTTGCAGAAAAAAGACAATTACCACCTTGCAGATAAAATGATCACGTATTTTTATGAACATATTCGAAATAAATTTTTTATAAGCACTGCAATGATTAATGATGAATTTTTAAATGCCCTTACTGGAAAAAGCGGCATACCAAAAGAACAGGTAAGAACGCTATTTACTTTGATAGGAACTATTCAAAAAGAGGAAAAAGCAGATGAAGAGAAATTATTAGAATTGAATAGTGAAATTGAAAACTTTTATAAATATCAAATCTGATGGAAGAAAATGTATTTGAACAAAGAATTGACCTAAGAGAACTGAGTTTTTCAGTTGATGCAATCAGAAAGGAAATAGGGAAAGTAATCGTTGGCCAGCAGGAAATGGTGCATATGTTGATGATTGGAATATTATGTGACGGTCATATCCTAATTGAAGGTGTGCCTGGCGTTGCAAAAACTTTAACTGCAAAGCTAATGGCAAAAATAATTGATGCAGATTTTTCAAGGATCCAGTTCACGCCTGACCTGATGCCAAGCGATGTTTTGGGAACCTCAGTCTTCAACCCTAAAGAAGCAGATTTTCAATTTAAGAGGGGCCCCATCTTCAGCAACATGATCCTTATTGATGAAATAAACAGGGCGCCTGCAAAAACACAAGCTGCCTTATTTGAGGTAATGGAAGAAAGGCAGGTTACCATCGACGGTACAACTCATATAATGGATTTTCCCTTTCTTGTATTGGCAACACAAAACCCCATTGAACAAGAAGGCACTTACAGGCTGCCGGAGGCGCAGCTTGACAGGTTTTTATTTAAGATTGATGTAAAATACCCTACACTAGAAGAAGAAATCCGGATACTCCTTACCCAACATGCCCAGTCACAAAATGAATTGCTAAATGAAGTACATAAAATTTTAACAACAGCACAAATAACCACCTTCAGGCAAATAATTCAGAAAGTTCTTATTGAACCAAAATTAGTAGAATTTATTGCAAAAATTGTTAATGAAACCAGGAATTCGCCTTCTTTGTTTTTAGGGGCATCGCCAAGAGCATCCCTGGCTATTTTAAGAGCTTCAAAAGCGAATGCTGCAATAAAAGGAAGAGATTTTGTGACACCGGAGGATATTTTAGAAATGGCTGCACCGGTTATGCGACACAGAATTATTCTAACTCCTGAAAAAGAAATGGAAGGGATTACACCTGATGAACTGATCCGGAACATTACCAGCAACATAGAAGTGCCAAGATAAAAATGAATTTTTTAAAAAGATATATAGGAGATTTATTTATTGCAAAGCGATTTTTCTATTTCCTGCTTGCCTGCACTATTTTATTTTTTACAGCATTTTTCCTGCCGGCACTTTTCCCAATTGCTATGGTAATATTTTTCTTTTTTGTGCTTATAATTATCATGGATTACTTCTTATTATTTCTAACTAAAAGATTCCCCTTAGCAAGACGAATTACCGCTGGAAAGCTGAGTAATGGTGAAGAAAATAAAATTGAGCTTCTCCTGAAAAATGATTTTTCCTTTCCTGTAAATGCAGATGTAATTGATGAACTCCCTGTACAATTCCAGGAACGTAAATGGAAAAGACAAGTTTACCTTGTGGGGAAGGAACAAAAAAAAATTGAATACTTTATAAAACCGGTTCAGCGCGGAGAGTACAAATTTGGTAATATACATTTAATGACCAGGACCCCATTGGGTTTTCTTTCAAGAAGGTTCACTTCAGAAGCCGAAGAAATCATTCCTGTTTATCCTGCATTTATGCAGTTGTATAAATATGAAATCCTTTCAAATGCCACCATTAAAAATGAAATGGGCAGCCGTCGAATGCGAAAAATAGTCCAAAGTATGGAGTTTGAACAAATCAAAGAATATGTTTCCGGAGATGACATCCGTACGCTCAACTGGAAGGCATCTGCAAGAAAAGGAAACCTTATGGTCAATAATTTTATGGATGAACGGTCCCAGCAGATCTATAGTGTTATAGATAAAGGCCGGCTGATGAAAATGCCTTTTTCAGGGCTTACCCTGCTTGATTATGCTATTAACAGTTGCCTGGTGCTCAGTAATGTGTGCCTTAAAAAGCAGGATAGAGTAGGAGTAATTACTTTTTCCAATACGCTCGGAAATATTTTGGCTGCTGATCGCAAACCGGTGCAAAAAGAAAATATTCTGGAGTTACTTTATAATACCAAGACCGATTTTCTGGAAAGTGATTTTGAAATGCTTTACATGCAAATTAGAAATCGGATAAAGAATCGCAGTCTTATTTTTTTGTATACAAACTTTGAATCTTTATCAGGATTAAACAGGCAGATCGATTATTTAAGAGCTATTGCAAACCATCATTTATTAATGGTCATAGTTTTTGAAAATACTGAACTTGCAAAACTTACTAACTCCCACGCAGGTAATATAGAAGAGGTTTATATAAAGACAATTGCTGAAAAATTTGCTTTTGAAAAAAGACTGATAGCCAAGGAATTAGCGAAATATGGTATTTTATCATTGTTAACTTCTCCGCAAAAACTTACCGTGAATGTTATCAATAAATACTTAGAATTAAAAACACGACGGGCGGTTTAATTTTTTTATTATGATTGAAAATTCATTTGAGGAGGGAAGGCTACTACTAATTGATAAACCCTTACAATGGACATCTTTTGATGTGGTAAGAAAGATCAGAAACGCTATTAAGATTAAGAAAGTTGGCCATGCCGGTACCCTGGACCCATTGGCCACAGGGCTTTTAATCGTTTGCACGGGAAGATTCACTAAGATTATAAATCAATATATGGCGCAGGAAAAGGAATATACCGGCACATTTGCTTTGGGCGCCGAAACTCCCACCTATGACCTTGAAAGTGAGCCTGTAAATTTTAAGTCTTTAAATGCTATAACTGATGAGAAGATTTATGAAGCGGCAAAAAAATTTATGGGGGAAATATTTCAATTACCTCCTGTTCATTCTGCAATTAAACAAAAAGGGAAACCTGTTTACTTGTTGGCGAGAGAAGGTAAAGATGTAGTAATGGAACCAAGAAAAATTACCATCACCAATTTTGAAATTACTGAAATAAATCTTCCGGTGATTTCCTTTAAAGTCGTTTGTTCAACGGGAACTTATATACGCAGTTTGGCATATGATTTCGGACGCTTCCTGGGGTGTGGAGCTTTCCTGGGGAGCTTGCGCCGAACCCGGATCGGAGAGTTTACAGTGAACAATGCAATGAGCGTCGAGAATTTGATTTTGTCTTTAAAAAAATGAATCAACAAATAGATACCCTCATATTTGATTTGGGCGGGGTTTTGATTGATTGGAATCCGCGCTATTTGTACCGGAATATTTTTGATTCCGAAGAAAAGGTTGAGTGGTTTATTGAAAATATTTGTACGATCGAATGGAATGAAAACCAGGATGCCGGTCGTTCCTTACATGAAGCAACTGAGGAATTAGTTTTCAAATTTCCGGAATCTGAACATGAAATTCGGGCATATTATGACAGATGGGAAGAAATGCTGGGAGGGGTTATTCCCGGCGCGGTTGAAATTTTACAGTTATTAAAGGATGCAAACAATTTCAGGGTATACGCCCTTACAAATTGGAGTGCCGAAACATTTCCGGTTGCTCTTGCACGTTACGGATTTCTTAAATGGTTTGATGGTATAATAGTGAGTGGAGAAGAAAAAACGAGAAAGCCTTTCCCGGAAATATACCATATTTTATTTAGCAGGTTTAATGTGAATCCTTCTGAAACTGTATTTATTGATGACAACCTTCGCAATATTGAAGGCGCCAAAGCATTGGATTTAGCAGTAATTCATTTTCAGTCTCCCGACCAATTGAAGAAGGCTTTAAAGAAGCTAAAGATTCTATCATGATCCGGTCTGAAATTTTATTCCTGGAATCTCCTTAAGACTAATGATATATCTTTGGATCTGCTATTTTCCCGTAAGCAAATGATATTTGAATAAGCCAATAATTTTATGGATCTGAAGACTATATCCTTGCTACTTTTTTTCTTTTCAGGAACATTACGGGCAAACTCACAGGCTTGCACTACTATCGGCCAAACTCCGTCTACAGCATTCCCTGTATGTGGCACTGATACTTTCAGGCAAAGCACGGTTCCATATTGTGGAGGGACATTATTACCCGGCCCCTGCAGTTCTGATGGTATTTCAGATACAAATCCCTTCTGGTATAAATTTACCTGTTTCAGTGCGGGCACGCTGGCCTTTGTTATAACTCCTAACGATCTGAATGATGATTATGATTGGGAATTATTTGATATTACCGGCCATAATCCAAATGATATTTATACTGATCCTTCTTTGTTTGTTGCTTGTGACTGGTCGGGAAATTTAGGCGCTACAGGTGCATCTGCCGCCGGAACTTCGTTGCAAAATTGTGCAGGCTTTGCTTATCCGACATTCAGCTCTATGCCAACCCTGATAGTTGGGCATAATTACCTCTTGCTGGTAAGCCATTTCACCAGGTATACCCCTTCCCAGAATGGGTATACTTTGTCATTTGGCGGAGGTACTGCCAGTATAACGGATACACTTACTCCGGATTTAGTGAACGCAACTGCATCATGCGATGCTTCACAAATTATTGTAAAACTTAATAAGCATATGCTATGCAGCAGCCTCGATACAGATGGCAGCGATTTTAGTATTTCACCTGCGGTTTCAGTCATCTCGGGGGCAACAGGTAATTATTGCGCCACCGGATTTGATATGGATTCTGTAATTCTCACAATGAATACTCCTTTACCTCCCGGTAATTATACCATCACTATTAATAATGGAAATGATGGAAATACTTTATTTGACATCTGCGACAGAAATATTCCTCCCGGGAGAAATATTCCTCTGGTAATTCCGGTTTTACATCCAACGCCCATGGACAGTATTACAGCAATTGGATGCGCACCCGATTCTCTGCAGCTGGTCTTTAATAAAGACATTCGATGCAGTTCTATAGCAGCAGATGGCAGCGATTTTTTAATAACAGGCCCTTCTCCGGTAACAGTTACAACAGCGAGGGGAAACTGTGTGAATGGACTTACAGGTGTAATTGATGTGATCTTATCAGGTCCGATTGTTAACCAGGGGAATTACCAGATACAATTGGTTACAGGAACTGACGGAAATACGATCATTGATGAATGCGGCCAGGAAACACTGGCAGGGTCTACTTTGAACTTTGCTGCTAAAGATACTGTTTCTGCTGATTTTACCTATAGGCTGTTCCCAAATTGCACCCTTGATTCCATAGCATTTTCACATAATGGCAATAATGGCGTGAACCAATGGTTTTGGAATTTCAATAACGAATCTTACAGTACTTTTCAAAATCCTATCGTGGTATTTTCAACTTTTGGCACGAAACAAATTTTATTGGCTGTATCAAATGGTGTATGCAGCGACACAGTTGCAAAAACAATCAATCTTGATAATACACTGAAAGCAGCTTTTGAAACGAATAATATTCTTTGTCCTGAGGATACAGCAACGTTCATTAATAATAGCATTGGAAACATTACCAGTTATAATTGGGATTTTGGAAACGGAAATGCGAGTACTTCAAAAGATCCTCCCCCGCTGCATTACCCGGTTTTGACCGAAGAAAAGATATACAAAGTTCAACTTATAATAGAAAACATAGCAGGTTGTTCTGATACTGCCGTAAACAATATTGATGTTTTGAAAAGTTGTTACATTGCTGTTCCAAACGCATTTACGCCAAATGGAGATGGATTAAATGATTATCTATATCCGCTTAATGCCTATAAGGCAGATAATCTTGAATTCAATGTTTATAACCGTTTTGGCCAACTGGTATTTCATACAACGGACTGGACAAACAAATGGGATGGAACTTTAAATGGCAACCCACAGGATAGTGGTATTTATGTCTGGACATTGAGATACACCGATCATGATTCAGGAAAAAAAATATTTCAAAAGGGATACACGGTTTTAATAAGATGATTTTAAGGTTTCTGACCAGTAAAGTATGAGTGAAAACTTCATTTAATTTTTCAGAAACCTGAGCACATAAAGATAATTCTCATTTTTATCAAACTACTTTTCCGGCAGTATCATTTTTATTTAGCTGAACCGGAAAAGTAGGTGCCTCCCTTTCAAAATCATTAGAATTTATAGTTGATTCCAGGTAAACCGTTTGGGAGGAAGGCTGAATTTCTTGGATGAGCACTTGTGCTTCCATATGCATTTTTGCAGTTTATATTCCAGGCATATTCATCTCGTATAAATTATCCGGAGTTTTTTGGGTCGATTTAGAAACCTCTTTTTCCGTCTTTTCTTCATTGCTCTTATGGTTTCCGTCAGAAATCCCAAATAAAAAGAAAAATGGAATTGCAACACCTACCATAAGAACCTGGAATGAATAAATAAAACGTTTTACATACGTTACTACCGGATTTTCGCTGTTGAAGGTTACTGTTTTCATTGTTTTAAGTTTTAATTGTTATTGGTTAATTACAATACAAAGATATATAGTAAACTATGTACTATGCAATACATAGTACAATGAATGGCATAATACCTACATGAATGGCAGAAAACAATGGTTTATTGGTTATGAATGGAAATTAAATCAAGGTAAAAAAGGAAATTTCTGGTGAGAATCACCGGTTCAATAAATTATTAGCTTAGTTTATCTAATAAAAAGGGTGCTGTACAAAGACAGCATCGCTTGCCAGTGGCTTTTCGTAATCAGGATTAACACATTAAATCAGCTTTGAGAACAAAGAGCTGAATCATAATACATAATTATTACTAGAATTCTTCTAATAATTGTTTGCAAGTCTAAATAATTATCTGTCAAGTTCAGGATTAAACCCTATTTGAAAAACAAACCTGAGTTATTCTGACCGGGCGAGAATTTATTAAAATTAGCTTATGATCTTTAATAGGATATAAAACACTGAAAACAAAGCCAAAAAGCCAAAAATGAGCAATTTCTTCTTTTAAAAAGGATAACCAATTCCGATCGTTGCATTAAAGTTTTGATATCTCCATATCCGGTCATCCAGGGTGGATCCAAAAAGGTGTCCGGGAGTAATGGCTGGGAATTGCCAACCATCATTCTCAATAACGTCAGGCCTTTTGAAACGGAATGCCACATCAAATCTAATTTGGAAATAAGTAAAGTCGAATCGAAATCCAACCCCGGAAGAGACGCCTAACTGCTGGTACAGGTTCTGAAATTTGAATTGGGTGGTATCATAACTACCATTTGGCTGAGTATTTTTGAAATTCCAGATATTACCGATATCTGTAAACAAGGCCATTTTAAAAAAAACTGAATTAGAAAATAAGGGAGCTACATTAAAGCGATATTCTGCATTTCCTTCCAGTTGAATATCACCGGTACGGTCATTAAACAATCCGTTTGCGTAAGGGGCCAGCGCTTGCCCGCCAACTCCAATTCCTCTTACCGGCCAGCCCCGCATACTATTTGGTCCTCCTCCGTAAAATTGTTTAAAAAAAGGCAGCGTTGTATCGCTTTTTGTTAGAGGAATGCCTACACCTGCAAAGGCTCTAAAAACAAGTGCCGATTTCTGCCAGTTTATGCTATAGGTATATTCAACATCTGTCTTAATAAAATCCTTGAGATATTGATTAAAGAAGTTTCCGGTTTCTGCATTCTTATTTTTGTTTTTTAAAAATCCCCATATCAATCCGGATTCTTCAATATTACTTTTAAAAGTGCTGCCATTTTTTGGATTCCTTGGATTTGTGTGAGCTGAAGAGTAGCTTAAGATCTGACCCATCGTTAAAGCTGTATTGAAGGAGTAGCGCAGGAAAGGATAAGCCTGCAGGGTACTGTTAAAGCTATCCGATCTGTTATAGATTCTGTGATAATCGAAGTTAAAAGGCTTATAACTCCAAATGTGTTTTGAATTCTTTGTCCAGTTGTATCCTAATGTCAGGGTAAAAACCTGTTGGTCGAAAAAGTCGACCCTGTTTATGAACGAAACATTTGTATTAATAAATGTTTGTTTGGTAAGGAAATCTTTGTTGTTAAGGTTATTAAAAGGAGTAAGAAATTTTGGGAATAAAATATTATTCGTATATCCCAGTTCTCTTGAATTTATAAAAGTACCGGTACTATTTCGTTGAGCCGTATTAAATTCTACACCGGCCCTGATGGAATTTGTCATCCGGGCTGCCTGCTTCCACAAATTCCGGTTGGTAACAGAAATATTTCCTGATACACCCAGCAGGTTTCCTGAATTAGTAGCTATAACTGTGGTGGAAGTATTTGCTGAATAACTCAATTCGACATTTCCTTCAAACGCAAACTTTTTAACAGGGAGAAGGTTAACAACCATGTCAAGCAAATTGGTATCCTTTTTCTCAATAATATCAATAGTAGGCGCCTCCCAGGCTCCAAGTTTGTAAAGTCCGTTGATGGTTTTCACATAATCAGCCTGACTAAAAACTTCTCCTTTTTTCATATACAGATAGGAGCCCGGAATATAAAACTTGAATAGTTTTTTAAGATATCTGGTAATGTAGTTTTTTGAAACAAATTCCTTCAGTGTGGAATCTGTATATTTTTCACCGGGAGAATAATCAGGTAAAATATAAATATTATTCACATAATACTTTTCCAGCTTGCTGCTGTCCGGTGAATTATTAAGCTGAAATGTCAGTCGTATAGTAGGTTTATTTCTTTTTTCCTCAGCTTCAGCGAGCAATTGTAATTGTTCAAAAGGATCTACTGTAATAGTTGTAAGCGCTTCCATGGAAGTATCGCCTGTTACTCTTATTTCATCGGCCGTAAATTTATAATATCCATGATTGCGAAAAAGGTCTACTAACCTCCCGGTTTCAAATTGTATACCCGTTTTAGTAAGAGGAGCATTTTTTTGAAGCGGGGATTCCTTTTTTGTTGACAAGGCTAATTGTTGCATTTCAGGAATCTTAAAAAGATAAGCCAGTGTGTCAACCCGAGTCCGCTTGCCTGCGATGACATTAAAATTGATGACTATTCTCAATTGGCTTTTTCTATATCTTAATGTATCATAATTGTATGTCACATCCGGGGAATAGTAGCCAAGATTTACCAAGGCTGTGTTCATGTTTTTTACTGACTGAATGATTGCAGTTGTGTCAAAAACGGGAGGCTTATTAATATAATGTAAAAAAAATGCAACATCTTTCACGCTCACTTTAGCGCTATCATCCAATTGGGTATTCAGCTTCGAATTAACCGCTTCCTTATCTGCCTTATTTAAATCAGGTGCAGTTAAGGTTATATTTGTTTTAAAAACAAAAGGAATATTTTTTTGATATTTGCGCACCCTCGTTATGCCGGAGTATTTTTTTTTGGTAGCGACACAACCGGGTAGAAAAACAAACAGAATTATTCCTAAAAGAAGAGCAGGAAATATTTCAATACGGATTGTTCCATTCATGTTTACGCTATGTTGAGCAAAAAGATCGTCAAATATATTCAAAGTTTAAGCCATAAAAAAGAAAGGGAAGAACAGAACTGTTTCTTGGCTGAAGGTCCGAAAGTAATTACGGAGTTGCTGACTTCGGATAATCTTACCTGCAGAATATTATGCGCTGAGCAGGAATGGATTTCAGGACATGATAGTTTATTGAAAAATATTCCACCTGAGAATATTTTTGAAATTGATGAAACCCAACTTCAAAAAATATCATTATTGAAAGCGCCTAATAAAGTTGTTGCAGTTTTTGAAAAAAGACCTGAGTATTTATTACCGGACATTCTGAACAGACTGACATTACTTTTAGATGATATTAATGACCCGGGGAACCTTGGGACAATTATCCGGATTTCAGATTGGTTTGGCATTGAAAATATTATCTGCAGTCCAGATTGCGTTGAATGTTACAATCCAAAAGTGGTTCAGTCAACAATGGGCAGTATTGCAAGAGTCAATGTTATTTACAATCCTTTACCTGATTTTATTAAAAGGAACGCTGCAATACCTGTTTATGCTGCATCTTTAACAGGCATCCCTGTTCAGGAATTTAAAAATATAACTGAAGGAATGATCTTATTTGGCAACGAATCAAAAGGGATAAACGAAGTATTAAAAAAAATGGCGAATAAGGAAATAACCATTCCAAAATACGGACATGCCGAATCGCTCAATGCTGCTGTTGCAGCCGGAATAATTCTGTCGCACCTGAGAAGTAGTTGATTAATGTATTGTTCCACACATTTTCAAACCAATTAATTGGAAGCTACCTGAATTCTATCGCTTTCACCGGTTGAATTTTTCTTACCAATAGCGAAGGAATGATCAGCATTATAAAACAGACCAACAGGGTGAAGCCATCCACGGCAGCTACCTGCCACCAAACTACTTCCGCATGAGCCGCTTTCATGTAATAAGCATCCTCATCCAATTTAATAAAACCTGTTGCTTCCTGCAGGTAACAAATGCCTAGTCCTAAAAGGTTTCCAGCAATTATTCCGGTAATGGCAATAATAGTTGTATTGTATAAAAATATCTTCTGAATCATCAGGTTTGGCGCTCCCATCGCCTTTAAGATTCCTGTCATCTTGGTTCTTTCCAAAACAAGGATGATCAGGCAGGTAATTAGATTTACAACGGCCACTACCATCATGATGCCCAATAAAATACTCTTGATCCTTCCTTGTAAATTTAGCCAGTCGAATATATTCGGATATATTTCCTGTATGGTTTTGCTGTACCATTTTCCAGGCAAAGCTTCGGCATCATATAAATAATTATTTACGGAATCCGTTTGCCTGTAATCCTTTAAATATATTTCGTAACCTCCGATTTCGCTCGAATCCCAATCATTTAATCTTTGAATTAATTTCAAGTCTCCCAGGCAGAAATTCTGGTCATACTCTTCGATTCCTGTTTTAAATATTCCGGCAATCCGTAGTTTACGTGCCCGCTGGCTTCCATCTGTTTGAATAAACAGAATTATTACACTGTCATTAACCTTTGCTTCAAGCTGGTTGGCTGTATATGCTGAAATGTCAATGTCTTTGCTGTATCCGCTAACTTTAAAGGAAAGCCAATGACCTTTCTCCAGGAATTCATCGATCCTGTCGAAATGAAAACTGCTGTCCACACCTTTCATCAATATACTTTCAATGTTATTCTTGTATCGTATAATAGCAGATTTGGTTGCATATCGTTCAACGCTTTTCACCTGGGGCAGAGTAAATAAGAAAGTCTCCAGGCTGTCATTTTTTTCAATGGGCGTTTCTTCCGCAATATTTGCCTGGGTCATTACATTTTGCTGTACCCTGATATGCCCCCAAAAGCTGAATACCTTATTGCTTATTACATGTTGGAATCCATTTACAAAACTTAAGGCTACAATCATGATGCCTACACTTATCATGGTAGCGGTAATAGCCAAACCAATAATAAATCGTGAAAAAGTCTTTTGCCTGTTGAAAGCAATTCGTTTTGCAATAAAGGAGGAAACGTTCAAACCAGGTATATTTGGTATCTTGTAAAACTAATTTTTTTTAAAACATTTCAATGAAATCAAAAGACTTCGCTTCGTTAATATTTTTACTTCTTTTATTTCTTTTTTCTCCCTGCTTCATTTTTTCGCAGGCACCCGATAGCATATATGCCGCAAATATAAGAACCGTAAGGTTGTACAGTTTTGGAAATCAGCTTACGCTGCCAATTATCAATTTGAACAGCGGCGACAAGTTAGAGTTGCACTTCGATGACCTGGATGCCGATGTAAAGAATTATTATTACACCTACCAGCTTTGTGACATTGATTGGGTGCCTGTAGATGTAAACCAATTCGACTACATAAAAGGATTTACGCAGTTGAGAATTACCAATTACCGATCTTCTTCTATTACACTTACACAATATACCCATTACCAGTCCATCCTTCCTGATGCGGCCGGATACCCTATACTTTCAGGGAATTATATTTTGAAAGTATTCTTAAATGGAGATACTTCTCAATTGGTGTTTACGAAAAGAATGATGGTAGTTGACAACCAGGCTTCACTAGTAGCAAGAGTAGTTCAGCCCTATGACCCGAATCTTGCTCAAACCCATCAGCGCCTGGTGTTTTCTGTTGGTCTGAAGGGTATAGATGCTTATAATACAGGCCAACAGGTAAAGGTGGTGATTCTTCAGAATTACCGGTGGGATAATGCATTGAAAAATGTTCCGCCCACCTATAACAGGGGAGCTACGCTGGAATATAACTCAGAGAATATTGGTGTATTCCCGGGTGGCAAAGAATGGCGTTGGCTCAACATTACTGATTTTCATTTGCAAACTGAAAGAGTATTGAAGGCAGATTACAACCAGCGTTCCACGGAAATTTATCTCAAACCTGACGGCCCCCTAGATAAACAGCGATATGTTTATTACAAGGACAATAATGGTATGTACCTTTCAACCAACTTAAGAGGCATAAATCCTCTATTGGAAGCAGATTATGCCAACGTGCATTTTTCTTTTGTTCCTCCAGGCGGAGGTGCTTATCCGAAAAGAGATATTTACTTATTTGGCGCCTTAACCAACTACAATTACCCTGACAGCCTGAAAATGATTTTTAATCCGGATAAAAAGGTATATGAAACTCATTTGCTATTAAAACAGGGATACTATGATTATACCTTTGTTGGAGTTGATAAAGACAATCCAGACAACAGGTCTGAATTTGATGGAAATTCTTTTGAGACTGAAAATATGTATACATTTCTTATTTATTTTAGATCATTTACCGATCGTTCCGATCAACTGATAGGAGTTGCAAATTTTGATTCCAGGGTGGCCAATTCGGGTTTGAACTATTAAAAGCAGAGATTGAATCAGAGAGAATTGATTATAAAGCAATAAAACAATTCAATTTTAAAAGACAAGCTTTATACAACCAGTTCAGGTAGGCCTCCAGCTTCCAAAGAAAATCCCTGATGGAAACCAGAAGTTTTTACAAGTAGCAGGTACTCCGCAAATTTTGTATATTTATTTCATGGAAATAAAAGAGCCGGCTGTGGCATACAACAAAGAAAAAGTTTCTATAGAGGAATATCTTGAGATGGAAAATGTTTCAGTTGAAAAACATGAATATTACAAAGGGGAGATATTTGCTATGTCAGGCGCAAGAGTGCCGCATAATGCGATTACTGGTAATTTATTCATTTCACTTGGGCAAAAATTAAAAGGCAAAAAGTCTAAGCCTTATAACAGCGATCAACGTATCCATATTCCATCCAACACTTTATTTACCTATCCTGATATTTCCATTATATGCGGGGAGATAATTACACTCAATAATGATAACTATAATGTTTTAAATCCTGCGGTAATTATTGAAGTGCTTTCCAAATCAACCAAAAATTACGACCGAGGTGAAAAATTTAAATTGTACCGTGATATTCCAGCTTTAAAAGAATACATACTCGCTGATTCCGAAAGCATTCATATTGAAGTTTTCAGGTTAAATGAAAATAATCATTGGGAACTGGAAGAATATAATTCCAAAGAAGACCTTCTGGATGTAAAAGCAATTGATGAAAATAACCTGGTCTCAGAAATTTATGAAGGTGTGAAGATTGAGACTAATACCGATTTTTAGTATTGCGCACAATTTTTTATTTGCTTACAGGTTCCCAAACAATTTATCAGAACAACAATTTAATTATATTTGCAGCCGGCAAGTCTTATACGGCCAGCTCCTGCAGAACTCCCCCAGGATCGGAAGATAGCAAGGGTATGTGGTTGAGCGGTGCGATGTAAGTAACTTGCCGATTTTTGTTTAAAAGAATTACACGAATTTTCGAATTACATTAATTTGCACAGTAAATCTAACTAAACTTTCTATACCCCCTAAACTTCTTTATAAAAAAATATCCTTGCAAAATCATTAAATATTTTAAAAGAAATTAATTATGAAATTTTTTATCGATACAGCAAATATTGTCCAGATAAAGGAAGCCAATGACCTGGGAATTCTTGATGGTGTTACCACCAATCCATCCCTGATGGCCAAAGAAGGCATTAAAGGATCAGCAGCAGTAATGAATCACTATAAGACAATTTGTGAAATTGTAAACGGAGATGTGAGCGCTGAAGTAGTCACCACCGAATTCAAAACAATTATTGAAGAAGGGAAAAAACTGGCAGCTATCCACAAGAATATTGTGGTGAAAGTGCCAATGATACCAGAAGGTGTTAAGGCAATCAAATGGTTTACAGATAATGGCATTCGAACCAATTGCACTTTAATTTTTAGCGCAGGCCAGGCTATGCTCGCAGCAAAGGCAGGCGCAGCTTATGTCTCGCCATTTATAGGGCGCATTGATGATAGCGGCTGGGACGGTATAGAACTGATTCAGCAGATTTCCCATATTTTCCAGGTTCAGGGTTTTCAATCAAAAATTCTGGCTGCCTCCATACGCAGTTCACTTGATATTATTAAATGTGCAGAAGCCGGGGCCCATGTATGCACTTGTCCGCTGGATTCTATTCTTGGATTAACGAAACATCCACTTACGGATATTGGTCTTGCAAAATTTATTGCTGACGCAAAGAAATTTGAATAGGTTTTTGTTTAGACCACCACCACTGATAAAAAATATTTGTCTGGTAAAAATTTTCAATCCACCTTTGTGACTCGAAATGAAAATTCAAAATACATATAATAGCTGGTGGCAGACAATCTCCTGATTGTGCCGCAATGCTTTATTTGTATTTAATAAATAAATATCACGCCCCGGCACTTCGCCGGGGTTTTTTTGTACTATGAAGAAAATAGAACTTACAACAACTTACAAGAAATTATTGGCAGATATTTTTACGCCTGTTGGTATTTACCTGCGCCTCCGGGATCGTTTCCGGGATACGATCCTTTTGGAAAGTACCGATTTTCACGTGGGAGAAAACAGCTATTCCATAATAGGCATTAATGCAATTGCGGGCATTGAAATAAGCAATTATAAAGAAATAGAATTTAAGTTGCCTCTGTCAGATGTTCAAAAGATTAATATTTCCGGTTCTGCAAAAGTCACCGATGAACTTTGGAAATTTATGCAGCGGTTTCATATTAAAGAGTTAGCGGTTTCTCCCGTAAATAAGGCCCAGGGATTGTTTGGTTATACCACCTTTGATGCAGTTCAATTTTTTGAAGATCTGAAATTCAAAGATTCTGATAATAATGAAGGTCCTGAGATTCCATTAATCAGGTACCGTTTATACCAATATGTAATCGTAATTAATCATTTTAAGGATGAATTGTTTATTTGCGAAAATCACATTAGTGGGGTAGAAAGTGAAATTGAAATAGTGGAAAGCCTGATTAAAAGCAAAGATGTTCCTGCTTTTCCTTTTGCCGCAATAAAAAAAGAAACTTCCACATTATCCGATGATGATTATATCAGCATGGTCAAAAAGGGAATTGCCAGTTGTAAAAGGGGAGATGTATTCCAGGTTGTGTTGAGCAGGAAATTTCAGCAGCAATTTTCCGGTGATGAATTTAATGTGTATCGTGCCCTGCGAAATATCAATCCCAGTCCATATTTATTTTATTTCGATTATGGCGATTACCGGCTGTTTGGCAGCAGCCCCGAAAGCCAGCTCATAGTTCAAAATAATTCGGCTATTGTGCATCCTATTGCCGGTACTTTTAAAAGGACCGGAAACGATGCAACAGATGAGCAGCTTGCAGAAAAATTATCAAAGGATAAAAAGGAAAATGCTGAGCATGTAATGTTGGTCGACCTTGCCCGCAATGATCTCAGCCGGCTTTGCAATAACGTGAGTGTAACCCGGTTTTGCGAAGTTCAATATTTTTCTCATGTCATTCACCTGGTAAGCGAGGTAAAAGGAAAAGTTGATGAAAATACTAATCCATTTGAATTGCTCGCTGTCACATTTCCTGCGGGCACGCTTAGTGGCGCTCCAAAGTATAAAGCGATGCAACTTATCAATCTATATGAAAAGGATACAAGAGGGTATTACGGTGGATGCATTGGATTTGTTGGCTTTAATGGCAATATTAATCATGCCATTATGATCCGGACTTTTTTAAGTAAACAAAATAAGCTTATATACAGGGCTGGGGCAGGAATAGTTTCGGTGTCTAATCCTGTAAGTGAGTTACAGGAAGTAACGAATAAACTGAATGCTTTAACACATGCAATTATCTCAGCAGAAAAAATTTAGCGAATGAAAATTTTGATTTTTGATAATTACGATTCTTTCACATACAACCTGGTGCAGGTAGTGGAAAGAATTGTAAAGGGGAAAGTGGATGTTTACCGGAATGATAAAATACCGCTCGAAAAGGTAAACGATTACGATAAAATAATTTTATCTCCGGGACCTGGAATTCCGGTTGAATCAGGTCTCTTGCTTCCACTTATCAAAGCCTATGCCTCAAGCAAATCTATCCTCGGCGTTTGTCTTGGACAGCAGGCAATCGGTGAAGCTTTTGGCGGAATGCTTACAAATTTAAATACTGTTTATCACGGGGTAGCCACAGATATTTCTGTTAATCGGGATAGAACAAAATCTGATAATGACATCTTTAAAGATTTACCTGAAAAACTGGAAGCTGGGAGGTATCATTCATGGATTGTGAGCAATGAGAACTTTCCTGATGAACTTGAAATAACAGCTGAAGATGAAAATGGATATATAATGGCTTTACGGCACAGAACCTATGATGTTCAGGGTGTGCAGTTCCACCCTGAAAGTGTGTTAACTCCTATGGGAGAAAGAATGATGCGTAATTGGTTAGTTATATGAACCACTATTGATGAGATATTAAAATTAAAATTTAAGATGAAGAAAATTCTTCAATACTTATTTGAACATAAAACTTTATCAAGACAAAAGGCAAAAGAAGTTCTCATAAGTATTTCCCGGGGAATTTATTCCGATGCTGAAATTGCTTCCTTTACAACAGTTTTTCTGATGAGAAGCATTACAATTCCTGAGCTACTTGGTTTTCGTGATGCCCTTATTGAGTTGTGCGTACCCGTAAACTTAAAGCCATTTCATATTTTGGATATTGTAGGTACCGGCGGAGATGGGAAAAATACTTTCAATATCTCCACATTGAGTTGTTTTATTGTAGCAGGCGCCGGACAAAAGGTAGCAAAGCATGGTAACTATGGCGCTTCTTCAATTAGCGGCTCCAGTAATGTAATGGAGGCTCATGGTTACAGGTTTTCTTCAGATAATAAAAAATTACTGAAGGAAGTGGAAGAGACTAATATTTGTTTTATGCATGCTCCTTTATTTCACCCGGCGCTAAAAGTGGTCGGACCTATCAGAAAAAACCTCGGCGTTCGTACTTTTTTTAATATGCTTGGGCCTATGGTAAACCCTGCTATTCCACCCGTGCAGGTTATTGGCGTTTTTAATCTTGAAATGGCCCGCATTTATTCATACCTGCTTCAGCAATCGGATGCAAAATTCACGATCGTTCACAGCCTCGATGGTTACGATGAAATTTCATTAACCGGCGATACAAAAATTATTACTAATGATGGCGAGAGGATTTATTCTGCAGGATACCTTGGAAAAAGAACGGTAAGCCCCCAGGATATTTTTGGCGGAAATACTACAGAAGAGGCGGCAAAAATATTTTTGAAAATACTAAAGGGAGCAGGTAGTTGGGCCCAAAATGCCGTAGTTATTGCAAATGCAGCTATAGCTTTATTCGCAACCGGGAATTTTCCAGCCTACGATCATTGCTACGAATTGGCAGTCCAAAGCCTGGAAAGCGGAAAAGCATTTGAATCTTTCGAAAAACTAATAAGTCTTCAGTAAATGGATATTCTCAACAAAATTATTGCCCGGAAGAAAATTGAGGTAGCAGCCCTGAAGCGCAGCACAACAATTAAAGAATTAAAAGAAGGTCCGTTCTTTCAAATGGAGACACTCTCATTGAGAGACTTTCTGTTAAGGAAAGATAAGACTGGAATTATTGCAGAGTTTAAGAGAAAGTCTCCTTCAAAGGGTATTATTAATAATAGCTCTAAGGTGCAGGAAGTAACTTCGGCTTATGCAAAATTTGGCGCCAGTGGAATTTCTGTTCTCACGGATCAGGACTTTTTTGGCGGTTCCATGCAGGATTTGAAGGACGCAACAATTAATAAGGTTCCCTTATTAAGAAAGGACTTTATTATTGATGAGTACCAGGTATATGAATCCAAATCTTGGGGGGCCGGGGTGATTTTATTAATAGCCGCCTGCCTTTCAAAAAATCAGGTAAAGCAATTAGCCACAGTCGCTAAAAATTTAGGATTAAATGTTTTACTTGAAATTCATAATGAGCGGGAATTGGGGCATATTTGCAATGAAGTGGATGTAGTAGGGGTAAATAATCGCGACCTGAAAAGTTTTGTAGTCGATATTAATTGCTCCATTGGTTTGAGCGGAAAGATTCCTGGTGGTAAAGTAAAAATTTCAGAAAGCGGAATTGATTCTGTTGCCACGATACAGCTTTTGCAGGAATGCGGTTTTAATGGTTTCCTGGTTGGGGAAAAATTTATGAAAGAAAAAAATCCGGGACAGGCATTTCAAAATTTTACAAAAGAGTTAAAAGAAAAACTATGAAGCTGAAAGTCTGCGGCATTACTCAACTGGAACAATTAATTCAATTAGACAGCCTGGGAATCAATTATGGAGGGTTGATTTTTTATGATCAATCTTTAAGATGGATCGATAATAAATTGAAAGCAGAGGAAGTAAAATTATTGCCGTTAACTATGCAAAAGGTCGGCGTTTTTGTAAATGCTGAAGAGTCTTACATTATGGAACAGGTTGAAAATTTTGGATTGGATCTGGTACAGCTGCATGGAGATGAAACACCCGGATTTTGCAATCAAATCAGCAGCCAGGTTACTGTTATTAAGGTTTTCCGGATCACACAGACAAACGAGCAAAATATTGACTGGATGGTAAAACCTTATGAAGAATACTGCGATTATTATCTTTTTGATACGAATCGAAAGAATGCCTACGGGGGAACGGGCGAAAAATTTGACTGGAAGATTTTGAATGACAATAAGATTAATAAACCATTTTTCTTAAGCGGGGGAATTGGATTGGGAGATGTTGAAAAATTAAGAACTTTTGAACATCCCTTTTTTTATTGCATAGATTTAAACAGCCGTGTAGAAATTACTGTCGGCATTAAGGATATTGATGCTATACATAAAATGTCAGATCAATTATTATTTAAATAAAGGCGTAGTAAATTATAAAAATGTTGAAAGTGCAGGAATCATATTTGGTAGATGAAAATGGCTACTATGGGCAGTTTGGAGGTGCGTATATTCCGGAAATGTTATTTAACAATGTGCAGAACCTAAAAGATAATTATTTAAAGATTATGGGGGGAAAAAATTTCCGGGATGAAATTGATTCCTTATTAAAGGATTATGCAGGCAGACCAACTCCATTGTACCTGGCCAAAAGGTTAAGTGAAAAATACCAAACCAATATTTACCTAAAACGGGAGGACCTTTGTCACACTGGTGCCCATAAAATAAACAATACGATTGGCCAGATTCTTCTTGCCGAAAGACTCGGGAAAAAAAGAATTATTGCTGAAACGGGTGCCGGCCAGCATGGAGTAGCTACTGCCACAGTATGTGCCTTAAAAGGACTGAAGTGTATAGTATATATGGGTGAAAAGGATATTGCCCGCCAGGCTCCAAATGTAGCCAGAATGAAAATGCTTGGGGCTGAAGTAATCCCTGCATTGAGTGGCAGTAAAACGCTTAAGGATGCAACAAATGAGGCTATCCGAGATTGGATCAATAATCCTGAAGATACCCATTATATAATAGGAAGTGTAGTTGGCCCGCATCCTTACCCCGATATGGTGGCTCGTTTCCAAAGCGTGATAAGCAGCGAAATACGTAAACAGCTAAAAGATAAGACTGGTAGTGAATTACCTTCTTATGTGATAGCCTGTATGGGAGGCGGCAGCAATGCAGCAGGCGCCTTCTATCATTTCCTGGATGAGGAATCCGTTCAGTTGATAGCAGTGGAAGCAGCCGGGGAAGGCATTAAAAGTGGCAGAAGCGCTGCAACTACCCGGTTGGGAACTCCAGGAATATTGCATGGTAGCAAAAGCCTTGTTATGCAAACTGTTGATGGCCAGGTTATAGAGCCACACAGCATTTCAGCTGGTTTGGATTATCCGGGTATTGGCCCTATGCACGCACATTTATTTGAATCAAAAAGGGCTCAGTTTATGAGTGCAACAGACCAGGAAGCGCTTGAATCTGCCTTTGAGCTGGCAAGGCTGGAAGGAATTATCCCGGCGCTTGAATCAGCTCATGCTTTTTTTATTTTGAACAAAATAAACTTCAAAAAAGATGAGGTAGTGGTAGTGAACTTAAGCGGGAGAGGAGATAAGGATATGGAAACATACATGAAATATATCAGGAGGTAAATATTTACAGGAAAATATTAACAGTGAGATGAACAGGATAGAAAAATTATTTTCAGAAAAGAAAAAAAATATTCTGAGCATTTATTTTACTGCCGCCTTTCCTAAACTTGACTCTACGTATATTATCCTGGATTCATTACAGAAATATGGGGCCGATATGGTTGAGATCGGAATGCGCTACAGTGATCCTTTGGCAGATGGCCCGGTAATACAGCATAGTAGTCTAGTGGCGCTTCAAAACGGGTTTACTATTGGACCGTTATTTAAGCAGTTAATTGTATGCCGCAATAATCTTAATCTTCCATTGATTTTAATGGGTTACCTGAATCCTGTTTTACAATATGGGATGGAAAATTTTTGTATCGATGCCCAAAGTGCAGGGATTGACGGAATAATTTTACCAGACCTTCCTCTGTCTGTTTATGAAAAGGATTATAAGCTTCTTTTTGAAAAATATAATTTGCATTTTATTTTCCTGGTTACTCCGGAAACCAGTGAAGAACGAATCAGGAAAATGGATGCGATCAGTAAAGGTTTTATTTATGCCGTTTCCTCTTCGTCAATTACCGGGATAGAAAAGGATATTGCTGCCCAGGAAAATTACTTCAAAAGACTTGAAGGAATGAAGTTGAAAAATCCTGTTTTGATTGGTTTTGGAATAAAGGACAACTATTCCTTTTCCTGTGCGTGTATGCATGCCATGGGAGCCATTATCGGAACTGCGTATATTAAATCGATAGAAGATTCAGTTAATATTGGAGAGGACACCAAAAAATTTCTTAATTCAATTCTAAAACCGGCACCAATATCATAAATCAAATCTTGGCAAAAAAAAATTAATTTTGCCATCAATTAAAAATAATATGAAAAAATTATTTATACTTCTGTTTTTTATTCCTGGCTTGGGATTTTCCCAAGCAAAAAAGAAAACAGAAAAGGTAACTGAAAAGGGATTTGTGCTTTCCGGAAATATTACCGGTTTTCCAAATGGAACTTCCGTTTCATTCTTAAATCAGGAGACAAGCCAGCCGGAAAAGCAAACTACGATAGAGAATAACACTTTTATTATTAAAGGATCCATGCAGGAACCGGGATTTAAAATATTAATCTTTGATGATAAACCTCCTGCTGTGCCATTATTTATAGATAACAGTCATGTTAAGATAACCGGAGATAAAAGTTTATTGGAAAAACTATCAATAACCGGTTCACCTTCCCAGGATCAGTTCATGGGATATTCAAATGCAATCATGCCTTATTTGGGAATATTTGAAGATGGCGCTGCGTTTGACTCTGCTTCAGCAGCAAAAGTCGAAAAATTGAGTATTGATTTTGTCAGGAAATATCCAGACTCCTATGTGGCTCCACTTGCACTTATAAGATTGACACAGGCAACCCAAAATTTCAGGAAAGCAGAGGAATTGTATAAAACCATACCGGAAAAGGTTCGATCCAGCCAACTGGGCCAATATGTATACCAGCAAATAGAATTATCAAGAATAAATCCAATTGGTTCTGTTATCAAGGATTTTACCCAAAATGATACTTCAGGCAGACCTGTTAATGTTTCTACGTTCAGAGGGAAATATGTGCTGGTCGATTTTTGGGCAAGCTGGTGCAGGCCCTGCAGAATGGAAAATCCAAATGTGGTTACAGCTTATAACAAATTTCGTGATAAGAATTTTACCATTCTTAGTGTGTCCCTGGACCAGGCCAAACCAGCGTGGTTGAATGCTATTCAAATGGATGGCCTTACCTGGAATCATGTAAGCGATCTGAAAGGATGGAATAATGAAGTAGCAGGAATCTTCCATATTACCAGCATACCTCAAAATATTTTGATAGATCCCAATGGCAAAATAATTGCAAAAAATTTACGTGGTCCCGTTTTGGAAAACAAGCTTAGCGCAATCCTGAAGTAGATACAATTTTGCTAAAAGCATCCCTCGGCATTTTATTATCAATTATCAGTTCATCAATTGCCTCCTATACAACTGAACTGCATTTTCTAAACCGAAATAAAGTGCGTCGCAAATTAATGCATGCCCAATTGAAACTTCCGCCAGGGCAGGAATTTTTTGTGAAAAATATTTAAGATTCTGAAGATCAAGATCGTGCCCTGCATTAATACCAAGATTGAGTTCATTTGCCTTCTTTGCTGCAACTATATAAGGTGCGATCGCTGACACCTTATTTCCCAGGGAGAATTGTTTTGCATAACCTTCGGTATAGAGTTCTATTCTGTTTGTCCCGGTTTCGGAGGCGCCAATTACCATTTCTTCGTCGGGGTCAATAAAAATGGATACACGAATTCCTGCTTTTTGAAAAACAGAGATGATTTTAATAAGGTAAGCCTTATTCTTTTTAGTATCCCATCCGTGGTCAGAAGTAAGTTGTCCTTCAGTATCTGGGACCAGTGTTACCTGGTCTGGCTTATTAGCAAGTACCAAATCCACAAATTTTTGCTCTTTCGGATTTCCTTCAATATTAAATTCAGTAGTAATAATCTTTTTCAATTCAAATACATCTGCATAACGTATATGTCTTTCATCTGGCCGGGGATGAACTGTTATACCGTCTGCTCCAAAATTCTGAATATCTATAGCAGCTTTTATCAGGTCGGGATTATTCCCACCCCGGGAATTACGTAATGTGGCAATCTTATTAATATTTACTGAAAGTTTGGTCATAACGATCTCTATTATCTTACCCTGGTTAATGAGTAAACTCAAAGTTATGAAGGAATTTTTGAGCGCTGCTTTGATTTTAGAAATAGAATTGAGAAAGAAATTATTTCGAGTTTATGCAGAGAATCCGCGGAAAATAGATACTAAATTAGGTTCTCCTATAAAATATCATTTTCATCCTATTTGATATCATCTCAAATAAATTCTAACTTCAAGGATGATATTTTGATTTACCGGTTTAAATTTTCATTTCTTATTTATCATATTTCAAGTTGTAGCAACATGAAAAAAAATGCAATTCTCCTGGCAGGTTCTATAATAGTATTTTCCTGCAACCAGTCAAATAAAGAAATTCCCAAGAATGCGGATATGCTTGCCGATAATTTAAAAGGACATGTTGAGCAGACAATAGATAGTACATTTAAAACTGATAGCAACGATAAAATCGGTGAGCAAGATTCCTGTTGCGTAATAATTCAAAAATATGATGAACTCGGATATGCTACGCAAAATAATTCTAATTATAGGGACGGAGCCGAGAACTATAAAACGGTATTTACTCATGATGACAAAGGAAATGTAAAAAGTGTTCGTAGTATAAAAAATGGAAAACTGATAAGTTCTATTTCAGTGAATGTGGGCAAAGATGGAAATTATTCCGGCGCCCGCAGTTTTGATTCTACCGGAAAAATGGATTCATATTATACCGATCTCACATCAAATGATTACGGTCAACTGACCTCGTTCAGGCAATTTAAACCTGATAGCATCCTAAAAATGAGCGTGACCAGCACATATGCCAAACAATTATTCACTGGTAACAGTGTAAAAGACAGTTCAGGCAAAGAGACCTATTCTTCAAAAATAACCCTCGATGATAAGAATAACGTAATTGAAAATACTACAAAAGAGGTAACAAAAGATTCAACTATTAATAAGACAATTAAATACCACTATGATATTTTTGATGATAAGGGCAACTGGACGCAAAGGACAGAAATGGATGAAAATGGAAAACCGGTACAAATTGATAAAAGAACTATAACTTATTATAAAAATTAATTTGCGGTTTATTTAATTTTTTAAGCATGATAAATGAAGCACTATCGTTTATCATGCTTTTGTATTTTTATGGTTTAATTGATTTATTTTACCATTATAATTTGCTTATTCAATCTAATCTTAAATGGCGGAACATGTTTTAGAAAGAAGGCTTGGGCTTGGCCATGCTACCGCCATCAATATGACTGACATGGTGGGCATCGGCCCATTTATTACGATGCCCATGGTGATTGGTATGATGAATGGCCCTTTTTTTCTTTATGCTTGGCTTGCGGGCGCCTTTCTTTCATTTGTGGACGCTATGGTCTGGAGCGAACTTGGTACTGCATTTCCGAAGGCAGGTGGTTCCTATAATTTTCTTAAAGAAGCATATGGCAAAAATGGGACGGGAAAAATGATGAGCTTTCTATTTGTTTGGCAAACGATGATACAAGCTCCATTAGTTATTGCTTCAGCCGCAATTGGTTTCGCAAAATATTTTTCTTATCTCGTTCCGCTCACGCCCATTACTGAAAAAGTAGTAAGCGGTAGTGTCGTTATATTAATAATTCTCCTTTTGTATCGCAAAATTGAAGCAATCGGAAAGATAAGTGTATTCCTATGGAGTGGTGTTATTATTGCGATGTTCTGGATTATTGGAGGAGGCATAGCCCATGGAAATTTTCTGGCACCTTTAAGAAATATTAATTCAGGAATAAGCATAGATTATGCGTTTGTAACTGCAATTGGTTTCGCAAGTGTAAAATCTGTCTATAGTTTTTTGGGATATTATAATGTTTGCCATTTAGGAAGTGAAATAAAGAATCCTTCTAAAAATATTCCGCGAAGTATGTTTATTTCAATTGCATGCATTGCCGTATTATACATAATGATGAATATAAGTGTTGTTAGTGTAATACCCTGGCAACATGCAAAAAACAGTGAGTTTGTGGTGAGTGAGTTTATCCAGGTACTATTTGGAAGTTCAGCGGCGAAAATCGCCACTTGCTTAATTTTATGGGTTGCTTTTGCGTCAGTCTTTTCAGCGACCCTTGGCTACAGTCGTATTCCTTATGCGGCCGCAGCCGATGGAGAATTTTTCACCGTGTTTGGTAAACTTCACCCAACTAAGAATTTTCCTTATGTTTCTTTGCTTTTCCTGGGAAGCCTGGCATTCATTTTCAGTATGCTTTTCAAACTTACTGATGTGATTAGCGCCATTTTAGCTATGCGTATTATGATTCAGTTTATTGGGCAGGCAGTTGGTTTGATGATTTTACATAAGGCGAAGAATAGAGTTGAATTTCCATACAGAATGCCATTGTTCCCGTTACCTGTTTTGCTGGCAATTTTTATGTGGATATTTATATTAATTTCTACTGGAAGCTGTTTAATGGAAGGAGGGCTGGTAATCATATTTTTTGGGACGATAGTTTATTTCATAAAAGCAAAATTGAGAAGAGAATGGCCTTTTGCATCAAGGACAGTGTGAGTTCCCGATCTTCGGTAAATTAATAGTATTATTTCTATAATTTATTTCTAAGATTTACAATTTCCTTTTGCATCTCTTCAATTTTTTCAAGTAAATAATGAATTGTTTCGATGCCTTCAATATTTATTTCGAGATCATAATGCATTCTAACAAATTTCTCCAGCTTATTAATGTCATCCGGGTGGATACAGGCAGAGCGTTTTACAGATGTTACACTTATTAATCCTGAATTTTTCAAATCACTGATAAATGAATATTGAATATTGTGATGTATACAGAAGTCTTTAACAGGTATTAATTCTTTCCGGTCCATTGCGAATATTTTTGATTTATAATTTTGATAAATCGGTGAATAATTCTTTTTGTTTTGCTGTTAAATTGGTTGGGAGTTTTACATTCCAGGTTATATAAAGATCACCAAATTCGCCTTCCTTTTTATAAACCGGAAATCCTTTTCCTTTAAGCCTGATTTTGGTCTCATTTTGTGATCCGGCATTAATCTTAAGGTTTATTTTACCATCGAGTGCATTAATAGTTTTTTCTCCACCAAGGATAGCAGTATATAGATCGATTTCCTCATTTTTATATAAGTCATTTCCATCCCGCCTGAATTCGGTATCATTGGTAATTACAAATGTTATCAGAAGGTCTCCGGCAGGTCCGCCATTGGCACCGGGACTTCCATATCCTCTTAACCTGATAACCTGTCCATTCTCAACTCCCGCTGGTATGGTAATTCTTACATTTTTACCATTAATAGTTAGTGTTTGTTTATGAGTTTTTGAAGCATCTGTCAGAGATAAATGAAGTTCAGCGCTGTAATCCTGTCCCCGGAATTTTGATTGGCTCCTTCTTCCTTTCCCGCCTCCAAATAAAGATTCAAAAAAGTCAGAGAATGCTGTATCATCGCCGGAAGAATAGGTGTATTGGCCAAAAGGATCTCCTTCGAATCCACCTCCACCAAAGCCCTGGCGCCCTTGTTGTTGTTTTGCCTGTTCGAATTGTTCAGCATGTTTCCAATCCTTTCCATACTGATCATATTTTTTTCTTTTTTCGGGATCGCTTAACACTTCATTTGCTTCATTAATCTGTTGAAATTTTTTATGCGCATCTTTATCATTAGGGTTAAGATCAGGATGAAGTTTACGGGCCAGTTTTCGATAGGCTTTTTTAATATCATCTACTGATGCATTTTTGGGAACGCCAAGCGTTTTATAATAATCAACGAAATCCATATTCTGAGTTTATCATTTAGAATTAAAACTTAGTGAACGACCACCTTCTTAGTCTTCATATCAGCAAGCTGATGTTTCCACTATAATAACTTTTTAAAATTTGTAATATGCTCATTTTCAATGGTCAAATTTTAAGTTATATAGGAGTCTTCATATCAGCAAGCTGATGTTTCCACTATAATAACTTTTTAAAATTTGTA
>OBLT010000326.1_pt1 | contig 32999 bp, 29 predicted proteins | sample 1518721 | NCBI WGS metagenome assembly OBLT01 (sample SAMEA3539307, study PRJEB22396) | soil metagenome | biome: tundra; feature: field; material: soil | place: USA | collected 2010-05 | depth 0.15 m | reverse complement strand
GTTGTTGTTCGCCAATGATGATGTCAGGATATCGGTCGTTACCGTCGGTGACACCTAGGGGCTTAGTGTAATTTCACTGGCGGGGGAACGACTTATCGGCAGAACGGGTCGCTGCGGCCGATGCCGGCTTCCCGCTGGCCGCAGTGGCATACGGCTCAGCCGAATTAGGGTGTTGCCGGTTATTCCTAGCCGTGCCGCGCCTCGTGGGGCGGATGCGAAGCGATCACGAGCGCCAGCTACCCGGCTGAGCCCGACGTGGCAGTCCGCACCATCCCGTACCCTTTGCTGCGTGACGCTCCGCCTCTATGACACCGCCGCGCGCACTGTGCGCGAGTTCTTCCCGGTCGTTCCCGGGAAGGCCGCACTCTATTTGTGTGGCGCCACGGTGCAGGCGCCTCCGCATATCGGGCATATCCGGTCCGGAGTCAGTTTCGACATCCTCGTCCGCTGGCTGAGGGTCAGCGGGTACCAGACCACGTTCTGCCGGAACGTCACCGACATCGACGACAAGATCATCCGAGTCGCCGCGGGCGAGGAAGTGCCCTGGTGGCTGGTGGCGCAGCGCAACGAACGCGCGTTCAGCCGTGCTTATGACGCGCTCGGCTGCCTCCCTCCCGACGTGGAACCACGGGCGACCGGGCACGTCCCCGAGATGATCATCCTGATGCGGCGGCTGATCGAGGGCGGCTACGCGTACCCGGCCGGCGGCGGCGTGTACTTCGACGTCAGCTCCTACCCGGACTACGGCGCACTGTCCGGCCAGCGGCCCGAGCACATGCGCCCCGCCGACGACACAGAAACCAACGATGCCAAACGGGACCCGCGCGACTTCGCCCTCTGGAAAGCCGCGAAGCCGGGTGAGCCCGTCTGGGACACCCCGTGGGGACCCGGCCGTCCCGGATGGCACCTGGAATGCTCCGCCATGGCCATCGAGTACCTGGGCCCGGCCTTCGACATCCACGGCGGCGGCCTGGACCTGGTCTTCCCGCACCACGAGAACGAGCTGGCCCAGTCCAGGGCGGCGGGCGACGGGTTCGCCCGGTACTGGCTGCACAACGGCCTGGTCGGGATGGCCGGGGAGAAGATGAGCAAGTCGCTGGGCAACTCGCTACTCGTGGACGTGATAGTCACCCAGGTCCGCCCGGTCGAACTGCGGTACTACCTGGGCCAGGCGCACTACCGGTCGGGAATCGAGTACTCCCAGGACGCCCTGGCCGAGGCGGGCGCCGCGTACCGCAGGATCGAGGGGTTCGTCACCCGGGCTACCGAGATCGCATCCGCTGCCGCGCCACCCGCTGCGGGGGCGCTTGCCGGGGCGGGGCCGGCCGTGCTGCCGGCGGCCTTCTCGGCCGCGCTCGACGACGACCTCGGCGTGCCCCAGGCGCTCGCCGCCGTACACGACGCGGTCCGCGACGGCAACAACGCGCTGGCCGCCGTTGACGGCGACCGGGTGACGGCGCGGCTGGCCGAGGTCCGGGCCATGCTGGACGTGCTCGGCCTCGACCCGCTCGCCGAGCCGTGGGCGTCCCGCGGGCCGGACGACGACCTGCAGCAGGTCGTCAGCGCGCTGGTCAGCGTCGCCCTGGTGCAGCGGCAAGCGGCCCGGGAGCGAGGGGACTACGCCACGGCGGACACGATCAGGGATGATCTGCACGCGGCCGGTGTGGTCATCGAGGACACCCCGAATGGCCCGCGATGGGAGCTGAAGCGATGAGCCGCGGCGGATCAACCGGGGCAGCGGGCCGGGGTGGGCGGACCAAGTCCGGGAAACTCCGTCCTGGCACCGGCGGGTACGGCAAGCGCCGCCTGGAGGGCAAGGGCCCGACGCCGCCTGCCTACCAGCGGCCGGGCCACCCGGCACAGCGCCGCGCGGCTGCCGCGGCATCCCGTGATGGTGCCCGTGGCGAGTCGCGTGACGACGGCCAGGGTGCGCGTCGGCCGGGGAACGCTGAGAATCGTTCTGCTGGAAGGGTTTCTGACGGCGGGTACGGGCCCAGGACTTTCGGGGACCGGGCTCCGGCCGGGCGGCCGCGCGGAGCTGGTGACGCCCCCGAAGTGGTGGCCGGGCGCAACTCCGTGCTCGAATCGCTGCGCGCCCGGGTGCCGGCCACCGCCTTGTACGCGGGGCCGCGGATGGACTCCGACGAGCGGGTCCGCGAGGTGATCCGGCTGGCGGCCGACGCGGGAATCCCGATGATCGAGGCGGGCCGGCCGGAACTCGACCGGCTGACCGGCGGAGCGGTCCACCAGGGCCTGGCGCTGCGGATCCGCCCTTATGACTACGCGCACGCCGACGACCTGGTCAACCGAGCCCGCGCCGCCGGGCAGGCACCGTTGATCGTGGCCCTTGACGGGGTCACCGATCCCCGGAACCTGGGCGCCATAGTGCGGTCCGTAGCGGCGTTCGGCGGGCACGGGGTGCTCATCCCCGGCCGGCGCTCGGCGAGGGTGAGCGCGGGCTCATGGAAGGCGTCCGCGGGTGCGCTGGCCCGGGTGCCGGTGGCCGAGGCGCCCAACCTGGTCCGGGCCCTCACCTCCTACCAGGAGGCGGGCCTGTTCGTGGTGGGACTCGACGCGGCGGGGCCAACCCCGGTCAGCGGTCTCGATGTCGCGGACGGGCCGCTGGTGCTGGTCATCGGCTCGGAGGGGCGCGGGCTGTCCAGGCTCGTCGCCCAGCGTTGCGACCTGCTGGCCAGGATTCCGGTCACGGCGGCGACCGAGTCGCTCAACGCCGGCGTGGCGGCCGGCATCGCGCTGCACGAGGTGGCGAGCCGCCGCACCCCCGCCCCCTGACCCTCGGGCAGAATAGGGGCGCTCGTCGAGGCTCGGCACAGGATTGCCGGCACAGGATTGCCGGCACAGGATTGCCGGCACAGATTTGGGAGTGCGATCGTGGACCGGCTGCGGATCGGGGCGCTCGGCGCCGCGCGGATCACCCCCGCCGCCCTGATCAAGCCATCCCGCCATGTCCCCGAGGTGGCGATCGCCGCCGTGGCCGCCCGCGATCCCGGCCGCGCCAGGCAGTTCGCGGCCAAGCACGGCATCCCCGTGGTGCACGACTCCTATGCGGCGCTGATCGCCGATCCCGTCATCGACGCGATCTACAATCCGCTGCCGAACTCGCTGCACGCGGCGTGGACGCTGCGGGCGATCGCGGCGGGAAAGCACGTGCTCTGCGAGAAGCCGTTCACGTCGAACGCGGCGGAGGCCGCGGAGGTCGCCGCGGCCGCGAAGGACTCCGGGCTTGTCGTCATGGAGGCGTTCCACTACCGCTACCACCCGCTCGCCCAGCGGATGAGCGAGGTGGTGGCCGGGCCGACCGCAGCCGGGGCGGTGACCGATCCGGAGAGCGGCGCCGACACTGCTGCCGAGCTGGGCGGCTTGGCTGGGCCGCCGGCCGGCACCGGCGGGGAACTCGGCTCGCTGAGGTACCTGGAAGCCTCGCTCTGTTTCCCGATTCCCCGGTTCTCCGACATCCGCTACTCCTACGACCTGGCCGGTGGGGCGACCATGGACGCGGGCTGCTACACGATCAATTGCCTGCGCCTGCTCGGCCCTGGCGAGCCGGAGGTCGTGACGGCCAAGGCGAAACTGCGCGGCCCGTCCATTGACCGGGCGATGACCGCGTCGTTCCGGTTCCCTGGCGGGGCGCTCGGCCGGATGAACGTCTCGCTCTGGTCCAGGCAGCTCGTCCGGATGGGGGTGAAGGTGGTTGGCGACCGCGGCGAGATGCGGGTGCTGAACTATCTCGCGCCGCAGATCTACAACAGGCTGACGGTGAGCGCGAACGGGTACACCCGCCGCGAGCACGTCCGCGGCGAAGCCACGTACACCTACCAGTTGCGGGCCTTCGCCGCGGCCGTCCTGCACGGCGAGCCGGTGATCACCACACCGGAGGACGCGGTGGCGACGATGACTGTCATTGACGCCGTCTACCGGGCCGCGGGCCTTCCGCTGCGCGGCGTGCGCGGCTGATCCGGCCCCGGCCGGGGCTGATCCGGCCCCGACCCGGGGCTGATGCGCGGCGGTCGCCCGCGGCGGGATGCTGGGCTGGCCGGTCTGGCGGTTGACGGGCATAACGCGCTATCGTTCGCTATGTGAACACATCGAGCGCCGCGGCTGCCGATCCGGCCGCAGCGAGCGGGCCGCGCCGGACGGATTTCGTCCAGTCCCTCGACCGGGGCCTGGCGGTCATCCGCTGCTTCTCCTCCGAGCGGCCGTCGCTGACTCTGTCCGAGGTCGCCGAGCGCACCGGGCTCACCCGCGCGGCGGCCCGGAGGTTCCTGCTGACCCTGCAGGAACTGGGCTACGTGGGCAGTTCCGGCAGGCAGTTCTCACTCCGGCCGCGGGTGCTCGCGCTGGGCTATGCCTATCTCTCGTCGTTCAGCGTGGCCCAGATCGCCCAGCCGCACCTGGAGGATCTCGCCGAGGAACTGCATGAGTCGTGCTCGGTGAGCGTCCTTGACGGGGACGACATCGTCTACGTGGCCCGCGCGTCAGCCAACAGGATCATGACGATCGCGCTCACCGTGGGCACCCGGCTGCCGCCGTACCCGACCTCCATGGGCCGGGTCCTGCTGGCCTACCTCCCGGATGCCGAGCGAGAGGCGCTGCTGAGCCGCGCCACCCTCCGCAAGCTCACCGATCACACCATCGTTGACCTCGACCGCCTGCGGGAGGTGCTCGGCACGGTCCGCAGCCGGGGCTGGGCCGCTGTGGACCAGGAGCTTGAGGCGGGCGTACGGTCCATCGCGGTGCCGATCCGGGACAGTTCCGGCAAGGTAGTCGCGGCCATCAACGCCAGCGCGCACGCGGCACGGGTACCCATGCGGACGCTGGAGAAGCAGTTCCTGCCCCGACTGCTCGACGCGGCCGGGCACATCGACTCCGAGCTCGCTGCCCGCCTGTCCACCGGCTCGGGGGGAGTCCGCTAGGCCGGACGACTTCAGGATGGAGGCACGATCATGGCACTGGCCCGCGAAACCATGACCGATGAGCAGCGCAAGTCGGTGGCCGTGGAGTATCTCAAGGCATTCGACAACGGCGGGGGGACCTCGACCGGGGGGGGCATCCTCGACCTGTTCGCCGACGACGCGCAGGTGTACTTCCCGAAGTGGGGCCTGGCCAGCGGCAAGGAGCAGATCGGCCAGCTCTTCTCGGATGTGGGCGGGACCCTGAAGTCGATCACGCACCACTACTCCCACTTCAACTGGATCTTCTCCGGCACTGACATGTTCGTCTGCGAGGGGACCAGCCACGGGGAGCACCATGACGGCCCGTGGCGGGCCGGCGTTCCCGAGTCGGCGGCCGGCCGCTGGTGTGACGTATTCGAGGTCCGCGACTGGAAGATCCAGCGGTGCTTCATCTATCTCGACCCGGACTACGCGGGCCAGGACACCGCCCGCTACCCCTGGCTGAACGGCGGCTAGTGGGTCTGTAAGGGGGGTCCTTTGAGCCGTGCAGCCAAAGAAGACTCCCCTTACAGACCACTACCCGGGGCCCGCGGAGCCGTGCGCCGCGATGTAGCTGGCGTAGTCGGCATCGGTGAGGTGCGCGGTCACGGCGGCCTGCGGTGGCGGGTCCTGGCCTGCGGGGAACTTCCGGGAGATCAGATCGGCCTGGATCTGCTGCAGGTGCGAAGGTTCCCCGGTGGCGGGGCCCGGCCCTGCGGAAGCGGGCACGGTAATCCCGGCGAGCACGTCGTCGGTGCGCGGCGTGGCCAGGGTCAGCACATCGCCGACCCCGGGCGCGGCGGCGTCCCGGGCGGTGAGCGACGGCAGGCTCCAGCGCTGCTGCACCGTCTTGAGGATCGACGTGTGATCCAGCGGCACGCTGCCCGCCGGGACCCGGAACACCGTCCCGGCGGCGATCAGCGGTGACACCAGCACCGTGGGTACCCGGACGCCGAACCGGGTGAAGTCGAAACCGAACTCGCCCGCGTCCTGGTCCGGTGGGGTGGCGCCGGGCGGCGGCGGCACGTGGTCGTAGCACCCGCCGTGCTCGTCATAGGTGATCACCAGCAGCGTCTGCGGCCAGCCGGGGCCGCCGCGCAGCGCCTCGTACACGTCGTGGATGAGCTGCTCGCCGAGCGCCACATCGTAGTTGGGGTGCTGGCTGTTGCCGGTCGAGCCCCAGCTGGGCTCGAGGAAGGTGTAGGCCGGCAGGGTGCCCGCGGCCGCGGCGGCGGTGAAGTCTTTGAACCGGCCGAAGTGGCTGGCGGCCGCCTGGCTGATATCGGGGAAATCGGACTTGGTGAGCGGCTCGGCGTCGTAGCCGTAGATCGCCCAGCCGAGCCCATGGGCGCCGAGCAGGCCGAAAATAGACGGCGAGGTGAAGGTGCGGGTCTTGTCGTCCATGTGCCCCTGGCTGGTCCCCGCGCAGGCGAACGCCCGGTTCGGCAGCGTCTCGGTGGGCACCGACGAGAACCAGTGATCGCACACCGCGTAGCCCTTGGCCAGCCCGGACAGCACCGGGAGCGCGCCGGCCGTGAAGCAGCCCATGATGTCGCTGGCGGTGGTGCCGGGCAGGATCGACCGGCCCTGCCTGGCCTGCCAGCTCAGGGTGTACGCGAAGTCCGTGACGAAGCCGACGTTAGGCGGCGCCGTCGATGGGACCGTCGCGCCTTCGGCACCGCCGAAGAGCTGGGCGTTGGTGGCCATATAGCCCTCGCCCGGGTCGGCCCCGGGCATGAAGTAGGCGTTGGAAGTGGAAGGCCCGATCCGGAACACGCTGACCGGCGACCCGGCGCTGGCCGGGTTGGATTCGGTTCCGTTCAAGCCTTCGTATGGCTGTCCCAAGGGCGAGACATTCCCGTTATCGGTGTACAGGAACCCGAGCATGTGGTCGAACGACCGGTTCTCGAGCATCAGGACCACTATGTGCTCGATCGAAGGCAGGCCATTGCCGACTGGCATCGCGGACTCCGTTCACACGTTCGGGGATGGCGCCGGGGATACCTCAGAAACGGCGAGTCTGCCGGACGCCCCGCCAGCGGTTACGGTACTCGAACTCGCCCAGGTGCTTGAGGCCAGCCCGCCTGCCCGTCGCGCGGCCGATCACTATGCCGATCACGAGGATCACGAGATAGGGAATAGACTTCCCAAGTCCGGTCGCATGGGTGGTATGCGCCACGTGGGCCACCAGCAGATATCCGGACACGAGTATCTAGGTCCTCTGATCGGGGCTTCTTCTGAACGGGGCCTGGGCAAAGACCCGCAAAGTTACGGATTTAAAACATAGCAGTTCTGGGTGATCTGGTCCGCCCTAAAATTCGAGTGTCGAGGGAGATGTCATGCGACTCACGAAGCTTGAGCATGCCTGTGTGAGGCTCGAGAAGGACGGTGCTGTCCTGGTGCTCGACCCTGGCGTGTGGACCGGCCCGGAGGCCCTCGAAAGGGCCGGCGCGGTGCTGATCACGCACGAGCATTTCGACCACCTGAACGCCGACGTCCTACGGGCCGAACTGGCCGCCAACCCGGCACTCCAGGTGTGGGCCAACGCCTCGGTGGCCGGCCAGTTCGCGGAATTCACCGGACGCGTTCACGCGATCAGCCAGGGCGACACTTTCGTTGCTGAAGGGTTTGATGTTGCGGTGTACGGCGAGGAACATGCGCTGCTGCACCGGGACATCCCGCTGGTGCCGAACACCGGCTTCATGATCGATGGCGAGGTATTCCATCCCGGTGACGCACTGACCATCCCCGAGGACCCGGTGGCGACGCTGCTGGTGCCCGTGAACGCGCCCTGGCTGAAGCTGTCGGAGATGATCGACTACGCGCGTGCGGTGGACCCGCAGCGCGGGTACGCGATCCATGACGGGCTGCTCAACGACCGGGGGCTGGGTGTGCTGGGCAACTGGCTCACGCTGGCGACGGGTCCCGGCGGGGGGGCGGTTACCCGGCTGGCGCCGGGCACCGTGATCGACCTCTAGGTCAAAGCGGCACCCCGGGCCGGGGCGAGCCGTCCAGCCAGTCCCGGCCCTCGCGGTAGAGCAGTTCCACCTCCGGGCCGCGCAGTCCAGGCAGGCCGTGCTTGACCGTGTACCCGGCGTGGGCCTGCAGGTAGCCAAGGTGCCGGTACCCCTCCGGGAAGCCAGCCAGGACCTGCTGGTCAAGGGTGAGCTTCGCGGCCGGGTCGACCGGGTCGAGCCGGTCCTTCTCGTAGATCGGCTGACGCCGGACGATGGCCCACACGTCGTCACGCTTCTCCACGAAGTCGTAGAAGCGGCCGGTGCAGGTGGCGTCGACGAGGATCCCGTGCACCGGGGCCCGTTGCTGGATGGTCATCTTGGTCTGCGCGATGGCCCGCTCCCCGGCGACCTCGCAGTTGAAGCCGCCGAGGAAGTGCAGGATGTTGACGCCCGCGTCGAATGCCTGGCGGCTGACCCTGATGAAGTCCGCGGCCGGCCCCTGGAACCAGGTGGCTGTCATCCAGCCGCCGTCGTGCCAGACCGTCGCGAAGTCGTCCCACCTCCCAGCGTCGCGGAAGAGCGCCCAGTTCTCGATGACCTGGCGGATCCTGAGTCCGGCTGCTTCGTTCTGGGTGAGCATCTGGCGCCTTCCTGGGTGGCGGATCTTCTGGGCCGCGGCCGGGCCGTGGCCTGGACCCTTAGCTCGGACGGGCGATCCCCTGGATGAAAGGGGCGATCAGTGGCATGTGCGGCGCAGGTCTGAGGGTTGTGATCGTCTCGATGCTGAACCCGGCGGCGGTGATGGCCGCGGCGGTGTCCCGGTTCGGGTGGCATCCCGCGGCGAGCACCCGGGTCAGCGGGGTGATCATGTCCTGGGCGAGGGCGGCTGGTCCGCGGGTCCTCACATGTTCGAAGAACACGAGCCGGCCAGCCGGCCTGAGAACCCGGTGGACCTCCCCGAGTGCACGCGATTGATCGGGAACCGTGCACAGCACGAGGGTGGATACGACCGCGTCGAAGCTCGCGTCGGGGAAGGGGAGCGCGCCGGCGGCCGCGTCGACGATGTCGACAGGCACCTGGGCCCCGGCGAGCTTGGCGGTGAGCTTGGCGCGCATCGCAGCCGACGGCTCGGTGACCGTCACATGGCGCGCGGCACGGTAGAAACGCAGGTTGGCGCCGGTGCCCGCACCGATCTCCAGGACATCTCCCGCAACGCCACTCAGCAGTTGCTCTCGCCGGTCCGCCATCCAGCGGCGTTCGATGGGGGCGGTGCACCGGTCGTAACGCGCGGCGAACTGACGGCGCCGGCGCGTCTCCGCCGGATGTGGTCCATTGGCACGGTGTGCTGGGTCGTCAGACGAAGCGCCCGATCTGTTGTCGGCTAGCATGCCCGCAGTATCCCGCCGGTGCCCGGGCCCTCCGTTGCGCGGGTCAGCGTCTGGTCGTCCCTCGAAGAAGAGCGGTGCCTGGTGAACAGGGTCGTCGTCCTTGGCAGCATCAACCGCGACCTGGTGCTCACGCTTGATCACCTCCCGGTCCCCGGTGAGACGGTCACGGCCAGCCATCTGGTGGTGCTCAGTGGCGGCAAGGGGGCTAACCAGGCGGTCGCCGCCGCGGCGGCCGGCGGCTCGGTCGCGATGGTGGGCCGGGTCGGCACGGATGCGGCCGGCCCCGAGCAGGTGTCCGCGCTCGCCGCGGCTGGGGTGGACGTCTCCTTCGTCCGGAAGGACCCGCGGGCCCCCACCGGAACCGCCGTGGTCATGGTGGACAGAGCCGGGCACAACTCGATCGCGGTTGTCCCGGGGGCGAACGGCCTGCTCGACGCCGTCAGTGTCGAGCAGGCCGCGCCGCTGATCGAGAAAGCGCGCATCCTGCTGCTCCAGCTTGAGGTCCCCGACGGCGCCGTCGAGCGCGCGGTCGCGGTGGCCCGCCGGGCGGGCGTGATGACGATCCTCAACATCGCCCCGTACCGGGATCTGCCTCCCGATGTGTTGCGCCGGGTCGGCTACCTGCTGGCCAACGAGACCGAGGCCGCGGCCTTGCTCGGGCACGGCATCGACAGCGTCGAGGACGCCGCCCGGGCCGCCGGGGAGATGCGGGGGCTGGGGCCCTCCTGGGGGATCATCACCCTCGGCGAGCGGGGCACGGTCGCCGCCGGGGCCGACGGCTGGTTCCACGAGCCGGCCGGGCCGGTGGACGCGGTGCTCGATACGACCGGCGCGGGAGACGTTTTCGCGGGTGTGCTGGCCGTCGGCCTGGTCGAGGCACTCCCGGTTCGTGAAGCGGTCCGGCTGGCCAGTGCCGCCGCCGCCGTCAGCGTGACTCGCCGCGGCGCCCGCGCCCTGCTCCCCAGCGACGCCCCCGCCATCCGCGGCCAAGCCCGCCGGCCGCCCTCCTGACGGCCGCCGCCGGCCGGACGTCCAACGAGACGCCCTCCTGACGGCCGCCGCCGGCCGGACGTCCAACGAGACGCCCTCCAGAGGCCGCCACGGGCCGGAAACGAAGAGCAGTGAACTAACGGATATCCACCGGCTCAGCCGAGCGCAGCCGCGAAGCGGGCCTTCACGGTGGATGCCGTCTCATCAGCGGGAGCGTCCCAGACTTCCTGGTTGAAGATCTCCACTTCGGCGTACCCGGCATAGCCGGCCGCCAGCACCTGCCGCGTGACCGGCCCGAAGTCGATGCAGCCGTCACCGAGGTGGCCGCGGCCGAGCAGCGCGTCCGCCGGGAGCGGGCTGACCCAGTCACCGAGCTGGTAGCTCACGATGCGCCCGTGCGCGCGGGCGATGCCGGCCGCGAGCCCGGAATCCCACCAGACGTTGTAGGTGTCCACGACCACCCCGACCGCGCCGGCCGGGAAGAGCAGCGCCAGGTCGACAGCGTCACTGAGGCGGACGATGACGCAGCGGTCGGCGCAGAACATCGGGTGCAGCGGCTCGATACCCAGCCGCACCCCCAGTTCCTGGGCGCGGGGAACAAGCTCGCCGACCGCGTCCGCGATCATGCGGCGCGCCAGGCCGAGGTCGCGGCGGCCGGGCACCAGCCCCCCGGAGACCAGGACCAGCGCGTCGGCCCCCAAGGCGGCGGCCTCCTCGATGGCGGCCCTGTTGTCGGCCATCGCGGCGCCGCGCGCACCGGCGTCGGGGTGAGTGAAGAACCCGCCCCGGCACAGGCTGGAGACATGCACCCCGGACCGGCGCACGGCGGCGGCGGACTCGGCGAGTCCCAGTTCGGCCACCCGGTCACGCCACAGCCCGACGGCCCGGATCTCGTGCCGCAGGCACAGGTCGAGGGTCTGCGTCAGGGTCAGCGACTTGACGGTGGCCTGGTTCAGCGACAGGCGGCTGATCGGGATCAACGCTTGCTGCTCCCCATGCTGCCCGTGCTCCCCGTGCCTTCGGCCAGGAACCGGTCCATGCGATCCACCGCGAGCTCCGGGTTGAGCAGCGCGCCGGCCGAGGCGGCCAGCTCGAACACCCGGATCAGGTGCGCGGCAGTCCGCCGGCCCTGGAACCGGTCGAGCATGGCGAAATGCGGCTGCAGGCCGTTGATCCAGGCCAGGAATGCGATGCCGGCCTTGTAATTGAAGGTCGGGTCCTCGAAGATCGTCCTGCTCAGCGGCAGGGTCGGCCGGATAGCCGCGTCATACCGGGCGACATCGCCCGCGTCCAGCGCGTGGAGCGCCTCGGCGGCGGGCGCGGTGATCGCCGCGAAGGCACCGAGCAGGGCGTCGCTGTGCCCGTCCGGTCCGCCCTTGATGAGCTCGGCGTAATTGAAATCATCGCCGGTGTACATGCGCACTCCGGGTGGCAGCCGCCGCCGCAGCGCGACCTCGCTCCCGGAATCGAGCACCGACAGCTTGATGCCGTCAACCTTGCCCTCGGCCCGCCGCACGAGCTCGATCACGGTGTCCGCGGCGGTGTCGAAGTCCGCGGCGCCCCAGTAGCCGCGCAGCTGGGGGTCGAAGGCGTCGCCCAGCCAGTGCAGGATGACCGGCTGGTCGGCCTGGCGGAGCAGGTAGCCGTAGACGTTCAGATAGTCGTCGGCGGATCGGGTGCTGGCCGGCATGGCGCGGCTGGCCATCAGGATCACCCGTACGCCAGCGGACTGGACCAGGTCGAGCTGTTCCTCGTAGGCGGTGACGATCTCGCCGAGCCGGTACGGGCCGCCGGCCGCCAGCTGATCGGTGCCTGCCCCGCACGCCAGCCCGGCCGAGCGCCCGGCGGCGCGCAGCGTCGCGGCGCGGTGGGCCGAGTGCGTGATGAGCTCCTTCGCCTGATGCCAGGCCAGGCCCATGCCGCGCTGCGCGGTGTCCATGGCGTCCGCAACCCCGAAACCGTGCGCCCACAGATGCTCGCGGAACCTCATCGTTGATTCCCAGTCGATGGTGCCGTCCGGGAAGGCCGCCACATGCGCGGCGGCGTAGGCGCGCCGCGAGGCCGGCTCGGGGTAGAACGTCGCCCACAACGGGGCCGCGATCAGCAGCGGGTCCGGCCGGCCAGGCAGCCGGATGCGCGCGGTCATCTCGTAGATCCAGTCACTATTCCAGCCACGGTTCCGGTCACGAGATCGTTCATCGGACCAGCCACGGGATCGCTTTCGGGATTATTCATGGGCCCAGGCGCGGTACCTCGACGCGCCTGCCCTCGGCCGATGACTGGAGCGCGAGTCCCGCCAGCTGGACACCCTTGGCGCCCTCGGTGAGATCCCACGGGAAGGGCGCGCCCTCGACGGCGCGGGCGAGGAACAGCTCCCACTGCACCTTGAATCCGTTGTCGAAGGTGCCGTTGTCCGGGATGTCGGTCCACTGCGCCAGGTAGTCGATCGGATCGGGCAGGTCGGGATTCCACACCGGCATGGGCGTGCTGACCCGGTGCTGCACGGCACAGTTGCGCAGCCCGGCCACAGCACTGCCATGGGTGCCGTCGACGTGCAACTCGACGAGTTCCCGCCGGTTCACGCGCACCGCCCATGAAGAATTGACCGACGCAACGGCACCTCCCTCAAACTCAAGAAGCGCATACGCGGCGTCGTCGGCAGTGACGTCATAACGTTCGCCGGACTCGTCCCAGCGGACCGGCACATGCGTCGCGTGGCGTGCGTAAAGGGCCCGGATGGGGCCGAACAGGTCCTCGAGGAGGTACTGCCAGTGCGGGAACATGTCCAGGACGATCCCGCCGCCTTCTTCCTTGCGGTAGTTCCATGACGGGCGCTGCGAGGCAAGCCCGTCACCCTCGAAAACCCAATAGCCGAATTCCAGCCGGATGGACAGGACCCGGCCGAAGAAGCCGTCTTTGATCAGCCGCCGGAGCTTGATTACGCCGGGCAGGAACAGCTTGTCCTGGACCACGCCGTGGGTGATGCCGGCGGCGCGGGCCGCACACGCGAGGTTCAGCGCGCCGCTCAGCGACTCGGCGATCGGCTTCTCGGTGTAGACGTGCTTGCCTGCCGCGATGGCCTGGCGCAGGCTCGCCTCCCTGGCGGCGGTCACCTGCGAGTCGAAGTAGATGTCGATGCCGGGGTCGCCGAGCACATCGTCGAGGCTGGTCGTCCAGCGCTGGATGCTGTGCCGCTGCGCGATGTCGCGCAGTTTCTCTTCGTTGCGGCCGACCAGGACCGGCTCGGGCACGACTGCCGTCCCGTCGTCGAGGAGCACCCCGCCCTGCTGCCTGATGCTCAGCAGGGAGCGGACCAGATGCTGCCGGTAACCCATCCGGCCGGTAGCGCCGTTCACGGCAACGTGGACGACCTTGCGCGACATAGGTGACCCTTCGGCGGCGATGCTATGTGCCTAGGCTCGTAGGCCTAGGATGGGAAAGCACTTTCCCGAGACTAGGCTGGCCAGGAAACCTGGGTCAAGTCCGGGCGGAGACCGGGAGGCACCGCCGGCTGGAGACCTGGTTGGCAGACACGGCTCGTTGAGGAGGCGCAGTCGGTTGGGAGACACAGTGGCCGAGGCGGATCGCGGGGCCGCCGGCCGCCGCGTCGCTGGTGCTGGTGCTGGTGGGGGTCGTGCTGCTAGCGGTCCTGCCGCCGGTACTGGGGCCAGTAGGGCGCTGGATCCGTCGCGGGTCACCCTGCAGGACGTCGCTGACCGCGCGGGCGTCTCGCTGACCACGGCCTCACGGGTGGTCAGCGAGGGACCGCGCAAAGTCGGCCAGCAGATGATCAGCCGGGTCCATCAGGCGGTCGCCGAACTCGGGTACACGGCCAACCTCCAGGCCAGGGCCGTCGCCACCGGGCAGAGCAGCACGGTCGGCGTGGTCGTGCACGACATCGCCGACCCGTACTTCGGCACCATCGCGGCTGGCCTGATGGAGGTCGCCTACTCCCGCCAGCTTCTCGTGTGCCTGTCGAGCACCTCGGCGGGGGAGCCAGGCGAACTGGAGTACGTCTCACTGATGCGGGCCCAGCGGGCCCGCGCGGTCATTCTGGTCGGCAGCAGATCCGACGATGTTGCCGCCCGGGGGGCCCTGCGCGGGGAGATCGAGGCCTTCCAGCGGGCAGGAGGCCGGGCTGTCTGCGTGGGGCAGGACCTGCTCGGCGTGGACACGATCATGCCGGAGAACGCGGCCGGGGCCGACTCGCTGGCCCAGGCCCTCGTCGCGCAGGGCCACCGCCGCTTCGCCGTGCTCGCCGGGCCGCGCGGGCTGCTCACTGCGCGGGAGCGGCTGGCCGGATTCGTCTCAGGCCTGCAAGCCTGGTCGGTCAGCCTCGATGAGCGCGACGTCATCTACGGGGCGCTCACCAGGGACGGCGGTTATGAGGCGATGAGTACGGTGCTGGCTGGCGGTGGCCCGCGGCCAGACTGCGTTTTCGCCGTTACCGACGTCATGGCGGTCGGCGCGCTCGCCCGGCTGCGGGCCGAGGGGCTCGCTGTCCCGGCTGACATCGCGGTGGCGGGTTTCGACGACATAGTGACGCTGCGCGACGTCTACCCGCCGCTCACCACGGTCCGGCTGCCGTTGAAGACCATGGGCGAGATGGCGGCCAACCTGGTACTCGGCGATGCGGGCGCGGACCGCCCCCGGATCATCCCGGTCCCGGGCGAGGTGGTGCTGAGAGAGAGCACCACGCCGCAGCCGACCCCCCGCCCAGCGCCCGGCTCAGCCGCCCGCTCAGCCGCCCGGCCAACCCCCCGCCCAACCCGATGAATGTGGCAAAGGACTGCGGGGCGTGGCGGGGGGACTGGGCCGGGGCTGCGGGGCGTGGCGGGGGGACTGGGCCGGGGGGCGCGGGGAGTGGCGTGATCTCCCAGTTTCCCGTTATCCACTCTTGCGTGCAGGTCACGGGTCCGGTAACTTGCGCCTAATTGGGAAAGCGCTTGCCATACACGAGGCGCTCGCCCCGTTCGGAGGCGTGGGCCAGTCGGGGCTCGGAGGGCGGTCGGGCGGTGATTCGAACATCGAGGAGTACACAGAGCGGCGCTGGCTCACCATGACGCCGGGGCCGCGCATTACCCCTATTGAGATCAAGCTGAAACAAGGCTGGGCGATGATCGCTTTTGGGTACTGGCGATGATCGGCCCGGCGAGGCACCATCGCAGGTAGTGGCCATTTCTGGCTCCGCCGTTTCGGCGGCAGACATGAGGAGTGCATATGAGCGAAGCGGCTTCCGTTCCGTTCTCCGAGACGAAGGCGCCCGAGTCCCCGGACCGGCTGCACCGGGGCGCGCTCAGCCTGGTGGACATCTCCGCGTCGACGATGGCGAATATCGGCCCGGCCTACAGCTTCTTCTTCGGGTTCGCGTTCCTGGTTGTCACGGCGGGCATCGCGGCGCCGCTGACGATCATCGTGGCCGCCATCGCGATCGCGCTGCTGGGCAACACGCTGTCCCAGTTCTCCCGGGTGATGCCGTCGACCGGCGGGTTCATCTCGTTCGTCGGCAAGACCTTCGGTGGTACCAGCGCGGTGACCACCGCGCTGCTGTGCGGGGCGGGTTACATCATCGCGATCTCCTCGGTGCTGGCGATCTGCGGCGGGTTCCTGTCCATTACGCTGCAGTACTACTTCGGCTGGAACATCCCCTGGGTGCTCCTGTCGGTGATCCTGACCGCCGGGGCCATCGTGATGATGATCCGCGGCGTGGCGGTCTCGACCAAGCTGGCCGGCTTCTTCTTCGCCTTCGAGATGCTGGTGCTGGTCGTTGTGTCGGTAGTGGTGATTATCAAGGACGGCGGCCACCTCAGCGTCACGCCGTTCGAGCCCAGCCACATCACCAACGGCTTCACCGGCCTGGCCGCGGGCTTCCCGCTGGCCATCTACCTGTTCATTGGGTGGGAGAACTCCGCGGCGCTGGCCGAGGAGACCGGCAACCCGCGGCGCAACGTGCCGCGGGCGGTCTTCCTGTCGATCGGCCTGATGGCCGTCAGCTACGTGCTGTTCGCCTTTGCCACGGTCACGGGCTTCGGCTACAACGGCTCCAAGATCGGCTCGTCGGCCAGCCTGCCCTTCATCGCGGTGGCGCACAGCGTGCTGGCCGGCTTCGCCGTCTTCGCCTACATCGCCGGGATGACCTCCACCCTCGGCGTGCTGATCTCGGCCGTGAACTCCCAGTGCCGGCTCATCTTCAACGCCGGCCGCGAGGGCCTGCTGCCGGCCTGGCTCGGCAAGGTGCACCCGACCCGCCGCACTCCGGTGAACGCCATCTTCGCGTTCGTGGGTATCGGATCCGTGATCATCGCGGTCTGGGCGCTCGGCCACATTTTCACCGGGCACACCGGCGGCAACGCGATGAGCCCGGTCACGTTCTTCGTCGAGTCGTCCACGATGGGCACGATCTTGATCCTGGTCGTGTACTTCCTGTCGAACCTGGCTCTGCCGTTCTACTACCGGAAGTACCGGCCGCAGGAGTTCAGCGTCCTGAAGCACCTCGTGCTGCCGGTTCTCGGCATGATCGCGATCGCCGTGCCCGTCTACTACCTGTCGAAGCCCGGGCAGCCGACGCCGTACAGCTGGTACCCGTACGCCGCGCTCATCGTGATCGTCGTGTCGATCGTCTACGCGGTCGTGCTGACCAGGCGGGACCCGTCGCTGGGCGACCGGGTTGGCTCCATCATCGCGGATGAGTGATCTGGCCACGTCAAAGACGCTGCCGGGCTGGGCGGCAGCCCGGTGCGCGCCAGCCCGGTGCCGGTACCGGGCTGGCGCGCACCGCTGCGGGCCACCCGGGGGCTTGCGGCGCGGTCTCGCGGGCACGGCTACAGGTGGTTCCGTTGGCGGCGCATTGGATCAGGGAGATTGATCGTGACTGACACCGCCGTGAGGTCCGCAGAGGTGCCCGGACCCGTCCCGGCCCATCCGCTCGATCCGGCTGGCGCGGAGGAGTTCCTGGCCGGGCGGCGGATCCTGGCCGACGCGGGCCTGCTGACCCAGACGGTCAGGTTCGCCTATTACGGCCTGGAGGAACCGCCCAGGGACGCGGTACTCGCCCTCGCGGCCGGGGCACAGCCGGACCGCCAGTTGCGGGCGTTCCTGATCGACGTGGTCAGCGGCGAGTCAAGCGACGTCGTCGTGTCGCTGACCCGTGGCGAGGTGACCGCACGCCTGACGCTGGACCCGCTGACCGATGGCCAGGTGCCGATCCTGGACCAGGACTTCGCGCTGGCCGAGAAGGTCGTCCACGCCGATCCGGAGTGGCGCGCGGCCATGGCCCGGCGCGGGCTCACCGACGTCTCGAAGATCCGCGCCTGCCCGTTGACGGCCGGGTCCTACGGCGTGGCGGACGAGCAGGGACGCCGGATGGTCCGGGTCCTCGCGTTCCTGCAGGCAGGCGAGCACGACCTGGCCTGGGCGCACCCGGTGGACGGCGTGGCGGCGTACGTCGACCTGATCGAGGGCCGGGTATTCAAGGTGATCGACGAGTTCGAGTTCCCGGTCCCGAGGGAATCGGGTGACTACAACGACCCGGCGGTCAGCGGGCCGCAACGGACCACCTTGAAGCCGATCGAGATCACCCAGCCGGAGGGGCCGAGTTTCACCCTCGACGGCAACGCGGTGGAGTGGCAGAACTGGTCGCTCCGCATCGGGTTTGACGCCCGCGAGGGACTCTCGCTGCATCAGATCAGCTACGACGACGATGGCCGGCGCCGGCCAGTGATCTACCGCGCCTCCATACCCGAGATGGTCGTTCCCTACGGCGATCCGGGGCCGACCCGGTACTGGCAGAACTACTTCGACACCGGTGAGTACCTGGTCGGGAAGTGGGCGAACTCGCTGGAGCTAGGCTGCGACTGCCTGGGCGAGATCGCCTACCTCGACGCCACGGTCACCGACGACCACGGCGAGCCCCGGGTGATCCGCAACGCGATCTGCATTCATGAGGAAGACTTCGGCATCCTCTGGAAGCACACCGACATCTTCAACGGCTCAGCCCAGTCCCGGCGCCAGCGGCGCCTGGTCGTGTCGTTCTTCACCACCGTCGGCAACTACGACTACGGCTTCTACTGGTACTTCTACCTGGATGGCACGATCGAGTGCGAGGTGAAGCTGACCGGGGTGCTGTTCACCTCGGCCTACCCGGGCGCGGGCCACTCGTACGTGACCGAGGTCGCCCCGGGTCTGGGCGCGCCTGCCCACCAGCACCTGTTCAGCGCGCGCCTGGACATGATGGTGGACGGGCTTGCGAATGCGGTCGACGAGATCGACGTTGAGGGATGCGCGGTCGGAACGGACAATCCGTTCGGCAATGCGCTGGCCCAGACGGTGACGCGGCTTGGCCGTGAATCGGAGGCTGGGCGGCGGGCGGCGCCGGAGCGGGACCGGATCTGGCGGGTGACCAATCCGGAGGTGACCAACCGGTTCGGCCAGCCGGTCGGCTTCACGTTGTATCCGCAGGCCGCGCCGACCCTGCTGGCTGATCCGTCCTCGTCGCTGTATGCCCGGGCGGGGTTCGCCACGAAGCATTTGTGGGTGACGCGGTATGACCCGGCGCACCGCTATCCGGCCGGGGATTTCGTGAACCAGAATCCTGGGGGTGCGGGCATCCCGGCGTTCATCGCGGGCGACCAGGACATCGACGGCGCTGATGTTGTGCTGTGGCACACGTTCGGGCCGACCCACTTCCCGCGGCCGGAGGACTGGCCGGTGATGCCGGTGAGCCGGTGCGGGTTCACCCTCAAGCCCACTGGCTTCTTCGGCCGTAATCCCACGCTCGACGTGCCGCCGCCTGCTGGAGGGCACTGCCGTCCGGGCGGCTGATCTGGGAGACCGCCGGTCCCGGCAATAAGCACCGTGAGATATCGTGCCATCACGAAATGTGTCGCATTATGGCCCCGAGACGGCCTTGCGCCACGCACAAAAGAACGTTGTCCAGGAGTCGGTCCCGGAGCGGCGCAGAGCACTGCGGCCGGGTCGCACACGCCAGGGCGGGAGGCGCGATGGCTGACGAGCCGAGCTGGATACCGCCGGGAGTGGACACCAAGCGGGCGAACACCGCCCGTGTCTACGACTACCTGCTGGGCGGCAGCCACAACTTCCTGGCCGACCAGGACCTGGGCCGGGCGATCGCCGCGGTCGATCCCAACGTCCGGATGATCGCGCGGGCCAATCGCGATTTCCTCGGCCGGGCGGTGCGGTTCCTCTCCGCGGCCGGCATCCGCCAGTTCCTCGACGTCGGCTCCGGCATTCCGACCCAGGGCAACGTGCACGAGGTCGCCCATCAGGCCGATCCGGGTGCCCGGGTGGTCTACGCCGATTTAGACCCGGTCGCGATAGCGCACAGCACGGCCATCCTGGCCGGCCAGGGCAACGCCGCGATCATCGACGGCGACCTGCGCGAGCCAGAGAAGATCCTGACTCACCCAGCCAGCCGGCAGCTGATTGACTTCAGCCAGCCGGTCGGGCTGCTGCTCGTCGCCGTCCTGCATTTCATCGGCGATGCCGAGGATCCTTCGCGGATCGTGGCCACGCTGCGCGAGGCGCTCGCGCCCGGCAGCTACCTCGTGCTGTGCCACGCCACGGATGAGAGCAGGCCTGGGGTGGCGCAGGCCGCTGAGAAGATGTACAACCGCACCGTCCCCACGCAGGCGCGCATGCGCTCGGGCGCGGAGATCCTGCGTTTCTTCGACGGCTTCGAGCTCGTCGACCCGGGCCTGGTCTACATGCCGCTGTGGCGCCCGGACTCGCCCGCCGACGTACCCAGCGACCCCAGCAAGTTCTGGTGCCTGGTCGGGGTGGGACGAAAGCCGGTCAGCGCGCAGTAGGGACCGGCGGTGTCCGCAGGTTCCTGGCGGCTCCCGGTCAGGTACCCGCGAGCCCGGATCGGTAAGGCTGATTTCAGCGGGCCGAGCCTGCATGACCATGATGTGCAGGAAATCTTCAGAAAAGCATTGGCTGGCGCCGAGGCCACTTGCAGCTTGCTTCCAGTTACGGGCCCGAATATCAGAGGTAAGCAGTCGGGACTACGTAGCGAAGGAGCGTCCCAGATGAGCACGGTCTATGACCAGCCGGTCAGCAGCAGCGCGGGGCAGGATGAGCGTGACCGGCCGTGGGCGGATCCGCAGGGACCGGCCGGGCCAGGCGGACCGGGCGGGCCAGGCGGGTACGGAGAGCATGGCGGACCGGGAGGCGGGCGTGGGCGCCCGTCGCGGCGGCGCCATGCGTTGCTGGCTGCCGGGTCGGTTGTGGCCGCGGGCGCGCTGGCGTTCGGAGGGCTGGGTGCGGCGAACGCGATGGCCGCCAGCCCGCTGACCACGTCGCAGATCGCGTCGAAGGTGGACCCCGGCCTGGTCGATGTGGTGTCCACGCTGGGGTATCAGGGTGGCGAGGCGGCCGGCACCGGGATGGTGCTGACCTCCAGCGGCGAGGTGCTGACGAACAACCACGTGATCGACGGCGCGACCTCGATCAAGGTGACCGATGTGGGAAACGGGCGCACCTACACCGCCAAGGTCGTCGGCTACGACACGAGCCACGACGTCGCGGTGCTGCAGCTCGTGGGTGCTTCCGGGCTTAAAACCGTGAGCCTTGGCTCGGCCAGCACCAGCACCGGCCAGAACGTGGTCGCACTGGGCAACGCCGGCGGCCAGGGCGGCACCCCGTCGGTGGCCACCGGGACGGTTACCGGCCTCGGCCAGTCGATCACCGCCTCCGATGCGTCATCGGGCAACGCCGAGCAGCTGACCGGGCTGATCGAGACCAACGCCGGCATCCAGCCGGGTGACTCCGGCGGCCCGCTGGTTAACAGCTACGGGCAGGTCATCGGCATGGACACCGCCGCCTCCACCAGCCCCTCCACCGCCGGTTATCAGGCCCAGTCCGGGCAAGCACAGACCCAGGCGTTCGCCATCCCGATCAGCGAGGCGTCCTCGATCGCCAGCCAGATCGAGGCGGGCACGTCGTCGTCCACGTCGCACACCGGCACCACCGCCTTCCTTGGCGTGGAGATCTCCGCCAGCAGCACCGGCGCTGGCTATGGCGGCGGGTACGGGGGCTACGGCGGCTATGGCGGCAGCTCGGCCAGCGGCGGCGCCACCATCGTCGGGGTCACGTCCGGTTCAGCGGCGGCCCAGGCAGGCCTGGCCGCGGGCGACCAGATCACTTCAGTCGCCGGCCACGCCATCACGTCGTCCTCGGATATCGCGTCGGCACTGCAGAAGCACCACCCCGGCGACACGATCAGCATCAGCTGGACGGATCAGTCCGGCCAGTCCCAGACCGCCACCGTGGTCCTGACGACCGGCCCGGCTGGCTGAGGACCTCGCCGGGCCCCGGTGGATGTTCTCATCCCCTCCCGGGCCCGGCGGAGGATGTGGCTCGCGCCGTAGTCGCCCCTACGGCGCGAGCCCTTCCATGCGTCCTGGCCTCGATGAGCAGTCGCGGCCGGGTGTTCGTTGTTAATCCTTCATCCGATATGCGGCCGGTATCCCGGGTCCTGGGATGGCGGGGTCTGGCTGGCGCCGGGAAAGGCCGGCGCCGGCAGGTTACCGACCTGGTAGGTGGTCAGCCACACCTGGGCCGTGGTGTCAGGGAGAACTGGCGGCCCCAGGCTGGGGCCGTCCTGGAATGCCGCCGTCAGGTCGCCGAGCGCCTCGCGCCGGTACGCGCTGACGTTGGGGCACGGGACGCCGGTGAACTTCTCCAGGAACCGGATGACCGAGGTGTGGTCGAAGGGTTCCGAGCACACGAATCCGCCGGCGGTCCATGGCGACACGATCGTGCAGGGGACCCGGAATCCCGGGCCGATGGGGAGACCAGCGCCGGCGGTGCTCGGCGAGTTCAGCGTCACGTACTCGTCAGGAGTGCCGGGGGGCGCGACCGGAGGCGGCACATGGTCGAAGAGGCCGTCGTTTTCGTCGTAATTGAGGATGAACACTGTCTTTGCCCATACGTCAGGGTTCGCGGCGATGGCGTCGATCTTGGAATAGACATACTGCGCGCCGCGAGCTGGAACGGCGTTCGGGTGCTCGGATGCGGAATCGGTGGTGGCGATCCACGACACGGCCGGCAGATTGTCGGTCATCGCGTCGTACTCGAACATGCCTGGTGTGATGGCCATCCCACGCTCATACAGGTCCGTGCCGGGCTGGGCGCTGGAGAAAGCCTCGAAGTTGATCAGCATGTTGTAGGTGTAGTCCCGCTGGTCGTTGTACATCCGCCAGCTCACTCCGGCCTCGCCCAGCATCTCCGGGTAGGTCTTCCAGGCGTAGCCGCTGAGACTGTTGTCGAGCGCCGGGCCGCCACTGAGGCCGTTCGGGTCGATCGTGCCGGAGAGCAGCATGAACCGGTTCGGGTGGGTAGGTCCGAGCACCGAGCAGAAATAGCTGTCGCAGATGGTGAAACTCTCGGCCAGGGCCCGGTGGAACGGGATGTCCTCTTTTTCGTAGTACCCCATGACGTACGGAGCGTGAGCCATTCCGTCCACCGGAATGTGCGCGGCCAGCCAGCTGTCCATTGCTCCCTCGTTCCACGCCGCGTGCTGAACCGCCCAGGCGTGCCGGGTGGACGGGATGGATGCGGCCGACGTGGTCTGGCTGTCGAGGTGATAGGGCAGCAGGTAGCCGTCCGGGTTCAGCGGGTGGGGCTGGTAGAAAACCGAGCGGCCGTTTGCCATCGTGAGCACGTCCGGGTCTGCGAACCCGCGTACTCCCGACATGGTGCCGTAGTAGTGATCGAAACTCCGGTTCTCCTGCATGAGGATGACCACGTGCTTGACGTTCGCCATATCGAAGGAGCCGGCCGGCTGTCCGTCCGCCGCGGCCACCGCCTTGCGGATGTTCGGCGGCAGCGTCACGGCGCTGACGGCGCCGCTGGCGACCGCGGCAGCAGAGCCGAGCAGCCGGCGCCGGGACAGCTTGGGGCCCGCGCTTACCTGTGGTGCTCCGGGAGTGCCAGGCATGGGTGTGCCTTTCGGTACGGGCAGTGGCCCAGGGCGCGGACCACGGCCCGATGGCCGAGGTGGCGCGGGTATGGATGCCGATTGGGAAGCTCAGGAACCGTCGGCGGTAAGGCTAGTCACCTGGTGTGCTGACCGGTTGGCGCCACGATGCCGACACACCGAGCAGATGCAGAGACGGCCGCGCGGGCACGACCACGGCGGTGATCACATCGCTCCACCGCAGGTGCGCTAGCCCGAGGCTGCGCTGGCTATGCCGGCGGGGGGAGCGCGGCCTCGATGAGGTGCGGCCCTGGCTCGGCGAGTGCCTGCCGCAGTTGGGTGGCGAATTCGGTGGCCGTATTGGCCCGGCTGGCTGGGACGCCCATGCCGTTGGCCAGGGCGGTGAAGTCGAGTGCGGGCCGGGACAGGTCGAGCAGGCTGCGGGCTGCCTCCCCGGTCGCCACCGCGCCGACGCGTTCGAGTTCCATCCCGAGGATCGCGTACGAGCGGTTGCTGAAGATGACCGTGGTGATGTCCAGGTGCTCGCGGGCGTGGGTCCACAGGCCGGAGATCGTGTACATGGCGCTGCCGTCCGCTTCGAGGGCCAGGACCTTGCGGTCCGGGCACGCGACGGCGGCGCCCGCGGCCAGCGGCAGCCCTTGGCCGATCGCGCCGCCGGTCAGGGTGAGCCAGTCATGCGGTGGCGCGCCCGCGGTGGCGCCGGGCAGCCAGAATCCGGAGGTGTTGGCCTCGTCGGAGACGATGGCGCCCTCGGGCATCAGCGCGCCGATGACTTGTGCCGCGGTCTCTGCGGTGAGGTCGCCGTCCGGGAGTACCGGACGCTCTGGTGGCTGCGGCAGCGGCTTGGCGTCCGGGGCGACGAGATCGGCCAGCGATGCGAGTGCCCCGGGCACGTCGTCGCCGTCCTCGGCGAGGACGTGGATCTGGGCGCCGGCTGGCGTCAGGGAACTGGGCTGGCCCGGGTAGGCGAAGAAGGAGACCGGTGCCCGGGCGCCGGCCAGGATCAGGTGGCGGGTACCCGCGAGCTGCGCGGTCGCGAATTCGGCCAGGTAAGCCAGCCGTTCGAGCGCCGGGATGCCCGCCCCGCGCTCGTGCCGGGCCGGGAATGTCTCGCACAGCAGCCGGCAGCCGGTGGCCTGGGCGAGCCGGCTGGCCGACTCCAGGCCAGGGCGCCGCACGGCGGCACCGCCGAGGAGGATCACGCACGGCTCGCCGCTGCGCAGGGCCGTTGCGGCTGATGCGATGACGTCATCGGGGACCGCCGCGGGCGTCCTGGCCGAGAGCGGCGGCGCCGGATCGGCGCCCTCGGACCAGGACACGTCGGCGGGCAGGATGAGGGTGGCTATCGCGCCGGGTGGCCTCATGGCCTCGGCGACAGCCCTGGCGGCGTCCGCGGCCAGGTCGGCGCTGCGCGCCGGGCGGCGGATCCAGGAGGACACCGATCCGGCGAGGGCATCGATGTCCGACTCCAGCGGTGCGTCGAGACGTTTGTGATAGGTGGCGTGGTCGCCCACGACGGCTAGCAGGGGAGTGCGGGCCCGCCGGGCGTTGTGCAGGTTGGCCAGGCCGTTCGCCAGGCCGGGTCCCAGGTGCAGGAGCGCCGCGGCCGGCCGTCCTGTCATCCGGCCGTAGCCGTCCGCCGCGCCGGTCGCTACCCCCTCGAACAGGCACAGCACCCCGCGCATCTGCGGGACGGCGTCCAGCGCCGCGACGAAGTGCATCTCCGAGGTACCCGGATTGCTGAAGCAGACATCGACACCGCAGCCGGCCAGCGTGCGGATCAGGGCCTGCGCGCCGTTCATGCCGTTCCTCCTGGATGTAGCGAAGCCCCGCGCCGGGAGGGGGACCGGGGACCGGGGGACCGGGGACCGGGGGACCGCGCATGCAGTACACCATGATCCCAGCCATGACCGCCCGTCCTCGTTCACCCGAACCTGGCCCGGCCGGGTTCGATGGCGTGTCGCTCAGTAAGGCTGTCGAACGATGGTGAAATAATCGAACATACGTTCAGTAGAAGATGGGTATGGATGCTTCGGGGTGGTGGTATGCGGGCGAAGGGGTCATCCTCGTACGCTGGCCCCATGGACTCGAGCAGGCTCCCGGAGCGAGCAGCGCTCGTCGCTCTTCTCCAGGCTCGGCCTGGGGGAATGAGCTGGGCGGAGATTACTGCTGATGTCCTCGAGGTCGGCAGCGCCCTTGAGCTGTGGCACCGGACAGTACCTGCCGCGCTCATGGCTCCCCCGGGGGAGCTGGAGGCCCTGGAGGCAGCCGCTCAGAAGATCAGCCTCTGGGAGGATCAGGGCTCGACGCTGGTGACCGTTCTCGACGAGGACTATCCGGCCCGGCTCCGCGGAATTCATCAGGCTCCGCCGGTCCTCTTTGCCCGTGGGTCGCTCCTCCGGGACGACTCCGCAGTGTCCGTCGTGGGTTCCCGGAATGCGACGGACCGCGGTCTCGCCGTGGCGGCGAGTGTGGCCCGCGAACTCGCCTCCCGCCGCGTGACCGTGGTCGCCGGGCTCGCCCGGGGCATCGACGCGGCGGCGCATCGCGCGGCCCTCGCCGCGGAGGGGCGCACGGTCGCCATCATCGGAACCGGCATCAACCGTAGCTACCCGGCGGAGAACCGGGACCTGCAGCAGGAAATCGCCGCTCGCGGCCTCCTGCTCTCCCAGTTCTGGCCTGACGCTCCGCCGCAGAAGCGCAACTTCCTGATGCGCAACGCCACGATGTCCGGGTACGGTCTCGCCACCCTGGTGGTCGAGGCCGGTGAGCACAGCGGCGCCCGTGTCCAGGCGCGGCTCGCCGTGGAGCATGGCCGGCCGGTGATCCTGACCGACCTCGTTGTGGAACGCAATGACTGGGCGCGGTCCCTCGTCGAGCGACCCGGGGTACATGTGGCCAGCAGCCTCCGCTCGGTCATGGACGTGGTGGATCAGTTGATCGCGGAGCGCCAGTCGGTGGGCGCCGAGCTCCGTCGCCTGGCGTCTGCGTAGACATGCTCGACCAGGAGGCTGTCGCGCGGCTGAGCGCAGCCCTGGTGTCGAGGGCTGGTGGCTACCTCCGGAACCCAGTGCGCCAGGATCGCGTCACCTGCGCCGTGTGCACGACACCGGTCGATGGTTATGAGCGCTGCTATCAATGCAACCAGCATGGCCAGGCCGGCCTCGCTGATGCCGTTTCATTCTTAACTTACGCAGTGGCCGGCCAGCAATCGGGCTATGTCATGCGCGGCTACAAGGCGCAGCGACCTCTCGAAGAGCACCGCACGATCGTGACCTTGCTCATCCTTCTCGCGCTTTCGAGACATGCCAAATGTCCGGGCGCGTTCGCGGGCACTCCCGTGACTCACTGGGCGACCGTGCCTTCACTGCCAGCCAAGCCAGAAGAGCATCCTCTCCACGAGATCGTCGGCAGCTTAGCAATTGGTGGCGAGGCCATCCTCGTAGCCGCCGCTAAAGCCCAATTTTCCCGCGACGTCAGCCCGCAGCACTTCAGCACGGACGCGGCGTTATCGCCGGACTCACATGTCCTGCTGATCGACGACACCTGGGCCGGTGGTGGCCATGCGCAGTCGGCCGCTCTCGCGCTGCGTAAGGCGGGCGCGGCACACGTCTCCACGCTCGTGGTTGCACGCTGGATCAAGGAAGACTTCGGCGATAACGCGAAGTTCCTCAGCGAGCTCTCAAGCCGTGACTACGACCCGGGCATCTGTCCCTGGACGGGCAGTGATTGCCCCTAGCGGTCTTCCGGCGGCCTGAGGTGGCAGGCTTGGTGGGTGCGTTCCCCAGCAGGCGGCGAGGCGGCGGATGTGCTTGCCCGGCTTGGGTCGTTGCGCCAGCACCGGCAGCGCGGGCGGCGATCCCCGCACAAGCCGCTCCTCGTTTTGCTGGCGCTGGGCCGTCTGGCCGCGACGGGGTCAAGTGAGCTGCCTTGGTCCTCGGCCGAGGCTGCCCTGGCGGACCTCATCGCGGAGTTCGGGCCGCCGTCGGGGACCGGCCGGGCGCAGAGCGCCGCCTATCCCTTCACCCGGCTGCGCGCGGACAAGGTCTGGGTGCTCGACCAGGACGTGCAGATGGATCTCGTCACGCCCCTCGCCGAGCGCCACGTCATCGGCCGGTTCGAGCCATCGGTGGAGTCCGCGCTGCTGGCCAGTCCGCAACTGGTCAGCGCGGCTGCCCGGGAACTGGTGCTGAGCAACTTCCCAGAGACGGTGGCGCCAGATGTCCTGGAGGCCGCTGGTCTGGATCCTGAAGCGGTTCTGGGTGCTGGCGGCGTCCTCCCTGGGCTCGATGCCGCGGTGGCCGAGCGTCGCCGCAGCCCCGGATGGCGAGCCGCTGTGCTGCAGGGATGGGACCGGCAGTGCGCGTTCTGCGGCTATGACGGGCAACTCGCGGGGGCAAGCATGGGGATCGACGCGGCGCACGTGCGGTGGTTCGCCTTTGACGGCCCGGACACCCTCGACAACGGCCTGGCTCTGTGCGTTCTGCATCACAAGCTGTTCGACCTGGGCGTGCTGGGCCTGGACGCGAAGCTGCGCGTCCAGGTGTCCGCCGCCTTCAGCGCACGGACGCCGGCCGGCCGCGCGGTGTATGACCTGCACGGGCAGGGGCTGTCGCCGCGACCCGGCACGGCCGTTCCAGCGGCCGTCCATGTGTCCTGGCACATCCGGGAAGTATTCAAAGGCGACCCCCTACCTGCCTGAACGGATCGCGACAGCTGGCCCGCCCGGCATTCAGGATGCCTTGAACACCTCAGGTCTCCTCAGCAGGTCGTGCCGGGAGTAGCCTCGCGGCGTGGCCGACCTTGCGGATTACCTGGAGCTGACGGTCGGCCAGGCGCGGGAGCAGTTCCGGGTGCTTCTGCGGCGCCGTCCCGTCCCAAGCGGTAGGCAAGTCACGTTCTTGCCGGTCGAGACGCGTCCTGACCGAGGACGCCGCCTGGGCCCAGTGGTCCGGGGACGCCCTAGCCCAGGCCCGGGACGGCGGTCGGCTGGTGATCAACCCGATCGTGTACGCCGAAGTCTCGACCGGCTTCGGGAGGATCGAGGACCTCGATGACGCCGTTCCCGCCAGTGACTTCGAACGCGAGCCGCTTCCGTTTGAGGCGGGCTTCGTTGCGGGCAAAGCCTTCCTCACCTACCGCAAACGCGGCGGCCAGCGACGATCCCCACTTCCGGACTTCTATATCGGCGCTCATGCCGCCGTCCGCAGGTACCGGCTGCTGACACGGGACGCCGCGCGGTACCGCACCTACTTCCCGTCAGTCGAACTGATCGCCCCCTAGCATCGCCTGCGGAGACTAGCCGTGATCGGGGCACGCGCTGATCGCGAGAGCGACGAGATGAGAAGCCATGACCGAAGCAAGTTCCTGCAGTTCGGGTGCTGCGCATCCGCTAGAGCGCCGGTCTGTCCAGGTCCCACCGAGGATCTATTTCGCCCGAGCTATAGACGGCGAGGACACTGTTGCGGCGCAGGTGCTCGCGTCCGTCGTTGCCAGCGAACTCGAGCAGGCCGGGCTCCTAATGGTGGATCCAATCGTAAGCGGGCCAGCCCAGCTCGACACAGATGTGGATGTGAGGTTGAGATATCACTCCATAGTCGATCACGATCTCGCGGTTCTGCGAAGATGCGATGCAGTGTTGATGGACATGTCTCTCCCAAATCGGAATTACATCGGCTGCGTCTGCGAGATGACATACGCTTACTTATGGAACATCCCATGCGTGGTATATCTCGGGCGATCCAATCCGAACCGCCCATGGCTGCGTTACCATGCTGTAGCGGTCTTTGAGTTTCGCAAAGACGCCATAGCGTGCCTCACAAGGAGACTCGGCCCATTGGCCCCTACTGCCCGCGAGAACTAGGGCGACTGCGCGCCAACAATTCTTGAATAGCTACAAGGGTAATGGGCAGCGCAAGTGCGAACAAGAACTCCTGGGCTTCGAGTATTTTCAGAAGCGTCAGGACCACTCCGGCCAAGAGGGTAAGCAGCAGGAGGAGCGTCGCCCAGTAACGCTGCAGGAGTGCTCTCAACCTCGCGGAACTGAATCGCCACGCGAGGCGCGCTACGGATATTGACCGATCCCCGTTGCGGCGTATAAGGATGGAGTTCGTCGGCAGCCAGGTCACCCGGTCAGTACCGCGAATTGGTGTCTTCTGAACGAAATCACTCAAGGCATCGAGGTACGGCCACACTGACCAAACCGAGATTCCAGCGGCCCCATCGGCGTTGGTCCAGCGGCCATCAGATGACTGGGAACTTACGATTCTCTGCACCGCAGCCGCAATCAAGGCAGGGTCACCACCGTTGGGGTGTCTGACCAGGGCTGCCAAAGCATAGGGCAGGCTTGGATGCCAAACCGAGTTCTGCCAGGTAGATGTCCGCTCGCCGTCAACGTAGCTGACGTTGTAAGATTCAACGCGCGCCGAATCGTGGAGGACAGAGGTATCTAGATGTCCGTGTAGCCATTCAAAGCCTTTTCTTATAGCCTCGACGACGTACGGGTGATGACCGCCAATCCGGCTTTCGACCAGGCATGTTAGAACAAAGGACGTGTGGGTCACGGTGGCAGGGCCATTTGGCTGTTCGCCCCACGCAAGGCTTTGTGGATCTCTTGCGCGCAAGAGCCATTCAACTCCCGACGCGACAGAGATATCATTGAGATTCATCTCAACCAAGGCGCGTAGTGCCATGGCAGTTAGCCAAACGCGCGACGGTTGGTCAAGGAATGATCCCCACCCTCCGTCCGGGTTCTGATTCGTCACAATCCATTTGTAGCCGAGTGCGGCATCTGGTGCACCGCTGCCCATCATAAGATGGCCAGAACCCAGCAATCTAACAACCAAACTCGTGGCTTCCAACACCGGACGACCTGCACTGGTATTCACTGGCCATCCACCGGTGATCAGTGCGTCGGATGAGATCACCTGGCGGAATTTCAGAAAAGCCAGGCTCTCGGTTAACCGGGCAGGTATCCGGTTCACCAGTAGATAACTATGAAGTGCCACGGACGTCGCCGATGGTCCCGGCACGGTTGCTTCGAGTCTGTGGTACCAACCGCCGAGGCCAGGTGCCGCGGAAGAGTAGGTTCTGTCGAACAGATCAAGACTCTTGTCGATGCACTCGTAGACCTCAGCTATCTGCACGTCTCTCAAATGGACCTCGCAACGCTGGAAGATGCTTGTCAGGATGCGTAGCCAGGACTCTAATGAAGACACCTGGATTAATCTCACGGTCGCTAGTGTCGTAATACTCAGCGAGCTGGATATCCCAATGAAGAAGCATGTCTTCTACGTAAGGCTTGTCGAAGAAGTGACGCACGTGACCTTCGCGGCAGAACGTTTTGGCGTCTATACAATCCCCTTGCCCAAAGAGGGGATCACGATCTGAGCGCACGGTAAAAAGCAGCACGCCGCTGGGTTTGAGAACCCTTGCTATCTCGGCAAAAATTCCTCTTGTGGTTAGATGATCAAAATAGTGCAAGGACAAATGTGCGAATGTTCCGCCGAAGGTACCTGATGCATAGGGTAGGGGCTGAGCGGCGTCGTGTTCGACGAAGTCAACTCGAACATCCTCCCTGATCGCATTAGTCTTAGCTGCGGCTATAGCGACCGATGAGTGATCAAAAGCGCTAACACGAAAGCCGTTCCGGGCCAGAGCGACTGCCTCGCGACCTTGTCCGCAGCCGATCTCGAGGAGGCGCAGGTCCTCGCTTTGAGGAAGGGCGCTAGCAAAAGTGCGTAATGCATCCTTGGAGTGTTCTGTGTGACTAGCATGTGCATGTTTGCCATGCCATCGGTCCCAGAAGAGACGCTGGTCAGGCACGGCGATGGCCGCCTTGGTCATCAGGGTCTCGTTCCGTAGACGCGTTTGGTGTATAGAGCCTCGGAGAGTCTATAGGAGTCTCAATCGTTCTGCCGGGTATCCCGTACCCTCTGAGTGCTATTAGTCTCTGGGCCACGGGATTGATCCCCTGTAGCTCGCGGGGTTGTGGTGGCCAGGTAGCTGTAAGACAGCCAAGACGGGCGATCTCCTCACCCGAGTGGCGTCGCGTCCGTCGCGATCGACAGACGGCGAGCGGGCACAGGCTCGCCGGCGCCTCAGATGCGTCGATCGTCTTCATAGCAGCTGGCCTTTTAAGCGGCTGACGGTTTGCCGTACGTTGTCTAGCCGCGGATACATCAGGTAGTCCCATTCCTCAGGTATACCCATCTGTTCCGCTATTCGCTTGCGGAAGAACTGGGACACGCCAGGATCTGGGCAGTAGCGCGGGGCTAGTGTGGGTTCGTGAAGGTAGAGGTAACCTACGTGTTCCACAAGGCCGGAGAAGTCCGTTCTATCCAACGAGATCCTGCCTAGCTTTTGGAGATGACAGAGCAGCCCGTACGATCCAGGAAGGAGGTGTATATGGGCATGGTCCAGGCAAGCTGAGCGGCGAAGATCTCTTCGGGTACAGCTACCGTGTTCGAATATCGTTAGCGGCCCATAGACAGCTCGAATTGCCTTTGCTGTTTGGCCAGAAGAAGACTGAACGCGTCGGAACGTTCGCGTGGAATCTTCAGTATAGATTCGACGTGCTGTTCGGGGAATATGAGAACGTATCCTGGAACAAAGGCTCCCAATCCTGGGATTACGGCGCCGACGCCAGGAACTTGGGCGAGTGGACGGTCATACCAATCGAGATCCCGCGCCGGCTGCGCCTGCACGTCGCAGAATAAGCAGTCTACGGCACTTGTGGATCCCGTCGTGGACATGTCCACCCCTTTTCGTGGTCTGGACTGGTTGGCGGCCAAATGCCGAGGGGTTTACGGTAGACCTCAGACCACTGTCTCACGCCGTGATCTGTCGGGGAATAGCTGATCTGCCCAACGGCTACGACGACTTCCGTTGGTGGCACTGGGGTGGCCGCTGAATGCCGAAGGAGCGCGAGTGGTGGGCGTTAGTGATGCTCGCTTGCGCGTCGAATCTGGGACCTGGTGCGGGTCTGGCAGGTGAGATCCGTTGGGCTCATCAGCTGATAGACCACTGGTGTGATCAGCGCTTGATGGAATCGTTGGCTATGGGTGACCTAGCGGCCGTGCTTGGATGGCGCGCTTGAACGAGCGTGACCAGCTGGGCAGCTTCGTTAAGCCAGGTGTTTAGTTCTGCTGCGGTGGGGGCTAGTTCGTAGGGGTGGTAGTGGCAGGCGCGGCTAAGTGCGGCCCAAAGGTAAGCGGGGCGGGCTGCTGTGGGCGGGTCAAGGTAGGCGGTCAGGCACAGGACCTGTGACCTCATGCTGCATCCGGACAGATCGGCTGCCTGCGCCTCGGCCGCCCATAGCAGCGCCATGGCCTGTTCGAGTGCCTGCCGGGTGAGCAGCGCGGCGGCGCGCGGCCAGACCCCGGCGGTCGCGGCCTCGGGTCGTTCGATGAGGCGCCTGGCGGCGGCGAGCAACTCCTCCGGTGTCATGGCAGGCTGCCAGCGATCTTGCCGGCAAGTTTCCTCGCGTCGCCGACCAGCAGGCCGAGGTCACCCGTGTGTCCTGCGTGGGCGCCCTTGTTGAGCACCTGGTACGTGTCGGCGAAACGGTGGCCCCAGCCGTTCAGCTTGGGCAGGACCGCGCCGCCTTTGGATGCGTCGCCGGTCAGCGCGAGAGCGGCGAGGAAGTTTAGGCGCGTGCTCGCGGCTTCCAGGTCGGTCTCGATCTGGGTGTGGCCGCGCCCAGCGCGCAGCTCACGGCGCCAGACCGCCTCGGCGAACGCTGCCTCCACCGCGG
>OBLT010000324.1_pt1 | contig 33046 bp, 40 predicted proteins | sample 1518721 | NCBI WGS metagenome assembly OBLT01 (sample SAMEA3539307, study PRJEB22396) | soil metagenome | biome: tundra; feature: field; material: soil | place: USA | collected 2010-05 | depth 0.15 m | reverse complement strand
CGCGTACTGGCGCAGCGAGCGGCGGCTGCGCGCCCGGGCCGGCGGCCGGGTGGGACTACGCGAGCACTTCCCGGACGCGGACCCCATGCAGGTCCACCGGGGTCCATGTATGTCCGTTGAGGTGTGGTTCGCCCAAGATTGCCATTCGCCTCAGTCCCTCTGAGTTCGCCGAGGTCCGGTGGTGATGGCTCCCGCCGTGGCTCCCTGGCTCCCACCCAAGAATCCAAAGGGAAGATCACGAATGATGGCTTCCTGTTCGATTCCACAGGCAGCTTGCTCCGAGGCATCCAAGCTCGTTCAGGGAAACCTGTTTGCCTGCGCCCGCCGCTGCGTAGCCGCCCAGACACGGCCGCGAACCCGGGCAGCGGGACGTTAGGCAAGACCGGGAACTGCCAGATCGGGTCAGCGTGCACGCGGTCACCGACTGGGCGTCAGCGGCGGTTAACTGGCGGCTATTGTTCGTGCCCGCGTCCTGGGACGATGCCCTCGCTGAGGACGCGGGGGCGGCTGCGGGCATCCGCCGGCGGCGGGCCCGGTGCAAGATCCCTGACGAGGTGCGGCACCGGGAGAAATGGCGCCTGGCGCTGGACATGCTCGAGGAGATCACCGGCGGCAGGGGGCCGACGGGTGGGGACTGCCCCGCAGGCCCGTAGTCACCGACGCCGGCTATGGCGATAACACTGCCTTCCGCCTTGCCCTGCAAGCCCCGGGCCGTATGTGGTCGCGGTGAAGGGCACCACCAGCGCGTACCCGGCCAGCGCAGTACCGCAGACCGCGGATTACGGCGGGCGGGGCCAGAATCTGTGAAGAAACCCTCCCAGCCGGGGCCAGTTCAGGTGACCACACTCACCCGCCGCTGCCCCGCTACCAGGAGCAGCCTTCCAGCCTGTGCGCCCTGGTCCTGGACGCCGGGCGGAAGGCCTGCCGACACGTCACCTGGCGGCACGGCACGACAAGGGCACCCGGCAACCGCACCGCCGCGATGCGGTCCCGCTTCACCGCACTGCGGGTCCGCCCAGCCAACCGCGACATCCCCCGCGCAGCCGACGGCAGCCTGCCCGGATGCTGGCTAATCGCCGAATGCCCCCCGGCCAGGCCCAGGCCCTCGAACTACTGGCTCTCTGACCTGCCTGCCAGCACCAGCCTGCACGACCTGGTGCGCCTGGCCAAAATCCGCTGGCGCATCGAGCACGACTACCGCGAACTCAAAGACGGCCTCGGCCTCGATCACTTCGAAGGCCGCAGCTACACCGGCTGGCACCGCCACGTCACCCTGGCCGCCGTAGCCCAGGCATTCTGCACCCAGCTCCGCTACGACCCAAAAGCCCCTGCGCCGGCCTGACCCTCTACGCCATCCCCCGCGAACTCCAGGCACTCCTCGCCGTCAGGACCGGCGCCTGCCGCACCTGCCGCCAGCCCATCACCTGGCCCAAGCCAGCACCCACCTGAACACCTAACAAAGCACCACTAGGGGAGTGCGTGGTGCTCCATAGAATGCAACCGGTTTGCTGTCGCCTTCGTAGACGGGTGGTCGGGGCCCAGCACCCGCTGCTGTACTGCGAGCACCTCGCGGAGCTCGGCCAACGCCGCCGCATCGTCTCCCAGCTTCCCAAGCTCAACAGCAATTTGGCGCCGGGTGATCAGTGCGCTCGGGTGGTCGGGACCCAGCACCCGCGACTCGGTGGCGCGCAACTCGCGGAGCTCGGCCAACGCCGCCGCATCGTCTCCCAGCTTCCCAAGCTCAACAGCAATTTGGCGCCGGGTGATCAGTGCGCTCGGGTGGTCGGGACCCAGCACCCGCGACTCGGTGGCGCGCAACTCGCGGAGCTCGGCCAACGCCGCCGCATGGTCTCCCAGCTTCCCAAGCTCAACAGCAATGCAGTACCGGGTGATTAGCGTGTCAGGGTGATCAGGACCGAGGACTCGCAACTCAGCGGCGAGCACATCGCGTCGTTCGGCCAAGGCCGTGACGAAGTCGCCGAGGTCTGCCATCTGCCCAGCCATTTCATCACGGGTCGTCAGCGTGGCTGGATGCTCGGGACCGAGCGCCCGCTGCCGGGCAGCGAGCACATCGCGGAACTCAGCCAAGGCTGCCGCATGGTCTCCCAGCCTCCCAAGCTCAAAGGCAATATCATGCCGAGTGGTCAGCATATCTGGGTGGTTGGGACCCAGCACCCGCCGCTGGGCGGCGAGCAAGTCGCGGTATTCGGTCAAGGCTGTGGCATGGTCTCCCATATCCCCGACCACATAGGGCACGTAGTACCAGGCGTCCAGCGTGTCCGGGTGGTCCGGGCCCAGCACCCGACGCCGGGCAGTGAGCACGTTGCGGAACTCAGCCAAAGCTTCGGCATCTAGTCCTTGTTCTGCCTGGTAAATGGCCGCGATGAAGGCGGCGGACGCTGCCGCCATGGCCACGTCGTCCGGGCAGGCTGGCTCTGCCATAAGGGTTTCGAAAACGTGGACAGCATGTGCTGATAGCAGCTGCCAGATTGGCCACGTGGCCGGGTCGCTGGGAAAACCGGCGTCTTTGGTTGCTGCCTTCTGTAGAAGCCGAGCCGCAAGCCCCAGCAAGGCTGGCCTATCCCCACCTTCTGCGCCAGGGCGGCTTGTGTCCCGAACTAGCGGGTGCAATCGGATTACGGGGATCGCTGTCTGGTCGTCGCTGATATCCAAGTCGATCAGGCCGAAGCCGTCCAGGGCTTGCAGTACCTGCCAAAGCCGGGACCCTGTCAACGCTTCGAAGGTCGGCCATACGGCGAGCCCAGCTGGCTTAAGCAGCGTCTCGTAGGGGATCGGCGCGTCCGCCAGACTGGCCAGGAACCGCAGCAGCGGACGGGCCTCGGACAGCTGGCGAGCATCAAGAAGATCCAAACTCAAGTCCCAGGTCCGGCCGATCAGCTCGCGGGCCTGCTCTTGGGTCATGTCCTGCCCGGCAGCCGGGAACACGCTATCGAAGTCACCGCCCTCGACCGCGTTCAGGTACTGCTCATAACTGCGGATCTGGTCAGCCTCCGCGAAGGCGTGCGGGATTGCGGCGGCGTCGGCCAGGTACGCCCCGGCGATCTTCAGGGCCAGCGGCAGCCCGCCCAGCCGCACCGCCAGCCTTCGTACGTCGTCCTGGCTGCCCAGATCCGGGTGATGGTCAGCATGATCCGCCAAGACCGCCGCGGCTTCCCCGGGCGGGAGGACTCCCAGCCGGTGCCGGTGGCACCATGCTCCCCAGCTGGTTGCGCGGCCATCGCGGCTGGTGACCAGCACTCGTCCACCCTGCCCGGGCACCGGCCGCAGCCAGCCCCGCCCCTCAGCCACCGACCTGCCGGCCCCGGTGAGGATCTGCGGGTCATCGGCATTGTCCAGGATCAGCAGCCACCGATCGGCCCTGCCCATGAGGTGCTGCCAGATCACATCCGTGGCATCTCCATGCTCTAGCTCGGTATCGCTGACGCCCAGGCGGCGGCCCACTGCCCGCATGCCCGTCACCAGGCTGCCCGGGTCGGCTGCGGAAACCCACCACACCGTCACCCCGTCCTGGTGGGCCTGAAACGCCACCTCCAACGCCAGTCGGGTTTTCCCGCATCCGCCCAGGCCGTGTACCACCCACACGTGCGCGGCCGAACCAGCAATCTCGGCCAGTATCTGGTCCCGGCCCCGCACAGGCAGCTGCTCATCTCGCTGGCCCACCGGCGGTGCCACCGACACCACAGGCTCGCGTGGCCGCTCACGATCACCGAAATGCACATGCTGGATACCTGACCTGAGCATGGCCTGCTGTGCCTGACCTGATGCGGTAGCCTCCTGCTCTGCCCGGAGCGGTAGCCGCCGATCATCGCTGCCCGGGGCGTCCTGGTTATCCGGGGCTAGGTCATTGTCCATGCTGGTCGCCGAACCGCACGTTCTGCACGCCATGACCCAACACTGCCTGCTGCGCCTGATCGTAGGCCGCCGCGTGCTGCTGCACCGGCCCGGCCGACCCAGCCACCTGCGCCTGTACCTCACTCGCCAGCCTGCGCAGCTCCTTCTCCGCCGCCGGGTCCTTCTCCAGCAAGTCACCTAACCGGGTTCGCCACACCACCTCCTGCTCAGCCCGGGCTTGCTCCAGGTCCGCCCCCGACAGCCCCGCCAGCGCCGCCTGTGACTGCTCCAACCGCGCTATAGCGGTCTCGGCCTCCCCGGTCTTGCCCCGGCCGAACAAGCGGGCAAACCCGCCCTTCACGTCCTCCCAGCCATCGGTCACCATCGCTGTCACCAGCGCCGTGCCCCCCGTCGAAGCCAGACCAGCCAGCGCCTCCGTCAACATCACAACCCCCCTATGAACACCACCAGCGACCGCACCCAGTATCCGTCCGCAAGGGCGCGCAGCCCAGGCCTAACAAGACACGGCGGCCGGCAATAACGAACCATCGCCCGCAGCCTGAGCCGAAATGGGGTTGTGTCCCGTCGTACCGGGATACCCAAGGTTCTCCGGTCGTTCATTTCACCGTCAAGGATGTCTTGACACGTGGGTGAAGGTTGACGCTTCAGCGTCAAGCGCCCGGCGGAGGGCTCAGGGCTCAGGGCTCATCGGCACTTGAACGCCAGACATGAGGACGGTTTGGCCCAGTTCCCCCGGCTCCCCGGACGCGGAGATGACGGTCCCGTCAAGGCGTCACCTGCGGAAGCACGCTGCTCGCCATCCCGTGTATATCCCGTGATCAGCGGCCCGCAGCTGGCCAGGCTAGGCACTGAACTGGGGCGAATAGACTCTGTCGCCTAGCCCCGCCAGGGTCCGCGTGGCCAGGGGTCAGCAGCTCCCCGGGGGTCGGTTCACGCCGTCAGCGCCGGCGGACCGCTCGCGCAGGCGCCGGATTTTGCCCGTCGTGGTGGTTCAATTGCTGTGCGTGCTGACGAGGGTGATTCGTTGGTGAGCCGGATCGTCCGGTGGTGGGTGGCGGGCCTGGTGACGGCGGCGTCTTTCAGCCTGGCGGCCTGGGTTTCGGGCGTGTTCGTGCTGCCGTCGCTGATGCGGTCCGCGGGTGACCGGTGGGCAGTGGCGGCTGGGCTTGGGGTGGCCGTGGCCACGCTGCCGGCTCTGTGGGGCAGGTCGTGGGTCCGTCTTTGCCTCACGATCGATCTGGCGTCCGGCCGGTGACGCCTGCTCGAAGTACTTGTCGACCATCGCCGTGATGTTGCCGGGGTTTCCTCCGCTGGGCCCGGCTGGCGCCCGCTGAGGAGGCCGTCAGCATCTACCGGCGGCCGTCTGAAGGGTTCCGCCGCAGTATCCGCCGACCGATCCGCGCCAGCTCTGCCGGTATCGTCGGCTCGGCCGCTAGGACGTTCCACTCGAAACGAGCTGTCGCGGTCACATGGTAAAGACTGCGCCACGGCCAGTGATCCTCGATGCGCCGCTTCAGCACTGCCCACACGGCTATCAGGCTGAAGCTGACCACCGTGGTAATCATGAGGGCTAGCAGCACATTGCCGCTAAACAGGTAGGCAAGCCAGCCGACAACAGCGGCAGCGATGCCGGCCACCCCCAGGCAGAAGCACGCCGCCGCGCACCTGAGGGCGCCTCGGTGCTTGTCGTCGGCCATGCCGGGGAGCATAGCGCCGAGCGGCGGGCCACCTCGCGTGGTGGCGGTCGGCCTGGTCTTCCGGGGCACCAAGAAAAGCACGTAGCCAATCCCGATACCGGTCCCTCCTGCTGCGTAGGGTCGGTCCCATGAGCGGTGCGCGCACGGCCCTGCCGATCTGAGAGACATGCATCGGTCAGGAGCAACTCCGGGCACGGTTCGGCGAACCGTACTGAACACCGACCTGGATCCCAACACCCGGGAAACTTAGCGGTGGTCCTGACGGCGGAGCCGCAGCAGCCGGCAGCGGTGAGCTTGATCATGCGGGTGGCCTGCCTGCCCGGGACCGCTGTATTCTTTAGGTGGCATAGCGTCGGTGGGGCGGCTTCCCGAAGGCCCTAACTGCAAGCAGTACGACGGGGACCCTGCCTGCGGAGCGGCTTGGCAGTTCCGACACAAGATCACTGTGTGGCGAGCGACACCAGGCGCGCGCGCCGAGCGGGGCGTTTAAACACGCGCCGACGGCAGGCCGGCACTGCCGAAGCGGCCCCCCCACGCTACACAGGTACTCGCTCCCAGGTCGTCTGCCCGTTCTAGGGGTTGCGCCGTCCAGGAACCACACCGGCTTCATGCTCAGACGGGTGGCTGACCGCGCCGAGTTCGACGTCATCGCGGTGATGGACAGGCCCATCCTGAGGACAAGCTCCTGACCAGCGGGAGTTTCCTGCACCTCCCTCCCTCATATCTCTAATTCGTCCCCTGCTGTCCGGTTCAGTCCAGGACCATCCGGGGCGGATGGCTCCCGGCGTGGCTCCCAGGCTCACCCGTAGACCCCGAAATGCTCCCCGCTTGACATCCGCTGTCAGCAGGTCGGGCGCTGCTGGCTATGGGCCGCGGCTCGCCGGGACGCCACGATCGCTGGCGTACAGCGGACGTGATCTTGCGCGATGTTGAACGGATGACTACGTGGCAGTGTGGCTGATCCGGAGGCCTCGGTCAGGCCACACCCGGACCGGCCTGCCGTCAGCCCAGTCGCTGGGCACTCGGGTGGGTAACGTTGCCTGCACAACCTCGGCTCACCCATCAATGAACCCCGGGTCCGCACGGGCAGGTCCCGAGGACGGCAGGGCTAGTGCCACGGCGGCTGAGGACCGGCGCCTTCGCATCCGCGAGGAGCCCGATCACGGGGCGGCCGAGTTAGGCCTGAAATGGGACCGGCCCGTGTTCTCTGGCAGGCTACGACCAGAGTTCCTGATCGGACAGCCTTACCTGCTCCTGGATGAATTGCGTAACGGAGTTGTCATGGTAGCCATCCCAGCCGATGAATTGGCCACCCGCTTTTATGGCTGCCTGGTCGGCCAGGTAAAGCACGATCGCAACCTGCTCGTCAGTGGCCTGAGGTATCAGCGTCTCGCGCTCGCTAGTGCGTGTGATCAACGGCCGGGCGATGGTGCCAACGTACTCGCTGCCGAATTGCCCGAAGTTCGGGTAACTGACGCTGGTGAGTTCATGGACACTGGCGGCGTTGACGCCGACCCCGCTGACGACCGTAACTAGCAGGTCGAACTGGCACAGGCTTATTTGCAGGGGATCCATTACCTTCGGGCGATATGCCACTTCACCTGGCAGGTCCGGACGCAATGCTGAGTTATTTACAACCACGGCTCTCGCCAATAGCAGAAGTGACAACGGTCGCGTTCCACGGCCAGGCACCGGCTCCTCCAGCAATTTGCTGTTAGCGGCCTCCGTCAAGGCGTGCCGATGCCAGGTCCGCTGCCTGGACCGGACCTCCAACGACGGGACAGGGGCGGCAGCAAGCGCGCGTACGGCCGTCCAGTCGCCTTCCCTCACGGCCAAGGCACCGAGGCCGTATAGACGCTCGGCGATCCTGAGCCACAACTGCTGAACGGGCAGCCGATCCGCGGAAGGGGCGTTTGTTGGGCTCAACCCTGACTGGTAAAGCTCAAGCAAGAGCGCCACAGCCTTCGTGAAGAACAGGGGCCGTCCCAGTTCGAGCCCTAGCGCCGCCACAGTGGTGACCCGGTCAAGCAGCATTACCAGGTCTGGGGCGTTGTTTGCGTTGATCAACGCCGATGCATCAGCTTGGGCGCTTCGCAGCATACGGCGTACAGGCACATCATCATCACGCCGTATGAGTTCCACTGCCGCTTCGTCAAACGCGGCGGCCTCAGCCTGCCAGGCGAAGGCCGCAGCTGCGCCGACCGCTGCAGTTGCCTGCCCGAATACGTTTTGTCTCGCGCGCGGCAGGCTACGGGGATTCTCCGCGCTGGTCTCTGCCTGTGATTGCGGTTCAGGGCAGCGACGGGCTGAGTTGCGGGTGAACGGGAATTGATCAGCGGTATCGGTTCCTCGCTGATTGGGGGCTGGCAGGCCGCGCATCTGCAGTCGACGGCGCAGAGGGGGATAGAGGTTCCCCAGCGTGAGCTGCTCTGGACCGCCTGGTATCCCGGTGCGGATCAAGTCGAGCAGTTCCGCGGTGAAGGATGTGGCCGTGTTCGCCTGCTGGCTGAGCGGCGGCACATGGGCAGCGTGATCGCTGGCGGTCAGGGTGTAGACGCCACGGGTGTCGGTCGTGTCCGCGATCTCATCTGCGGACAGGGCTTCGATCGCGCGGCCGGAATAGCAGCAGTCTAGAACCACAATCTTCAGGCGGGCTGGGCTGTTCAGAAGCGCCTCACGGACCCGCTCGAACTCCAGCCCGCTGATGTCGGGATCCTCCGCGTCGGTATCGCTCAGAACAAGACAAAGCTTCCCGCTCGGCAAGATGACCCCGTGCCCGACGAAGTACACCAGCAGCACTTCTTCGGTCGCACGGGCCAGCCGCCGCAAGGTCCGCACTACCTCTCGCATACCGACGGGGTTCTGCAGGGCTGTGACGCTGCTTTCTGGCCACCCACACAGGTCCGGATTGGTGAGGGCCTCCCACATCCCGGCAAGGCTGTTGGCTGCGGCTGGCACTTCCAGGAAATCCTTGGTGTTCTGATAGGTCGAGGTGCCTATCAGGATCGCCCGGGACTGCGAGTAGTCAGGCGAGTCAGGATTCATCGGGTACCGGCAGCACCGTCCTGACCTCCTGCAGCAACACCTGGAGATCGACGTCTTTGATGTGGCGGGCGGTGAGTTTGACGGCGCCACCCGCAGGTGAACCGATGGTGATCTCGACATCGGGGCGGCGGGTCTGAATCCACGCGACGAGCGACCTGGTCATCGCCACTACTGCGCCTCCTGATCCGAGCGCGACGGAGAGCATGTCAAGGACCCCGCCCAGATGCCCTTCCTCAGGAGGAGAGTGGATCACCCGCACTCGGCCCGCTAGTTCACGTTCGCCTCTGAGCCACTCGCCCAGCGCGGCGTACTCGGTGACTGCATCGCCACCTGAAACACGGATCTGTGCGTCCATGAACACTCTGCCTCCATAGTGGCCCTCGGCCTCGCAGGATTCTAAGGGACTCCCGTGCCCGCTCCAGTTGCCGGGTCGATGAAGCGGACAGCCGTCGGCGGGTGCAGAAGGCCCGCAACTCCAGGTCCGGCTCGGTCAGCCGCCGGCGTTCCGCACGCCGGTCGGGTAGGACCGCGGCGGTGTCCAGGTCCTCGGCCCGTCGGGACCGGGCGAGTTCGTCCCCGATAGGGCCGGAGGCAGGGTTGTAGGAGTCCACCGAAGTCCGTTACTGGCCGGAATGTCCCAGGCCAGGATTCGCCAGAGTCCGCCGAGGTATACCTCCATCCGGGGCGAACGGCTCCCGGCTTGACTCCCCTGATGTGGCTGGAGATCGACCTGATTGGGAGCCACGTCGAGCAAGGACATGACCTGCTGGACCTGGCCAGGCAAGTCTTCCCGGTACCCTGGGACGCTGATCCCAGGGAGGATGTCTCATGCCCGATGAACCGGCCAACGAGCCGATGGAGACGCGAGAACGCGTCATCGAGCTGGGCGAGACCAGGAGGGGCCTCGACTCGATGGAGGTAGCTCCGCCTGTCGCCGCCATCGAGCTGATCGGTCAGTCTACTAACTCCGCGCCAGGCAGCGGCGCTACTAACGCCGTGCCGCAGGCCAGCGCTGCACCGCAGGCCAGCGCGGCGACCCTACCGGCTGACTACGAGGATTAATGGTACCCAGCACTTGGCTATCGGTTTTCCTGTTCTTCGTAGTCATTGCGCCGGGATTACTGTTTGATCTCTTGAGTGAACGGCGCAGGGCCGGACTGAGCGAATCGGCGTTTCGCGAGATAAGCCGAATTGCATTGGCGAGCTTTATTTTCAGTGGATTCGCCGTTGCTGTGCTTATCGCAGTTCACGCCGCAACACCGAGTTGGATGCCGGATCCACGGCAACTCGTGCAGCACGGAAGTGCTTACGTTCGCGCCGAATATGGTCTCATAGCTCGGACCCTCGTCATCGAGGTCGCACTTGCCTTTGGATTCTCATGGTGCGCTCACCTCCTGCTTAGCCGTCTGCAGGGTGGGGCGACCATACGTCAGGTAAGCGCTTGGACGCAAGTGTTTAGGCGGGATATTCCTTCCGGCCATCAGGCCTATGTTCGCGTGCGCCTGAATGGGGGGACTGTGTATTGCGGCACAGTTGCGAACTTCACGGCGGGCCCGGAGACGCAGGGTCGTGAGTTGGTCTTGGCCCCGCCACTGTACGCGAAGGCGGCGACCAGCGGCAGTAAGCTGACCCCTCTGCCAGAGATATATCAGCGAGTCATCGTATCCGGAGACACGGTCGAAATTATGAGCGTCGAATACCGTATGCCTGCGACATCTGTACGTCAGAGGCGGAGAAGTTCACGGCGACCTCGAAGGAGGCCGTGACATGACCAGGTCACCTGCCGGCCGTCCGCACGTCACCCTCGCCGCCACGGTGGACTGTGACGAACGGCGGCACGGCCAGCCCGGTCTCCCGCCTGGCGGTCTGCGTCCGCATCGGCTCGCCCGCTGGCACGACGCCGACCTCCAGCGGGGTCCGCTGTAGTCCGCTGAGGACAGCCTGACCTGCAAGGCAGTCCACTGAGATCCGCTGAGATCCGGGGCTGTCCGCCGCGTTTGCCCCCCAGTTAGACCCCCAGCGGGCTGGCTCGCGAAGGTACAGGAAGGCCCGCCAGTCCCCCGGGGGGAGGGTAACCAGCGGGCCTCAACCTGCCGCACCGTAAACGTCCGGGTACTGCCTGCCCTGCCGGGTGACCGCTGCGGGTGAGTCCACGACGGTCTACGTGGTGCCGCTGCTACCCCTCGGCAGCGTGGTCCTGGTGCTCGTCGTCATGGCTTTGCTCGGCGCGGCGGACTTCGGTCGCTGACAAGCTCTCACTTCGGCAGCGCCCAGGGGGCGCTGCCGAAGTATCAGCGTTGGGGCATCCGGCCGCCGCACGGGGCTTGGGGTCAGGGGTCGAGCTGGATAGTGCTGAAGGCAAAGCTGGTGGGGAGCTGGCCGTCTTGGGTGCCGGAGTTGGCGGCCTGGTGGCGTGGTGCTGGCGGGCCGACGGCAAGGATGGTGAGTTCTCCGTGCAGGCCTTCGCGCCGTGCCCAGGTCGCGAGGTCTTGCACGGCGTCGCCCAGGTGCCGGGCGCATAGCTCGGTGATCGCATGGATCTGCTGGAGGCCTGTAGTGGCTTCTAGGCGGGCCTGGAAGCACGGTTGCCGGTCGCAGCAACGGTCGGCAGGCCGCGGGGCAGCGGTGATGGGTGTCAGTAATTGGGACTGGGTCATGATGGCTCCCGGGAAGCTTTTCATCGGTCCGGTGGCGGGGGGGCGTGCTATCCCCCTTGCCCGCGCCCACGTATGGGCGCGGGCCAGGGGGCGGCTCAGCCGATCAGCGTGTTGAGCAGCGCGACTGCTGCCCCGAATGCGCCGCCCCCGGTGAGGACAGCTTCGGCGGGCCGGGCTCCGGCCAGGTAGCCGAGGATTCCGGCGGCGGTCCCGATGGCCACGGACGCGACGAGGATGAGCGCCGCGCGCAGCGTCAGCAGCGGCCCGCGCTCATCCTGCAATCCATTGCGGGTTTCCCATTTGTGATGACTGGGAAGGTTCCGATCTGGCAACGTACGTCGTACAGTCATGAAGAGTCGTTTTCCTTTCGGACAGTCGCATGTGCAGGGGATTCCGACTTGTTGTCGGCGGCTCCCTGTTCGAGCAGGGAGCCGCCGCCGCGTCTGGGGGTTGCCCGCAGCGGTGCCGGGGAAGACGTAACCCGCAGCCGTGTCCGGGGGTTGCCCGCAACCGTGCAGGGGCGGAAGTAAGACACGGCTGTGTCAGGGGTTGCCTGTGGGCCGTGTGGCGCTAAGTCTGTTCCGCCGTGTCCCGCCCCGCATCCCGACACGCCGGATAAGTCATGACAGGTAGTAATTGTCCGGTTCTGCAATGTAACGAGAGGGTATCGATTCGGCTGCCAGCCTGCAGTTATCCGGTGGGCAGGTTGACGCGGGCGCTGACAAATTGCAGCGTAAGCGTTGTGGTTTCCGCTGAAGCAGAGGGCCCTTCACCGGCCAGCCCAGCCGGGAAGTTACGGGCAGCGTTCGAGCAGCACGCCACCGCTACCGGCTGGCCGTGGAAAGTCAGCATCTGCCAGCTCGCCTCGCCGCCACAGGGCGGCCCGGCGGTCGCCCGGATCGACCTCAGCCGTGACGACACCCGTGCTCTTGCCGACTTACTCCTTCGCGTCGTCGCCGATCCTGCGGACAGCCCCGGCACGCGCAATCCCAGCAGCGAGTGGATCAGCACGGCCCACGTGGCCAAGATGCTAGACGTTGCCCAGAGCACCATCCGAGGGTGGGTTACCCGCAGCGGCCCCAAGGGCAACCCGTTCCCCCAGCCAGACCGGAACGACTCAGGGCGCAATTCCTGGCAGAAGGAAACCATCAGGAAATGGCAAGCGCGGCAGCGACGGATCGACCAGCAGCGGCGCAGCCGACGCCAGTAGGCGCGCGCAGGCAGAGGATCCGCAACACCCCGCGGCCGTCCTCGTGGCCTCTTCCGCGCCCCCCCGCGTAGCCGTCCTTTGCGGCCAACTCCCCCGGTCCGGGTTGCGCCGCGTCTTTGTGGTCCCTAAGGATGAGCTGCCCCCGCCAGAATCCGAAACGCCTTAGCACCCCCGGGACAGTCTGAGAGCCCTGCCAGACAGTGACAGGGCTCTCAGTGCCTACCGGGCTCACACAGTGCCTGGCGGCTTCTCCGGGGCTTCAAGCCGGGGCGTCCAGATACACGCGGACTAACTGTGATTCGCCACGGTTGGGGTCGGGGTCGGATACCGCCACCCCGCGGAGGACAGTGCCGACCGCCTCGGCGGCCTGGCGGCATTCGATGGGGTTCCTTCCAGCCGGATTCTCACTGGCCCGCCTCGTCCGGTTCTGGCTCGGTGGGGGCTGAGTATCACTTGGCGTCGGCCAGGACTTCGGCGGCTTCCTCCGGTGATCCCATAACCGTGGTGACGTAGTCCGCGATGCCGGCGGCCTGCGCGGCTTCCTCGGCGGTCATTGGCCGCCCACCGCGCGACCCCGCCGACGTACAGCCCGTCAGCATCACCGCTGACGTTCACCGTGGCGTTTTCGGTGGTGACGCCCTGGCGCTCGTGCGAGGCCCCGGTCTCGGTCGCGGGGGCAGGCAGCCCATTCCGTACCCAGTGCCCGTGCCGGCCCAACTCCACGACGGTCTGCGGTTCGCGGCCTGCTTCGTAGTTGGCCTGGTATTCGTCTATGCCGTCCGGGTCGGCCCCGTCCGGCTCCAAGTCGGGATGCTCGCCCCGCCATGCGGCCATGTCGTCAACGTCGTAGATGTCGGGGGTGGGTTCCCCCGTCTGCATCTCGTCCGCGATGATCTCCCGCTCTCGCTCACTGGGCGGGGCTCCCTGCTTCTCCCACTCATCGCGGAAAGCCTCGTCGGCCTGGCGCTGCCAGTGCCCGTGCCAGTGCGCCTCTCCGGTGCTGCGGGCCTCCCCGCCGGCCTGCCAGTACTCCAGCATTTCGCGGGTCGCAGGATCGTGCTCAGGGTCGTCTTGCAGAGACTCCCCCCGGGCGTCGTAATCAGCGACCATCGCCTTGTGTTGCTCCCGGTATTCCCGCGCCGCCTTGATGCCCTCGTTGGCCACGGCCGCGACTGGTGCGGCACCTTGGATCACTTCTATGGCCCGCTGCCACCATCCCATGTCAGCTACCGGCTTCCGCGTCGGGACGGCCAGCCGACTGCCGGGCCTGCGATTCCCAGAACGGTCCGGCCTCGGGGCCGACTGTCCCCCCAGCGGACCTGATCAGGTCCACCGTGTCCTGAGTCCGGGGTGCCGGCTCGGCTCGGCTCGGCTCTGGGTCTAAACCCTCGGTTGGCCCGAAATCGTCGCGGGCCTGGTGCGGCGCGGGGAGCCAGTCCACGCGGTACCACTGGCCATCGGCACGCTTGGCCAGATCGATCACGTCGTGGGTGTGGCTGGGGTTGTCGGTTGCTTGTGCAACCAAGTCGGTCAGCTCAGCGTCGCGAGCCGCTACGACCGCTGGCAGGTTGTCCCCTGCCTCGGCGTTGGGGGTAGCGGCCAGCTTCGCCCGGTCGGACAGTTCGCCAAACTCGTTCCCGTTCAGCGGGTGGGCGAAGTCAGCGCCGAACCGGTCGCGCAGCGCGGCGGCCTGAGCCTCGAATGCCGCAGCCTCGTCTGCCATGTTTCCTCCTTGTGGGGTTTGGCCTTCCATATCCCGCCCGCCGAAATCGCGGGCGGGATATGCAGGGTCAGCTACCCGCTTCCCTGTCGGCGGCCGGGTCGGGCAGGCGGGGCTCAGGGTCGAATGGGACCCCATCTAGGTAGTACAACCGGCCATCATCGCCCCGGGTCAGCTCGACTATCCCGGTAGACGCCGGCTCGGCCACCTCCGCGTCCTGGCTACCCGGCTCGGCGGGCTGGCTGAAATACTTACCAGCCATCGCCATAGTGTCGCGGGCTTCCTCCGGTGAGCCTTCCTCCGCAGACGTCCATGTCTCGCGGGGGTCCTGTGCATCGTCGTTTCGCATCCTGCATTCCTCCTTGTGGGGTTAGGCCTTCCACACCTGCCCCGCCCGATTCGCGGGGCAGATATGCAGGGTCAACTATTTGCGGGGAGTGAGAGGTATTCCCGCCAGGGAACCGGCCCGCCAGGTGTCCAGAAACGCCAGTCGCCGCGCTTGCGGCCGCGCTTGTGTCTCATGCTCCGGCCTCGGTTTCCCGATCGGTTTCGCTGGCCGCCCGCTGCGCCCGCTCCACCAGGAGCTGTGTCGCCCGGTCCCCCGCCGCGAACTCCAGATAGAGGCTGCGGTCAATGTCGTCCCGTGGTGGTTCGCCACGGTCATAACGCGCTTCCGTGTCCCTCTCACGTGCGGCGCGGCCTGGTAGTTTCATTTACTGTCCTGCCTCTCTGCCTAGTGCTTTCTCGGAGTTGATGAATGCGGCTCGTTGTGCCAGGTAATCCGGCGTGGCAATGTCGGCCAGCTCGACTAGCGCGCCCTGGCCGTCCATCTGTCTTTCCGGTAGGCCTGCTGGCGGGCAATCCTGCGGGTCGTCGCCGTCGAACAGATCAGCCTGGTACCCGCGCGCAGCGCATTGGGTCAGGACCCGGTGTCGCCAGCGGGTGGCGTATATGAGGCAGTTGGCACAGTTCTTGTGTCCCGAGCAGCCCGGCAGCGCAGGCATGCGCCGAGCGCTGTAACTCCAGGCCATCGAGTCGGCCGACGTCAGCCGGTGCCCATACAAATGCAGGCCACCCGTCTTGACACCGAATCCGTGCAACCGCAGGCCTTGCCGTGCAAGAGCCAAAACGATCGAAGCAATCTCGCCGGTTGACTGCCGGCGGCAAACCGAGCCGAGACCGACCAGCGGCAACCGCGCCAGGTCCACCCCGGCCGAGCTGTACAGATCAACGCAGTGCAGGTAATCAGCTAAATGCCAGCCCTGGAGCACGGGGATAAACGGCAGGTCCGGCGCAATCCGGCGCAGTTCAAGGTAGTTGGCAACGGTGCGCTCCTGGTGCTCTCGCACCGGCAGCCCGGTGCTAGCGGTGATGAACGGCTCGCACATCCAGTCCTGTGGAGCCGCAAAGTCGAGCCCGCCAACCTGATCGACATAGGTGGCCACGGCGGCGGCGTAGTCCGCCGCCGGGGTGACCCACCGGCCACGTAACGACAACTCGGTGAACCCGCCCGAGTCCAGCGCCCACCGGCACGAGGCGGGCCGCAGACTACGACGGCGAGCGAGCTGCCGGTGACTGACGAACAGCGGGAACGTGGCACGCCACAGCCAATGCGGCTGATGCGCGCCGAGGTAGAACACCGGGGAGGCGGGTGCATGGCCATGGGCTCTTTTGGCAGGCTCAGCAGATCTCTGAACGGCTAGCGTCTGTGCGCTCACTGGCCGGCCTCCGTTTCTCCCTCGGCCGGCTGGGGCTCCGAAGCGCGCACAACGGCGGCCGGTCCCGTAAGCCCGAGTTCGCGCGCCCGCCCACCCGTCGATGTGCGGCCAGATCGGGTCGTCGTGCAGCCCGACGCCGCCGCCGACGTGCGCGGCGATCTGCATTGCTGTGACCGCCTGATTACGGTCAAGGACGCGGCCGGGGAGCCAAGAGACTTCCCATCCGGCGTCCGTGAGTCGTGCCGTGTGCGTCGTCTCGGTGCTGCGCATCAGCTTGTCTGTGATCGTGGTGGCCATAACGGTTCCTCCTCGCCGTGGCTGCGGTATGTGTCCGCAGCCCGTCACTCATTCACCCGCTTCGGTTTCCTCGCGCCCGGCGTAAATCCGTTCCGCTTGCGCTTGGAAGTAGTCGTCAACGACATCGGCGTCCAGCTCGTGCCACTCCCGGTATTGCTCGCGTTCCGCGTCGTTGCGTGGCGGCTCCCCCGCGCGGTACCGGGCTGCAAACTCACGGGCGGCTGCCCGCTGCGCGAGTACCGTCTCCATACGCTCTGCTTCCGCTGTGATTTCCTCGGCGGTCGGGTAAGGCGGTGGCGGCTCCCACAGTGCGGGGGTGGGCGGAAAACCCATAGGGTCGTACTCACGCACAAGAATTTCGTTCATAAGGTGGCGTTCGGTCTCGTCGCGGGGTGGCAGCCCGGTAGCGTGACGTTCCTCCGCTAGCTGCCTATCCCATTCGTCATCAGTCATCAGCCCGCCTCCCTTTCTGTGTCGTCCCTCGCGGGGGCTTCCCGCTGCGGGTAGTGAGTGGCTAAGTAGTGCTCACGGAGAGGGTCAGGCTCTGCCTTGGCGGGCTCAGGCTTCGGGGCCTGGTGCGGGGTAAGGTGGCGCGCTTTGTAGCCGTCAAACCAGCGGGGGCCTTCCGCGTGGGCATTCCACGCGGCCCACTGGGGCGGCGGTGGCCATCAGCCCGCTTCCAGTTCTGCGTCGTCGTGGTCCGGCTCTGCGTCCCAGCGTCCGGGCGTGTCCTGCCTTCCCCAGTGCTCTTGCCAGTCCGCCTCGATCTGGTCGCCGGGCTCGCGGCCCGCCTCATAGTTGGCCCTGAAATCGGCAGGCCCATCAGCTTCCGCGCCGCCGCGGTCCGGCGCGTAAGCCGCAACCATCCGCATCAGATCGGCTTCCAGCTCATCCCGTGCGGGCTGCCCGTGGGCGAATCGATCCTCCGCGATACGCTCAGCGTCGGCCTGGCCGTCGCCGTGTTCCGCCTGCCTCTGCTCAGCCTCGGCGTCCTGCATTTCGCGGTAGTCCCGTATCAGCGCCGCCGCGTTGGTTGTGTAACCCTCATGGAAAGCGGCTTGTACCGCATTGGCGCGCTCTGGGTTGTAGTCGTGATGGATAGCGGCCTGGATGTCCGCGATCCGTTCCGGGGTGAAACCGGCTTCCATCTGCGCCCTGATAAGCCGTTCAGCGGTCGCCGCACCCTTGTCCATCTCGGTTGCAGGGTCCAGCGGGGTACTGGTCATAGTGTTTCCTTTCGTGATTAGCTGCTTGCCGTATGTTGTCCGGGGTGTCAGTTCCGCCTGGCTTAACGGTTTCCCCTTACAGACCGGGCATTTCTTGGCTGCACTGGACTCCTTGATGCGGTTCTCTTGCTCCCGCGTCACCCCATCCCAGATGCGCGCCAGTTCCCAACCGATGCCACGCTCTTTCGCCACTTGCAGTAGGCGCGCACCTGTGCCGTTAGCGTGCTTGGCTAACCGTGCGGGCAGATCCTCTGTGAAACCGCTGTAATGCCCCGCGTGGCCCAGCCGTTCGGTTAGGTGAACGAGGTAAGCGATGCCGATTTCGCGCGGGGGTGGGTAGGGACTGTTTGCCAGTGTCCGCCGGCTGGTCATAGCGCCGACTCGATCCGCTCGGCCAGCTCGCGGGCGAGGTGCAGCGCGATGAGGTCGCGTATGGCGGTTACGTGCTTGCCCGGCTCCCGCGACCTGCTCAGCGGGTAGTCGTCAGCGATGCCAGCGCCGGTCGCTGGATGCCAGCCCGAGCGAGGCTCGTATCCGGGGTCGTCTATACGGTTCTCATCGAGCGCGAGGGGGCAGCACCAGTCCTCACGCTCAGCGCGGCCCCTGGCCATGCTCGCGGCGACACGCTCACCCTTGGTGGTCTCCGGGGGGACTTTGTCCCACCAGGCATCCCAGAGCCGTATAACGTCGTCCCGCAGCTCTACGGCCACCGTCGGAACGTCACCTTTGACGATCCCGATAAGAGTGTCCGCGGGGGTGTCGAGAGCGCGGGCCTGGCGGGTGACCGAATGCCCCATCGCCACCAGGGAGCGGGACCGCAGCCGTGTCCCGGTCGCGTGCGTCCGGGTGAGCTGTAGCGTTTCCCCGGTGACAGCCAGGAGCTTCCGTTCAGTCTCTGGCCTGACCCACTTCACCAGATCGAGCGTGAGACTGTAAATAGTCATCCGGGGCAGGCCCGACGCCAGGGCTATCGCCTCATAGCTTGCGCCGAGAGTCCGCAGCCTTTGAACATGCTCGCGGGAAGGCTTCGCACTGACAAACGGTTCCCATGTGCCGTAGGCAATCGCCCTGTTGCGATTGTTTACGTAGTCGGCGCGGGTCACGGCGTTGCCTCTCGCTCGTCAAAGGTCAGCTCAGGGACAGGTACGGATTGCGGCTCGACTACCGGAAAGGCCCGCGAGTACTGCAATTCGTTCCACGCGCGCAGGTGGATCACTTCCGGGTCATCTGGCTTCACACCGGCAGCGGTTAGACGGTCCGAAACCACTTCGACCAGCGACGGACCCTCGGCGGGCTCCGTTTCCCATGTGCGGAACAGCGACCGGACAAGTTCCTCTGTTGGCTGGCCGTCGTCCCGCATCGGCTCATTAGCCGCACGCATAGCCGCATGGATAGCGTCGGCACGCTTAGCCCACAGGTCGGGCTGGTCCGGGTACCGCTCGCGGGCTTCCTCGACAAGCCTCGCGGCTTGCAGGTGCTCCCCCGCTTTGAACGCCAGGCCCGCCGCGTAGTCGGCTTCGGCTACCAGCTCAGCGCGGGGCCTGTGAATATCGGTCGGGATACCAGCGTCTTGGGCCAAGCCCGCGCAGTGGGTTGACCCGTGGCTCTTGTCTTTGATGAACGCGACTGCCGTGTCCGGGTGTGACTTGACCATGGCGGCGTTCCGCTTGAAACCGGCTCCCCTGTCAAGCGCGCCATTCGGCCGCCACTCGGCGGGGTGTTCCTCCACAGTGCCGCCAAGCTCTGTCCAGATCCGCTCAGCTATCGCGTCGGCACCTCGCGGGCAATGTCCACTAACCAGGATTGCCCCGGGCTCGTAGACCGCTTTGAGCGCTTCCGCTATGGCGGCTTCATCGGTCCATGTCTGCGATCCGGTGATAAGGATTCGCGGCGGTCGGCTGTCCTCGGCTTCCTCGAACCAGTTATCTACGTAGACCGTCATAGCTCCCGCTCCTTACCGCGTTCAGAATCCGCACGACAGCACACCTGGCAGATCTTCCGCCCGCAGCCCAATGTCGTGGTGAGGCAGCCAGGGCATTTAGGAGCGTCGTTCGTCATGACCCCGCCTCCGTTTCTGCGGGTCCACGATCGAGACTGGTTTTCAAAGCGCTTTCGATAGTCCGCGCTGCTATCCGCTCGTCATGGCCCGTCCGTATGGCCGCTTCCTTGAGACGGTCCAGCTCGTCAACGCGGCCCGCCTCGATCGCTCGGCAGGATGCCCAGAACAGCGCATCGTTGTGGTGGTCGGGCTTGCTTTCGATCCACTTCGCCAGCCGGTCTATATCGGTGGACCTGTCGGCGGCGTCACGTACCGGCCGCTGCGGTTGCGGGTCAAGCAACTCGCGGGCTTTCCCCCAGTCGAACGTGTCTGCGCTCGCCTGGTGACTGACAACGACATACGGCTTACCGCCGACCTGACTTGGCGGGGCCACGACGTAACCGCCAGTGCTCCGGAAATCCAGATGAGCCTTAGCTATGTGGCCGTTGCGCTGCTCAGTCCCCGCATACCAGGCATGCATTCCGCTGCTGGGGGTGCGGATAATCGCGCGGGGCTGGCCGATAAGCCCCTCACGCTTAAGCTGGTTGAACGCGGCGTACCCTGAACCGTCCTTATGAACGTCAACGTCAAGCACATCAGGCCCGTGTGGTGAACCGGTCCGGACCGCTACGTTGCGTTCCGGGTTACGTGACCACCACTTATCGATCTGCCGATGATCTGTAGTGGCATCCTCGAAACCGTGGGTGACGGCGGGGGCTTTCTCGCCCGGGATGCATGGGAAAACATGGATACCGGTCTCCGCGAAATTGTGTGCGGCCCGCTGGTTCTCATGCATGAACGGCCTCACTTTCGGCCACGGCAGCAGATTCGCGGGCTGCCTCAAGCTCCGTCAGCCTCACGTCGGCCGCGTCGAACATGCGGCCCGCGAGGGACTCCACACGCGCTAGCAGGTCCGCGTTTGACTCATGGCCGACAGCGGCCCGCATGGCGTCTATGTCCTCGCGGACCTGGCACAGATAGACGCTCATCGCGGGACCCCGTTCGGCACCGGGTACGGCCGGGCTGCGACTGGCCGCGCGCCGGCGGTTTTAGGTGTGTGCTCGCATTCGCTGGTTTCGACGGCCATAAGCTCGGCGGCTTCGGGAAGCGTCCTGTTCCCAAACTCGGCTTGTGCGCTCAGCTCACCTATCCGGCGGTCCGGCTGCAAATACAGGACCGACCACAGCTCGGAAAGCCAGTCGAGCGTGTAAAGGCACAGCGGATGCTGAGCCCAGCATTTGCCGAGCTTCGCGCCCAGGTGCCCGTAACCGGGGCGGTAGATCTGCTCAACCCACGCGCGGAGCCGGTCAAGTGCCTCGCCGCGGGTGAGCGTGTCCGGGTCCGACGCCTCGTCTGGGATGTCCCACCATCGGATCGTCGGCCCGGGGGAATACCTGCCAGGCTTCCCCGGGGGCGGGAGCAAAGACGCAACGCTGCTTTGCAGGGTCCTAACGTCCTCGTCCAGACCGTCAAGGAGCGCCAGCAAATCGGCCTGGTCCTTGACGGTCCCCTCAACCCCGGTTAACCGGCTGCGCAGCCGCCCTAGCCCTTCGGCGATTTCCTGCCAGTGCGCACCTTCGCGGGCGTCGAGAACGCCTATCCGCTCGGTGTGATTCGAGAGGGTCAGCATCACTCCGGTAAGCCCCTCAGGCTCCGGGCTTACCGCCGCCATGGGTAAGATGCTCCGTTCGTCTCAGCGGCGGCAGGCTCCAGCTCCGGGGCTTCCGCAGGCACTTCTGCCGGCGAGGTAGAGTCGGCGGCTTCCGGCTCGATCGCGGCGGGGTCAGCGGCAGGCATCGCACCGAACACCGGGCGGTTAATCGCGGGGGGCTCAGCGGCGGCGGTGACAACGGCTATGGCGCGGCCCTGGAATTTGGCCAGCCGGTACGCGGGGTCTTTCCATGCCCGCCCCAGCTTGACGATTACGGGTGCGTGGCCGCCTTGCAGAGCCAGCGCCCGCCATTTCGGCAGACGCGAAACCATGTCGATCGTCATCACGTCATGGCGGCTGTACTTCTCAGCCTCACCGTGCTCGCGGTACGCGGTCTGCCCGCAGAGTTTGCTGGCAGTGCTCAGCGTGTCGGGGTCGGTGATGCCAGGCAGATACAACTTCACCCCGGACGTGTCGAATATGACGCGGGCTCCGTCGCTGCCCCAGCGGGACCGTAGCTGTGCTTCGCCGTGGCATACCGCGATGATCTGAATTCCCTTCCCGCCGCTGTCAGCAAGCCAACTGGGAAGCGGAATCGGGCAGATCTGCGTCACCTCGTCAAGCGCCATAAGCAACGACGGGTCAAGCCGCCCGCCGTCCGACTGGGAGCCGATCAAAGCCGCTGTGTAGTGGATCTCGTTGGCCAGGCACGCGAACAGCGGGGCCAGCGGGCTTTCCTGGTTGCGGGATTCTGCGATCATGTAAAGTGTCCCGCCGCTGTGCAAGAATTCCTCAATGTCGAGCCCGTCGCCTTCGGCGGGCAGCACCGAGGCTGCGAGCATCGGGTCGGCGAGGAACGCCAGCGACCGCGCCAGCGTCATCTGAATGGTTTGCGTGGTTTTCTTGGCATCGAATTTCATCTGAGCCAGCGACGCGGCGGCCTCGTAACGCCCGTGGGCGGCGAGGATGTTCTCAGCCTGCTGAGCGTTCCCGGTCAGCGTCCACGCCTGAACATGAAGCATGGACAGCCCCGCCAGCGCGGCGGCCTGGAACATAGCCCGCAGCCACTCACCGGCCATCTGGCTCCAGAACGTGCCATCGTCCACGCCCTTTTGCGAGACGGACTGGCTGAACATGTCAGCGCGCCGGATTGCGGTCGCCGCGTCCTGGCAACCCTCGATCGGGTTCCACCGGAACGTGCTGGGGACGTAGCCGATGTTCTGGGGGCTGAATACGTGAATAGGTCCACGGCGGGAACGGAGCCCACTGGTCAGGCCGAAAATGTCGGCCTTAGTCGTGGTCGAAACCACCGGCCCCGGGTAGTGGTTGATAACCCGCGCCAGCCATGCGCTCTTGCCTTTACGCGGGGGGCTGATCACAGCGACATGGGTTTGCGTGTCGATCCGAAGCCGCATGGCGTAGTGCGCCCTGCCAAGCAGGATCGAATGTGCGTCAGCATTGAGAGCCCGGTCAGCGAAACCAAGCCCCGGGCGGGTGCGGCTCGACTCGCGGAATGACGCCAGCCGGCCCCACCGAAGCCAGCACTCGAATGCGGTTGCGTGGCCGCGTCCGGGGTGCAGGTGCAGCCGTACGCGGATTCGGTGATGCCTGACGCGGTGGCGGGGCACATTCTGGCCGGGGATAAACGCCCACTTGCCGAACCACGCCAGGACTATGAGCGCCGCGATACCAGCGGCTATGAGCCTCATGACTGCACCGCGTTTCCCGCAGCGTCACGCGCGGCCAGCACGCGGGGACGGAGCCAGGAGCGGGCAGCGCCGGTAGCGAGATCCACGCGGGGGGCCAGCTCGGTGCAGATCCGCGACACGTGCGCGGGGTCGATGGCGGCCAGCTCGCCATGCTCAGCCTTGACCAGTGCCGCGAACTGCGCCGTCTTGGAGTTGCCCCGTGGCCCCGTGACCAGCCGTGCCTTGCCACTGGTCGGCGGGGAAACGATCAGGCGTGGGCCTGCGATCGCAGCAACAGGCTTAGCGGTGATTTGCTCGCCGGCCACCTGGCGGCGGCCCGGTGCGGTCGGGCATTCCTCGACTACCCAGCCACGGAAACCGGTCAGCGTGGACGCGGGGGCCAGGGTGAGCCGCAGCAACCAGAGGAACAGCCCGCCGACGATCGCCAGCGGGGTTGCCTCATCGTCGGCCAGGTCCCGAAGCTCGCGCTGACGGGCGAGGGTCCACGCACGGACAACGCCTATCAGCGTGTCGGACGCGAGAGCGTAAATCGCGGGGGCCATAACCCACACGGCCATCGCCCGCCAGCCAGACGACGCGGCTAGAGCGTTCATCCCGATTGAGATTCCGACGCACACGACGTTCAGCGCCCGCGGCCTGATGGCCCGCTTGCCTTGCAGCGCCAGGGCGATGCCGAGGGACGCGAACACGAGAGCGCCCACGTCGGGGATGCCTGCTTGGAGGGCGGCGACGTAGACAAAGTGCTTGAACCTGTAAACGAGCTGGTACTGAGCGGAGTACGACACCACGGCCGCGACAGCGGCAAGGATGCCAAGTGCGATCATCGCGTTGCGGAGCCACTTCGCTCCCCGGTCCTTCGCCGGCTTGCCCGGCTTGCCCGGCTTGCCCTGCTTCCCGTTCATCGCCAGATGCACGATCTGGTGGCCGTTCACCGGCACCGGGGGCAGGAAGCCGGCCGGCAGCTCGAACGGTCGGTACTGCTCTACGCTTGGCATGGGTCACCTTCCGGGGTGTCTCGCGGCCTCCGGTGTCCGTCTGCGTCCGCCAAGATCAGGACGGGCCCGGGGGTTTCTGTAGTTGGTCAATCGATCGTATGGGGGTCCCATACGATCGTCAAGGAGTCCCATACGCCCTGCTGGACTCCTAGTGCAAGCACCTGGCCTCAGCGGCCGCCAGCCCGGCTGGGACCGTTATGTCTCTCGGCTCAACTGGTGCTCAGACAGGGTTCCGATAGTCTGTTAAGGGTCACAGCAACTAGGACATCAGGTCGGAGGCTAAACCAACAGGTCGCAAAACCCTTCGAATAACCCTGCAATTAACCCCTCGCGAAACCCCAACGGAAACTAGCCGGATATGGCAGGAATGGGGGCAGAGGATGGCCCGTCCGCGTCGGCCCGAGTTCCATCCTCGGCTTGCCGACTTTAGGCGTCGTGCTGGGTTAACGCAGGAACAAGTAGCTGAACAAGTCGGGATCAGTGCGGAGATGGTTCGACGCCATGAACACGGCTCCGCAATGCCAATCCCGCTGTATCGGAAACGGTACTGCGATATTTTCGCAGTCACCGAGGAAGATCTAGGATTCCGCCCGGTTGCGGCCAGGCAACTGGCCTCCCCAAAGCTGGAATTGGCGTCCGCGCCTGCCTCCGCAAACGCTCTTGCCACTATTCAAGGCTCTCTCGTCGAGTTTGGAGACTCTGAATATCTCCAGTCGATACGGGATCATATTCGAGAGATTGTGGCGCTGGATAATCGTTTTGGTGGTGCAGACCTCGTCCGACTGTCTACCCGGTTCTTCCGCACCCTTCACAATCAGCTCGGGGTGGGTGCCTATGATCCAAAGCTGGAACGCGACTTGAACTCTGCTGCGGGAGAGCTGGCGGAGGTTGTCGGATGGCTCGCATTCGATGCAGAGGAACACGACCTGGCGCGTCGGATGAACCAGGAATCTCTGTATTTCACCCGACTCTCCGGGGATAAGAATACTGAGCTTTTAACGCTCCAGAATTCAAGTATGCATGCCGCATCCCAAGGTCGGCCGAGGGAAGCACTCCAGATTGCTCATTCAGTCCTCGAAGGGGATTACCAACTGTCACCACGGCTCAGAGCGCTGTTCCTTACTCGGAGGGCGCGAGCATTGGCGCAATGCGGGGATGAAGGCGCGCTCAAGCTATTCTCGGAAATTCGAACATTTTTCCTAGATGGCGTAAGTGACAGCGATCCTGCCTGGACATGGTGGATTGATGAGCGCGAACTTGCTTGGCACGAAGCAATGGCGCAGCGGGATCTAGGTCTAGCCGGCCAGGCGCTGACGCGGTTTGAGGCATCTGTTATGGCAACACCGGCCACCGAGACACGGAGCCAGTACCTTCATCGTTCCTACCTTCTACAAGCGCAGGTTGATACTTGTTCCTGGGCGGCCGCCGAGGAAACCGTTCAACAACTTGTTCCTTTGGCCATGGAAGTGTCGTCAACGCGCACCGTGGTACTCCTACGCAACATTCTTGCTCAACTAGCGTCAACGCGTGGAAAGATTCCTGCGACATTCCAGGAGCAAGCGGCGAAACTGATCGCCGTGCTAGACATGGCACCCGTATAATGCAGCCTATGACAGGTGACCACGAAATCGCTGCGCATGCAGACCCAGAGCTAGAGCAACACTTCCTTGTGTCTGACGACAAACTGTCAAGACTGATAGCGGCGGCGGAAATCCGCCCTACCGATAGCGTAGTGGAAATTGGAGCCGGGATCGGTACCGTCGCACGCGCAATCCCGAAATGCGCGAGTCTCACCGTTATCGAACTTGATGATCGGCTCATCGGATTCCTCCGTCAAAACGTACCCCACGCTAATGTGATACACGGCGACGCACTGGAGCTAATCCAGGAAATCCCCTGCGACGTTCTGATCGGAAGTCTCCCGAACGTGATCACAGAAGCTCTGCTCAAGTTGCTACCACGTCTCTCGTTCCGGATTGCCATACTCGCCGTGGGTGAGTCCACTGAACTCGATCAGTTGAACCCTGCATTCGAGTGGTCAGAGGTCACTAAGATCACTGGGAACGATTTTCTTCCGCCACAACCGGGTGTGTCGCGCGTAGTAAAGGTCGTCCGAAGATAACCGGACCTCGGAAGCTATTCGGGCGAAGCGCTCACGGGCGCTATAGCCCTGCCCCTGCAACACGACCGACCAAGCGGGGCGCGCGCCTGCGCCGTCCGAGGGGCCGCCCACCTGCACGAGCGAACGAGCCATCCGGTCTACGATGGGTCGATGATCAGCGGTGCCGACAGCGGTACAGGCAGCAGTGAGCAGTTCAGCGAAACCCGAGATCGGGTCACACGGGTCATTGCCGACGCGCTGGCCGAAGTCGAGAGCACCCCGGGTGAAGAAGCCGCGTTCGCTCAGGCGAGCTGGCTCGTGGAGACGCTGAGGCACGCCACTATCACGACGGGGGCGGTCCGTCTCAAGCTCGCGGTCCGCATACAGGAATCGGGTCGGCTGAGCCTTTCCCAGCTCGGACAAAGAATCGGTGTCAGCAAGGCCCGGGCGGCGGAGATGATACAGGCAGCCAAGCGGAAGGATTCCCCGTGACTGAGGATGCCCGGGGGACGGGGGGCTCTTTGGTCTTTGGGGAAAATCTATGGGAGACGCTGAGCCAGCCAGGCGGAATCATCGGCGGTCCAGCGGTGCCCGCAGCCGATACGGTCGATCATGCCCGCGTCCGCGCTGTAGCCGTTCACGTAGTCGAAACCCACGTTCCCGCACTTCGGGCATGCGTGCGTGATCTGGCGACCAGCGCCGTCACAGCCGAGGCATTCGCCGCCTGAAGCCATGTGCCCCTCGCCTTTGCACTCGCAGCAGAGGGAGACGATCCCACGGCCCGGGGCGGTCAGGACTTCCGTCGCAGCCATCGCTATCACCTCAACTCACCAGTGTGCGGCATAGCACCGTCATTCGGTAGCTTCCGGCTGGGAAACCTCTGGCTGCGCAGTCGCCCTTCCCCGCTGAACCTCGCGGGCCTGTGCCCGTTCCCGGGCCATCTCTGCCACCTCGGCGGCTGGCTTAATCGACGGCTTCGGGGGCTGCAAGATCGCATCACGCTGCCTGCCGACGATGTTCGGCCACGCCTCCCCCTCCGGCTCCGCGTCCGGATCTTCCGAAGGCACCATGACGCCCTGGCGCTGCTCTAGCTTCTCGCGGAACTCGGCCCGCCGACCGGCTAGCTCGCGGACCCACGCCCATTCGGGCACCTCGGCCTCAGGCTCGGCCTTAGCTTCCTGGCCTTCCGTCTGATCGCGGACCGGTGCCCACTGCGGCACATCGGCGGGCTCGGCGGTTTCCTCCCCCTCCGTGCCCCTGGTCAGGTCGCGTACATGCTCCCAGGACAGCGACGCCTGCTCAGCCTCGGTCGGCCCCGCTGGGTGAGCTGACCGCATGGGCTCAAACTTCTGGTCAGGATGCCGCCGGCGGATCTCGCTGTCCGCTGCGGCGGCCAGGTGCCGCGCCTGTTCAGTCACCCGCGCGTGTTCCTCGTAATCTTCCATGGTCGCCGCGAACGTGGCTTCATGCTGCCTGTAGACCTGTGCCATAGCGCGAGCTGAATTCGCGTGTACCTCATGACGTGCGGCTATCTCATCCTCCCGCCGTGTCCGCGCTATCTCGGCTTCCGCGTCGGCCCGGATAGCGGCCCACCCCGCGTCCGCCGCACCTGCCCGGACCTGCCGCAGTTCATCGGCCACGTACCTCGGAGCCCACGCCGTCTCCGTGGGGTAGGTGTCCCGCATATGCAACAGCGTTCCGTCAGGCAGGCCCCGGACGTCTGGACCGTCCACGGGGGCCATCCCGCGGAACGCGGTATGCCACGCGGTGCGCTTGTCTGGGGTGTCCGCCTTGGGCTCTGGCCCGATCGCCTGGACTGCATCCTCGTAGCCATAGAGCTTGCGGTAAGCCACTATGTCAGCGGCCCGCGCTGTCCACTCGGACCGCTCCCCCTCGTCCTGCGGTACGTCCCCCAGCGCGGAGACAACCCACACCGGCACCGTATCTGTGGTGTGCTCCCCTTCCCTCACCTTCCGTGCGTCCATCGCCGCTGCGAGCTTGGCAACGTATTCCCGCTTGTCCTCCGCAACGTACGGCATCAGGGTTTCCGTCTGGTCAGCCCACGACTGCACGGGCAACGGCACCATCGCGGCGGTCTGATCCTGTACCCGGCTGCCGATCACCGCCACAACATCCCGGGCGTTTGTCATCGGCCCCGCCTCGACTGCCCGCGTCAGGGCTTCGGCGGGGTCCATCCCAGCCATCTCGGCGGCCTGCAAAGTGTTCCACAGCCAGCGTGCCGTGTGCGGCAGCACCTCAGGAACAGGCAGCGCGGCGCGTAGCATCACCTCGTACCTGGCCGCGATTGCGGGGCCAGTCTCCCCTAGCCACTGAGCATTGAGTACCGCGAGATGATCGGCGTTGGACAGTTCGGCCCGCTCGATCTCCAAGGCTGACTGCTGCGCGCCGTCCCGCCCGATCACGTCGGCCAGGACCGCGAGCCCGGAGCGTTCCCGGTCTAGCCGCGCCTTCCGCCTGGCGGGGGTTTCGTCCTCATCGTCGGCGGGAAGCGCTGGCAAACCCTCCCGCTGCCGCCGTATGATTTCCTGCCGCCTGATCTCAGGGGCGGCCCTGGTACCGGGGCGGGGGTCGGCCACCTTGGGAATCTCGCTGAACACATAGGCGGTGTTGGAGTGAGTCCCCCGCGTCATCGCTACGTAGAGCTTCTGCCGGTCCTCGGTCCCGGTGATGACGGTGACGCCGTCGCGGACTGTCCGGCCCTGTGCGCTGTGGGCGGTGACGCTGTATGCGAGGTCCGCATATTTCTTGCACTTGTCGTACACGAACGGGGCAGAATAACGCCGTTCCCCGGTCTGCGGGTCACAGTCGAGCAAGCGGCGGACCGTGACCTGATCCGGCGCGGCGGGGAACTTGGCTATACCGTCGATGATCAGGGTGTCCCCGTTGGCGAGGGTCCGGCCAGGCTCCCCAGCCTTCACCCCGTGATCGTTTTTGCGGCAGATGATCAGGTCACCGACCGACGCCTTAGCCCCCTCACGGAGCGGGGTCTCGTCACCGTCTGACACCTTCCCTAGGTGGATCAGGTCGTCACGGATACGTCGTGACAGCTCGCGGCACCTCTCCCAGTCAGCCACCATCAGAAGCACGTCACTGCCTGCCAGGTAGCCGGCGACGTACGCGGCGGCAGCCTGGTCTAGCGCTTCCTCCGGGGTTCCGCCACGGATGCGGGCGTGCTGGTCGTACTCGCTGAGCACCGACAGATCCCCCGCGCGGAGACGTAGCGACGCCTCCCGTTCCCACTCGGCCACGAAGCGGACCGGTTCCGCGAGCTGCGCGAACTCGCCACGGCGGGTCAGGAGCATCAGACCTCCACCTGCCTGCACCGCTGTTAGCTGCTCCTGGTCCCCAGCGGGCAGGACCTTGCAGCCCCGCTCAGCCGCGTAGGTGACGATTGCTTCCATGTCGGGGGTACTCAGCATGGACGCTTCATCGATCAGTACCAGCGTCCCCGGGGCAAGGTTCATCTTGCCGAGCGCTTCCCGTGCCTTCGGCAGGTGGCCGAGGAACTTGGCGAAGTTGTGAACGCGTGCAACCCCCGCATTGCGCAAGACGTTGCGCGAAGCCTGCGAGGGGGTGACGCCAACCACCGCGCCGCCTTGTTCGGCCCACATGCGCGCAGCCTCGGCTAGTACGCGCGTCTTGCCTGAGCCCGCCGGCCCGACGATGACAGAGACAGTGCGCGGGGAGGTTAGCGCGTGGTGCAGCGCGGCAGCCTGATCCATCCGCAGCCCGCTAGGAAGCGCGGCGCGGTTGTCCTGAGCGCGAGTCGTCAACGCATCGGCCAGGGTGGACACGTCGGTGCCGAGCATTCCCGCCACCACGGCAGGGTCCAGCGCTGGTGCCCGCTGAGCCAGCGCCGCCGACACGAGGCGTTCCTCTAGGGAGAGCTGAACACGCGTCGCGTACCTGGTGCCTCCGTGGCGCTGGTAGACCGACCGCCCATCCTTGCGGATCAGCGACGGCGGGGGGGCTGGGTAGGTGTCAGCCTCAAGGCAGATGACTTGCTCAACAGCCCCGGAGATCGCCTCATCGGCCAGGCGGTCAAGCAACGGGCCGGTCTCGGCCGCGTCCATCCTGCGGGCTGACGGCGGCATCACACGGCCAAGGTGCTTGATCAGATCCGCCCGTGTCCACGCGGACTTTTCGTCCTGCGCGGCCGACAGCGCGGCCTGGATTGCACGGGTTTGCGCGGTGCGTGACATCTCGCGCGGCTTTGCACGGTCGGCGTGCGCGCCTTCGGTTGCGCGGGTACCGTCCTCGCGCAAACTGGAAACCGTGCAAGCAATCCCGCGCAACTCGATCCCGTGATTCTCGCGCAACTGCGTGGCCCACCCTGCGCGCAACACGTCGTGATCTAGCGCGCCTTCCTTCTTGTGCTTGCGGGTGTTGTTGCCGGCTATCCGCGCGAGCTTCGTCAGAGTCGCTTGCGACGGCTTCCGCCCGTGCTGAATCTCGTACTCCCGGGCAAGCTCCTTTGTCGCCGGCTTGATCGCCTCACGGCGGGAACTGAACTCGCGCATAACCGCGCCGTCAACCCCCGCTATCTCACACCCGAAACCGTCATCGCGCGGGGTCCAGTCAAGCCCGTATCTGCGCGTCATAGCCGACTCAAAATGCAACGCTGCGCGCTGCGCGACTGCGCCTATAAACTCGTTATAGCCTAGTGAGTCCGGGGAACTCCACTTACCGTCAACCCACCGGCGTGCAACATGCGCAATCTGGTTGTGGAGATGCATCTGCATGTCGCCGTCGCGGGAAGTGTGCTGGAGCCACTGAGTGACAGCAAGCGCGGCCTCGTGCCACTGGCCGGTGTCCCGCCCTTCCACCCGCCGGCCGTGGTGCCCGGTCCGCCCGTAGCCCGCCTGCTCCTGGAAGTAGACGAACGCCTCGGTCACCGCCGCGTACATCATTTCGTTGATCGCTGTGAGTTCCGCAGTCCAGCGGGCTTCCGCAGGCATTTCCCCAGCTAGGCGGGCCAGCCGAATGTTCTCGCCCACCGACGCATGGAACACAGAGATCGACTTAGACCACGAGATCGTCAGGTCGAAATACAGGGGTGACTGCCGGGCTTGCCTGCCCGCCTCCTCCCTCAGTTCATGCTGACGGTCCGCCGTGGCGTGCGGCTCAGCGGCCAGCAACGCCGCGTAAATCTCAGCCGCTTTACGTCCCCCACCAGGGGCTTTACCTAAAAGCTCACCCGTACGCGGGTCACAGTGCCCCACCATCAGCGCGTCGTACGGTGGTCGCTCAACCTCCTGGCCATCAGCGAAGCCGAGGAAGCGCGCGGCAGGCCCCCACCAGCGGCCAGGGGGCTCCCCCCCACCCTCGGTCGGTGACAGATAGTAACGAGCGGGGTTCCTCCGGTCGGGGCCCGTGCCGACCTGAGCCCACATGTAATCCCCGTCGAAACCTTTCTTGATCGTCGCTACCGCAGTCAACGCCACTCCCGGTGTTGATCTTGACTTGTTGATCTTGACGTTCCACGGTCATCGTGTGATGCATGGCTGGGAACGCCCTCTGCCCGCGCCGCCAGGATCGCAGCGGGCAGAGGGCGTTGCAGGCTGGGAAGGTCTGGCGGCGGCCAGGGTCAAGCTGGGAGGACATCAGGAAAGGGGACTGGGCAAGCTCGCGAGAGGTCCAGGGAACCAGCGGGCTGTGGGCTACGGAGAGCGACCGTTCCCCAAACGGCGGCCGGAGTTACCGGGTCCCGCGTGGCTCTACGGACACCTGGACAGACCGCCACCAGTCCGCCAGATCGGCCGGACATGGTGCTTGCCATCCGACGCGGATCGTGAGCAGCGTCCGGCCGTGCACGTTGCGCCATCGGCGGGGCAGATGCTTGCAGCGACGGCGCGGCTGCTGCCCGCGGCAGACCGTGGCCGCTACTTGGAGGAATGCCGTGCCGAGCTGTGGGAGATCGCCTCTGCCGGGGCGGGTCGCCGGCAGCAGATTCGTTATGCCGTCCATGTGCTAATCCGAGTGGCACCGCTGCGCGCTGCCGTACTGGCACCACGCCGAAGGAACGCCACGCCGTGAAAAAGGCGTCCGTACTGCGCGCAGTCGCGGCCCTCGCGGCTGTCCCGCTCGCCGCGGCTGGGCTGAGCGTGCCAGTCCTGGCCGGAGCCGTGCTGGTGACGCTGACCGTTGTCGCGGTCCTGTGCTGGACCATCACTGACACCGGCCGCTCGAAACGGCTCGCCTTGCTGATCGACGCCATCCGCCGCAATGCCAGCCCGCAGACATCCGCAGCTATCTGCGCGGGACACCGCGCCCGTGTCATCGTCAGCGACCGGAGCACCAGAAGCGACGGTAGAGACGATGCACGCCGTTGATGCCCGGGGGTCCGGCGGCTCCTCGCGCATGGTCCCGCCGGACCGCCGCCCGGCGGCGGCCTGGTGGAAAATCGGTACCGGTGCCGGTGTCCTTGCTGCCGAAGCAGCCGGGGGTTACCTGCGCCCCGCGCTCGGGGAGCTCCTGGCCGCCGTCGATGTCATCGTCCCGGTGATGGTTGCGCTGATCCTGCTTACCGCCATCTTGCGCGGCAGCAACGAAACCTACGAGCGAGTCTTCCGCCTGCTGCGCTGGATCGCCAACCGGCCAGAGCCACCAGCCCCCCTGGGCCACGATCCCACTACGGTGGCTCGCCGATCTTGCCAAACACTCCGCAGACAAGGAAGGCCGCCGCGATGACAGCCAGCAGCGGGGCCTCCAAGATCATTTTAATGCAATGGTCTACTGCTCTGGATGGGGTAGCGGATCAAGGATCAGGCAGGGGGCAGATTTGCAGACGATCATGGACGGGCGGGGGTAAACGAGCAGGCGGGGAAGCTTGGTGCGATCCGGCAGAGTGCAGCTCTGGGAACAGCGAGAGGGGCCACCTCAGTGGTCCACCCCCCCTAGGGGGGTCGCCTCGAGGTGCATGCCGTGACGATCGCCTGAATGGTTCTGCTGGCTTGCGGCCGGGGCGATCGCCGATCCCGGGCTCAACGGAGCTGGCGGTATTCCATTATTAAGATCATCCTTGGCGCATGGCTGTCCCCCGGCACTCCCGGTGAGGACGTAGGAGCCGTCGGGCGCCGTTGGTGGTG
>OBLT010000320.1_pt1 | contig 33244 bp, 22 predicted proteins | sample 1518721 | NCBI WGS metagenome assembly OBLT01 (sample SAMEA3539307, study PRJEB22396) | soil metagenome | biome: tundra; feature: field; material: soil | place: USA | collected 2010-05 | depth 0.15 m | reverse complement strand
AAGAAAACCTACTTCGCGCTATAAAACGGTTCGGAGAAACGTAGATGCAAAGTCCCCACCCTACCTCGCCAAAGGGCGGCGAGATAGAGTGGGCACCCGCCCGCGGGCCTCTCACAAGCATGTACAATCCCCGCCATGAAACACTGTATTTGTGTTCTGTTTCTAACCGGCTTCCTCACCGCGCAAAGCGCGCAAGGAGTGGAAATCACGGCCGAGCCGCACCACCAACTGGTCCTCGCCAACGATCAAGTCCGCGTGTTCAACGTCGACGTTCCCCCGCACTCCGAGACTCTGATGCACTGGCACCGTCACGACTATATTTATGTCGTGCTCGGTGCCGCCGAGATCGTCAACGCCGTCCAAGGCAAAGACCCGGTCACCCTCGCGCTGTCCGACGGAGATGCCCGCTTCGTCTCGGCGACCTTCGCCCACATTTTCCGCAATGTTTCCGGCCAGCCCTTCCGCAACGTCACCATCGAGCTTCTGCAGGACGATAAACTTCGCCAATCGCCCGCCCACTGGGACCCCGCCCATCCGGAGGAAGACCGCGGCCTCGACATCCTGAATGGCGGCACCAAAGAAATCCGGTTCGTGAAAGAAGGCGTGCGCGTCTCCGAGTTCGAACTCCAGCCTGGAGCCGTCATCCCCTCGCACCACCACGGCGGTCCGCACCTTGTCGTAGCCCTCACCGATTACGAGTTGCGCAGCGACGTCAAGGGTAAAGGCTCCCGCATCATCACCATGAAGCGTGGAGAGATTCAGTGGGCGGCTGGAGGCTACTCTCACATCCTGACCAACACCGGCGACCATCCCGCCAGGTTCATCACATTGGAATTTAGATAGAGAAACCGAAGACCGAAGACCTTACTCGACCAACACGATCACGGGATGCGCCGGCGTGGCCCCGCCGCCTGCCAGTGCGGTCCGCCACTGGCCCAGCGATTCCAGCAATGCGCCCACCCGGATGCTCCTAAACTCCTCCGGACACGCCGCCAGATTCTTGCGCGATCGCTCCATCAGCGAGCAGGCCCCCGCGACATTCCCTGTCGAATGATGATGAAACGCGACCGCCGCCTGGATCAGCCCCTGCAGAAATCTCTTCTCCACCCCTTCCGATTCCCGCCAGACGTCTTCCCAAACCTCATGCGCGTCATAGAACTCGCGCGCATTGAAGAGCCGAATCCCCCGGTGATAGCCGTCAGCGTTCACTGTCGTGACTCATATGCAAGTCTCCGGAGAAACCCGACGGAGTTTTCGCCACTATGCTCCTGTGCAGCCCAGATGTATGAGGTAACTCTTAATCCTAGCTTAGGTTGTTAAATTATCACGAGCGACTTAGACCAGACGGCGGAATGGGTATGCTCGTGAGGTATGCTGATAGCTGACAGCTTCCCCATGCTTTCTGATTCGATCATCCTGAAGCACATTGCGCGGCAGCCTAAGCGCGCTGCGGGATTCAAGCAACTCGTGCGCGAGCTGGGGTTGCGAGGCGACGAACGCCGCGAGCTTGATGAGCTCTTGCGGAAACTGGTGGCCAGCGGAACGCTGATTCAGAGCGACTCGGACCGTTACACGCTGCCGCAGGCCATCGCCGACAAGAATCTGGTCGCGGGACGGCTGACCATGCACCGCGATGGATTCGGGTTTGTCATTCCAGACGCGAAGTCGCTGAGCCCGACGCTCAAGGCGCGGCTTACGAGCGATATTTTCATCGCCCCGCATCTCATTGGCAACGCCATGCACGGGGACCTCGTGCTGGTCGACGTGAGCAACGTGCGTCCGGATGGGCGCGCGGAAGGACGCATCGTGCGGCCGGTGATGCGCGCGCATCCGACGGTGGTCGGCATCTTTCATTACGGGAGCCGGGGTGGCTATGTAAAAGCCATCGACAGCAAGATTACGCAGGAGATCGTGATTGCGGCGGGGATGGAGTATCCAGCTGCGAATGCAACTCCTCCGTCCCCGGAGACTGTTCTGGGGGCGTCTCGTACCCACAACCGAGGGCAAGATGCCCCATCGACAATCTCAGGGCACGCTCTGGGGACAGCCGGCGAGACGCCGGCGCTACGAACAAAGAAACAGTCCGTGGACCGCGTGCTCGGCGACGAAGTGGCGCGGCGGACGGAGTGGGAGGATCTGGAAGGCGTCGTGGTTGACGTCGAGATTACCGATTGGCCTTCGCCGACGCAGAACCCGCGGGGGCGTGTGATCGAGATTCTGGGGCGCGAGGATGATTTCGGCGTCGATGTCGAGATCACCATTCGCAAGTTTCATTTGCCGCATCATTTTCCGGCGGCGGCGCTGCGGGAGGCACAGGATACGGCGGCGGTCATCCCGGCGGGGGAACTGGAGCGACGGCGCGATTTTCGCGGGCTGCCGATTGTCACGATCGACGGCGAGACGGCGCGGGACTTCGACGACGCTGTCTACGTGCGCGTGCTGGCAAATGGCAATTTCGAATTGCAGGTGCATATTGCCGATGTGGCGCAATACGTGACGCCGGGGTCCGCCCTCGACCAAGAAGCCCGGCTGCGCGGCACCAGCGTTTATTTTCCCGACCGTGCCGTGCCTATGCTGCCGCTGGAGCTTTCGACCGATATCTGCAGCTTGCGGCCGCAGGTGGAGCGGCTAGTACTGTCGTGCGTGATGGAAATGGACCATCGCGGCGAGATCGTGGGCTATGAGTTGAGTGAGGGCGTGATCCGTTCGGCGGAGCGCATGACGTATACCGCGGTGAACGCGGTGCTGGAAGTCGACCACGCCGCGCGCGAGCGCTATGCGCCGCTGGTGGCGACATTTGAGCTGATGCGCGACCTGGCGCTCATTCTGAATCGCAAGCGGCAGCGGCGAGGGTCGATTGACTTCGACCTGCCGGAGCCGGTGATCGAGTTCGACGAGTTTGGACTGATGAAGAACATCGGTCGTTCGGAGCGCAACATCGCGCACCGGCTGATCGAAGAGTTCATGCTCTCGGCGAATGAGTGCGTGGCGCAACATTTGGAATCGATGCGCGTTGCGTCGCTGTATCGCATCCACGAGAAACCAGATGCGAAGCGGGTTTACGACTTTGAAGTGATTGCAGCGACGTTCGGATATTCGCTGGGCGTGGGGCCGCTGCCAATTCATCGCGTGCAGATGAAGACCGATCGGCGCGCGGCTTATGGCACGGGCAAGCGCGTGCGGGAGATCGAGGTACCGAAGGAAGTTCACATCACGCCGCGGATGTATCAGAAGCTGACCGAGAAGATTGCGGGCAAGCCGGAGGAGCGCATTCTGAGCTACCTGATGCTGCGTTCCCTGAAGCAGGCGCGGTATTCGGAAGAAAATCTGGGGCACTTTGCGCTGGCGGCGACCAGCTATACGCATTTCACGTCGCCGATCCGGCGGTATCCGGATTTGATCGTGCATCGGATTTTGAAGGAAGTGTTGCGTGAAACTTTCCACCCCTTCGACAAACTCAGGGCAGGCTCTGTCGCAAAAGGCGCGACGAGGGTGGGGCACCCTCACGATGACGAGAAGCCGTCGCCATGGTCCAAGCGGCGCGATCATGCGGCTCAGCGGGAAGCGCTCGAGCCCATCGGTGGACCGATCGCGTTGGACGAACTGCATGACATCGCGGAAGAGTCAAGCCGGTCCGAGCGGCGGGCGGACGATGCCGAACGGGACCTGATGGAAGGGAAGAAAGTGAAGTTCATGCAGGACCGCGTGGGCGAAGACTTCGATGGGCTTGTTACCAGCGTCACTAAGTTCGGGTTTTTCGTGGAGCTCACCGATTTGTTCGTCGAGGGTCTGGTTCCGCTGAATACTTTGATCGACGACCGGTATACCTTTCATGAGAACACACGCGAGATCATCGGGCAGAGATCGCGCAAGAGGTACCACCTGGGCCAGCAGATTCGCGTGCTGGTGGACCGGATCGATCCGGTGGAGAAGAAGATTCAGTTTGCGGTGTTCGAGGAAGAGCCGGTTCGGGCGGGGGGCAAGCGGCGGAAGCGGCGGTAAGTCAACGCAGATCAAAGACCAAATCTTTCGCGTCCGCTACACTCCGAGCGCTTTCTGAATCTCGGCCGCGATTCCGGCTGTCAGCGATCGCATCTTCTCTTCGGACTCAGCTTCGACCATGACGCGCGCCAGTGCCTCGGTGCCGGAGTAGCGGACGACTACGCGTCCCTTGCCGTTGAGTTCGCGCTCGGCCGCGTCAATGGCCGCTTGTAGCGCGGGGACCTGGGAGAAGGGGGTCTTCTCACGCACGCGCACATTCTGAATTTTTTGCGGAAACACTTTCAGGTCGCCGACCAACTCCGCCAGGGGCTTGCCGGAGCGCACGACAATGTCCATCAGACGCAGCGCGGTGAGCAGACCGTCGCCGGTGGTCGCATCGCCATCACGGAAAATAATGTGGCCCGACTGCTCGCCACCGAGAGTGGCACCGGTCTTGAGCATTTCCTCGAGCACATATTTGTCGCCGACGTTGGCGCGCAGCATGCGGATGCCTGACTTCTTCAGCGCGATCTCCAGGCCCATGTTCGACATGGTGGTGGAGACGAGGGTATCGGCCTTCAACTTTCCTTGCGCATGCAGGTCGCGAGCGGCGGCCAGCAGGACGGCATCGCCATTGACCACGCGGCCGCCGGCATCGCAGAACAAAGCGCGGTCGGCGTCGCCGTCAAAGGTCACGCCAAGATCAAACTTGTCCGCGGACTCTGCCACCAGTTTTCCCAACGTCTCCGGGTGCAGCGCGCCGCAGCCTTCGTTGATATTCCTGCCGTCGGGCGAAACATGGACAAAGGTCGCCTGAATTCCGAGAGTGCGAAACAGCTCCGGCGCCTCAGCTGTGGCCGCACCGTTGGCGCAATCCACCAGCACTCGGAGCTTGCTCAAATCGGACGGCACACCCGCCCGCAGTGACTTGACGTAGGCGTGGCGCAACTCGGCTTCGCCCGGCAAAGATGGTTTCGGAAGCTTGAGCGCGGTGTCGTCGGCGGCGGCCGGATTCTGCAGCAGAGCGAAAATTTCTTTTTCGATGGCCAGTTCGCGGGCGTCGGTCAGCTTGAAGCCGTCCCCGGAGAAGACCTTGATCCCGTTATCGGTCCAGGGATTGTGCGAAGCGGAAATCACCACGCCCGCCACCAGCGCTCTGGAGCGCGCGAGGTACGCCACTCCCGGAGTCGTAATCACGCCAGCACTGTGGACGTCCACGCCCACCGCCGCCAGGCCTTCGGCGATGCGGTCCGCGATCCAGCCACTTGACTCGCGGGTGTCTTGGCCAATCACGGCTTGCGGGTTCCGCATCGTGCGCATCAGGTCGTGGCCCAAAGCGCGGCCTATTAAATACGTGCTTTGTTTAGTGAGCGGAAACTCTCCCGCCACACCACGAATACCGTCGGTCCCGAACAACTGCCTTTGCTGGCTCATAAGAAAATTCAGGAGAATCCGTGAAAAATGAGGACTAGAGATGATAAATGAGGACGCGTCAAAGAAGCCGGTTCAGAAGACAAAAATGCCGCGAATGGAGACAAAGGTCCGGCGCGGGCTAAAGCCCGCATTTTTAGTGGACAGCCCATGCACGTGACCGCCAGTAACCTGGGCCTTTAATGCGCAGAGGCGCTTCCCACTCTCTGCACAAGCACAGTCACACGAATTGAGGTTGTCTGCACGACTTGCACCAGCGGGTCTGGAACATACACATTCGTGTTGAAGAGGGCGCTGCCGCGCGTGCCCGTCGCATCGATGGGATCGGTCGTCGCCGCATCGATTTTCTCGACGTGGTGCCGGGGGCCGGTGATGGTAATGCGAGGCGGATCGGCATCGACTTTGACAATCTGGTCGCCGTCGGCAAAGTTCCCGGTCACCCGCGGATGAATCTCGACGTCACGAGTGAGTCGCGTATCAAACGCGAGGTGCAATTGGCTGGGTACGACCTGCACAATGGTTACGCCGTGGGGATGACGCACCTGCAGCGAGGTCAGATCAAAAGTGCGTTCGCCCGGCTTGGCATCCGCCAGTTCGATTTCCGCGTGGACCTCATTCGCCTGTAATTGCCGGATGACCCGCTCCGGCCCGCGTACGCGGATCTGCGCCTCGGGAATGAGTTCGGAACTGATCTCGAGCTGCGCCGGAACGTGCTGAAAAACGATGGGGGCGCGCACCGCAACCTCCGCGGGCTGCTCGTCGGGAGAAATGAGAAACCACAGACCCGCGGCCAGCAACAACGACAAAACTTTCAGCCCGAAGTTGTGAAACACATAGCGTTGAAACAATCCGATCATGACTGCGGCTCCGATTCCACACCGGATTCAGATTTCCGCTGCGGCGCCGGTTCGCTCAGAGGAGAGTCCAACAGCGGGTCGGATTCATCGTCCCCGTGCGCGATGGCAGTGGGCAGGGTTACGGGGGCCATGAAGCGCCGGAGTTCGCTGCCCAGGCGCTCGCGCAGTTGCTCGACCGTCAAGTCGCGCTCGATTTGGCCGCCGATGGCGAGGCTGATCGCTCCGGTCTCTTCGGAACAAATGACCGCAATCGCGTCGGTTTCTTCGGTGATGCCAATGCCGGCCCGATGGCGCGTGCCGAGTTGGGTGGAGAGCAGAGGATTCATGGAAAGAGGCAGAAAACATGCCGCGGCGGCGATGCGGTCTTTCTGCACGATCACGGCGCCATCGTGCAGGGGAGCGCTGGGACGGAAAATGGTGGCCAGCAGATCGTAGGAAAGGCGGGCGTCGAGAGGCACGCCGCTTTCGATGTGGGTGCGCAATCCAATTTCGCGCTCAATCACAATCAGAGCGCCCGTCTGGTGCTGGGAGAAAAGATTCGCGGCCAGGACGATGTCGTCGTAGGAATCGCTCTCGGCGGAAGAGCCACCGAGAAAAGTCAATCGCCGTCCCAAGTCGGCGAGCACGTGACGGATCTCCGACTGAAAGACCACGATGAGCGCAAATACCAGGTAGGGGAGCACGTGGCCTACCACCCAGTTCAGCGTGGTGAGTTCGCCGATGCGCGCCAGATAGAAAATCGCCGAGACGACCACCAGTCCCACCAGCATGGGGGCGGCGCGGGTGCCGCGGATTATTACCAGGACCTGGTAGATGATCAAGGCCACGAGGAGAATATCGAGCGCCACCCATGCGCCTTGCGTCCATGACGTGATGACTGGCATCAGTCGAATCGCTCCTGATGGAACCCTGATCCCGAGAACCCATTGTAATGCAGCGGATTTCCGCGTTTGGCAGTCTTACGAACTTTTACAAAACGCCATACGCACGCAGTCTTGCGGAGGCTCATCCCTGCTTCTTGGTCACTGCGGCCTGGATTTCGCCATGCGCCAGGCGCGCAGAAATTTCATCGCCAAGGTTCAGGCCGCGCACGTCCTTCAATAGCCGGCCCTGAGAATCAAACACCAGCGCGTATCCGCGCTCCAGAATGGCCAGAGGGGACAGCGACTCGAGCGCGGTCTGCAGGCGCTCGCTGCGCACGCGATATTGCAGGAGCGCGTTGCGCATCACGGCAACCAGCGCGGCAGTTCCGCTCTCCAATTCCTTTCGGATGCCGGAAAGCACCAGGCGCAAATCGTAATGCCGGACGGCTGCCGAAATCCTTTCCCAGCGGCGGAGCATCCGCTCCAGCAACTGGCGCTCCGCCAGTTCCATGCGGTGGGTTAGATCGTCGAGCTGCTGCTGGCGCTGGCGGATCACTTCCATCATGCGTGCGAAAGCGCCGTGCTGCGCGAGTTCGGTCAGGGCCTGCCGGCCCATCAGCAGGCGGTAGCGCATGGCCCGGCTGAGGCGCTCGCGCAAAGCGACTGCGTGATCTTCCACTTCCTGCCGCGATCGAATCACAAGTTCCGCCGCCGCCGAAGGCGTGGGCGCGCGCAGGTCGGCAACGAAATCTATGATGGTGAAATCGGTTTCGTGCCCCACCGCGGAGATCAAAGGAATCTCAGAAGCCGCGACCGTCCGAGCCAGGACTTCGTCATTGAACGCCGCCAGGTCTTCCGCCGAACCGCCGCCGCGCGCGACGACGATCACATCGACATTATCGTGCTGGTTGAAAAAGCGCACTCCTGCCGCCACCTCGTACGAAGCCGCATCGCCCTGCACCTGGGCCGGATAGATCAGCACATTCACGGAATGATGCCGACGCTGGAGCACATTCAGAATGTCGCGGAGGGCCGCCGCCTGGGCCGACGTTACAACGCCAATGCGCGACGGCAGTGACGGAATCGCCTTCTTGCGCTCTGCCGCAAACAGTCCTTCGGCCTCGAGCTTTGCCTTGAGTTGCTCAAAGGCCAACTGCAGCGAGCCGGCGCCCTTGGGCTCGATGTATTCCGCCGAAATCTGCAACTCGCCGCGTTCTTCATATACGGTCACCCGGCCGCGCACAACCACCTGCAAGCCGTCCGCCGGCCGGAAGCGCAGCAACCGCGCCGACGAACGAAACATCACTACGCGAATCTGCGCATTGCCATCTTTGAGCGTGAAGTAAAGATGACCGGAATCGGGCGCGCGAAAATTGGAGATCTCGCCTTCCACCCACGCGTCGGAATACTCGCGTTCGATGTGAGAACGCACCGTCGCGACCAGATCGCGAACTTTCCACAAGCGGCGATCCGGCGGGCGGAAGTTAAACCCCATCTGATCGGCGAGAGAAGACATTGTGGGCAGTGTACCGCAGGAAGGGTAATTGTCGAGATGCTGGGTGGAACGAGGGGCCCGGGGGGGCCAGAGATCCCCCGGGCGCGAAGTGGCAAAGGTATGTGTTCTAGTTGATATCGAAGTGGAAAACATCCACGATCTGAAAGTTCGCCCGATTGTGATCGTTTTCATGGCCTCGGTCATCACGGCCGTCGCGGTCGTGATTCTCGTGGCCCTGCCCGTGCTCCTGGGCGACGGCGATTGTGGTCGAGAGGGCCAGCGACAGAACTGCCGACGCTGCGGCTCGAAACCAGCTCTGGGATGACAATTCGCACTCCTCCTGATGAATCCCACGACCAGCGTACAGAAGCGACCGCACCGGCAACAGATTACGGTAGGCCAAGGTGCAGTGTGTGCGTTTTCCCCTCATGCACTTTATTTAGTCCGTAGTTTCTGCGTTTTAGAACGGCCCTAGGCCCGCCCCGTATATCCGTCACATCCGCCGCCCCCTCCCACCCGCTATAATTTCCGCCCATGGACTTCGAACAAAAAGTGGCCGAACTGAAAAAGCGGAACCAACTCGCCGAGGATGGCGGAGGTGCCAAGCGTCGCGAGCGGCAGCATAAAGAAGGCAAAATGTCGGCCCGCGAGCGCGTGGAGTTCCTGCTCGATGAGGGCACGTTCGAGGAGACCGACAAGCTCGTCACCCACCGTTGCAACGACTTCGGCATGTCGGAGCAAAAGATCTACGGCGACGGATTCATCACTGGCTACGGGCGAATCGAGGGCCGGCTGGTCTACGTTTTTGCGCAGGACTTTACCGTGTTCGGCGGGTCGCTCTCGGAAACCAATGCCGGGAAGATCGTGAAGATCATGGACCTGGCGGCGAAGATGGGCGCGCCGGTGATTGGACTGAACGACTCTGGGGGAGCGCGAATTCAGGAAGGAGTGATGTCGCTGGCGGGCTATGCCGACATTTTTCTGCGCAACACGTTGTATAGCGGCGTTGTCCCGCAGATCTCGGCGATCATGGGACCGTGCGCTGGAGGAGCCGTGTACTCGCCGGCCATCACCGACTTCGTGCTGATGGTCGACAAGACATCGTATATGTTCATCACCGGGCCCGACGTGATCAAAACGGTGACGCTCGAAGAAGTCACCAAAGACCAACTCGGCGGCGCCATGACTCACAACGAAACCTCAGGTGTGGCACACTTTTTGGCGCACGACGACGCGGAATGCCTGTCGATGGTGCGCGAACTGCTGAGCTTTGTGCCATCGAACAACCTGGATGATCCTCCCCGCAAAGCCTGCACCGATCCGATCGACCGCGCCGACGCTGCGCTCGACAAGATCGTTCCGGCACAGTCGAACCAGCCTTACGATATCAAGGACGTCATCCACGGAGTGGTCGACGACGGTTATTTTTTCGAAGTGCAGGAGTATTACGCGAAGAACATTGTCGTGGGATTTGCGCGCCTCGACGGACGGCCGGTCGGCATCGTGGCCAACCAACCGTCGGTGCTGGCCGGAACGCTGGACATCAACGCGTCGGTGAAGGGCGCGCGCTTCGTCCGCTTCTGTGATTGCTTCAACATTCCGCTGGTAACGTTTGAAGATGTGCCAGGGTTTTTGCCCGGCACAGCCCAGGAGTACGGCGGAATCATCAAGCACGGCGCCAAGCTGCTTTTTGCATTTGCCGAGGCGACGGTGCCCAAGGTTACCGTGATCACGCGCAAGGCATATGGCGGGGCTTACTGCGTGATGGCATCGAAGCACATCCGCACGGACGTAAATTATGCGTGGCCCACGGCAGAGATCGCGGTGATGGGGCCGGAGGGAGCGGTGGACATTGTCTACAAACGCGAACTGGACGCCGCAGCCAACCGGGAACAGATTCGCCGCGAAAAGATCGATGAATTCCGCGATCGCTTCGCCAACCCGTACGTGGCCGCCGACCGCGGATTTGTGGATGCAGTCATTCAGCCGAGGGAAACGCGGAAGAAATTGATTCAGGCATTGGCGATGCTCGAGACGAAGCGTGACAAGAATCCGCCGAAGAAGCATGGGAATATACCGCTGTAACGTCGCTGGGTATTGCTGTTCATTGGGCTTTCATGCGAGCGCCTGGCGGCACGGCTGAAAGCCGCGCCCTTCCAAATACTATTCATCCTCTGTGATAACGCTGAAACCGGCGTAGAATCAGCACGCTCAGGCTTACGACGCAAGTCTGCCAACGGAGATACCGGTGAAAAAGCTATTCTCACTATTTGTCTTCTGCTTCCTGACACTCCCGCTCGTCTCGCAGGATGCTTCCACCTGGCTCTCCAACCTTCCGCAGGCCAAGGACTACGTGCAGAAGCGGGCTTCCAGCTACGACCGCAGCGGCGGCAATGCGGACTCTCGTACTATCGCGGCCGGGGAGACTCTGACGCTGCTCGACGACGGCGGACCGGGGCTGATCAGCCACGTTTGGTTCACCATCGCCAGCGACGATCCGAATCATCTGAAGGCTTTGGTCCTGCGCATGTATTGGGACGGCGAAACGACTCCGAGCGTGGAGACGCCGGTGGGCGACTTCTTCGGGCTCGGACTGGGAGAGTACTACCTCTATCAGTCTCTGCCGTTATCCGTGGGCTCGGACAAGGCCCTGAACAGCTTTTTTCCTATGCCCTTCCAGAAACATGCGCGCATTACTGTGACGAACGAGGGCTCCCGCAAAGTCGACGCCTTCTATTTCAACGTCGACTATCGCGCGTACGGCAAGCCGCTGCCGGCGGACTTGCTTTATTTCCACGCGCAGTATCGGCAGGCCGCGCCGGCCCATGGCTGGACCAATCAATGGCATTCGAACGGCGATCCGCTGGTCGACAGCAAGAAGAATCTGAACGGAGAAGGCAACTACGTCTGGATGGAAGCAACCGGGCGCGGGCACTTCGTGGGCGTGACCATGTCTGTGCTGCAGAATCAGAACGGGTGGTGGGGCGAGGGCGATGACATGTTTTTCGTCGATGGGGAGACCACGCCTTCCATCAACGGAACCGGGTCGGAAGATTATTTTCTGGGGGCGTGGGACTTTGGGGGGCACGCCTTTTCCTACGATTTATTTGGCGCACCAGTGGTAGGGCAAGAAGTGGCGGGGGGGCGTTCGTCGGTGTATCGCTTCCATTTGGATTCTCCGATTCCGTTCTCGAAATCGCTGCGAGCCACGATCGAGCACGGGCACGCCAATCACCGGTCCGACAACTATTTTTCGGTTGCGTACTGGTATCAGACCGAGCCGCACGCGGCGTTTCCGGCGCTGCCGTCTCTGGAAAAACGGATGCCCACACTGCATTTGGCGGGAGGCCCAGTGTGATAAATCTCACCGCTAGCTGGCTGACGTTCTTGCCTTCATGAGCTGATTGTTGTAGCCCCAGACCTGGTCGCGGACATAAAGCGGAAGCGCCGGATCTAGCCTCTCGACAATGTTGAATCCGTTATCCTGAATAAACTGTTTCACCGTATCTTTGGTTCTTAGAGCATCATCTCCGGTCACCGCTGCCAGAAAATCGTGGCACGAGATGCACACCACCTCGGTCTGGTTCAAGGTCTCGCTCATGCCTCGAATGGCAAATCGCTCGGCGCCTTCGATATTCATTTTCAGGAAATGAATCCGCCGTAGACGCAGTTTCTGATGAATCGTGTCGATGGTGGTGGCCGGAACCGGAATTCCCTTCGCGGGGTTCAGGCGGTTCCTCAGGTAGGCATCGGAGTCTTCAATCATGGCGGTACCGCAGGAGGTTTCGGTCACAGCCTGGTGAATGGGGATCACGTTTTCCAGGCGGTTGTAATGGGCCAACTTCTCCAGGCAGCGATAAGTCCGGGGATGAGCCTCGATGCAGATTACCTTGCCTCGCTCTCCCACAGCGCGGGAAAAAGTCAATGCCTCCTCACCTACTCCTGCTCCCACGTCCATGACCACGTCTCCGGGCCGGGGATGATAGCCCCAGAAAAAATGAGCCCGCGCCAGTTTGTCCATCTGCGCCATGTCTAAGCGGACGAATGGTTGATGATAGGCAAAGTAGCCTGCGTTGGTAGCGTGAATCCAAACTCCGCCATCGTAAAATACTTTGTTGACACCTTTATCCCGCGATCTTGCGAGATGGCTCACTAACGGGATCAAGGCGAACCTGAAACCCCTTCGATCCAGTAGCGCTTTCATCTTATCCAAGAATGGCATCGACAGCCCCCAGGCAGCTTTGAGTTCTCAGCCTTCCAGAACCAGCCGGAATTCCCAAGGCCTACCGCGCAGAATATCGCCGAGATAGAGGGCAGTCAGTGACGAATAAACAATTGCGCCAGATTTGCTCCCAAAGCGGGAATTCGATTCTGGGGCTCTTCGAACGTCAGGGATTGATTTGCTGCCGGGTTCGAAACGGGCTTCCGGGAATTGAGAAAAGTGGCGTGAGGATTCGGTGAGGCTAAAGGTTTCGGAGCCAACAGGGACAGGTAAAAAATAAGAGTTCCGAGGTGGTGTAAGGTCCATTCGTCTCGGCCAGTAGCTCGCGTTTGACCCTTGCTCGACCTGCTATCGCTGCCTCCCTTGCGGGGTGCTGCGCGCGATCTTCGCTTGGGCTCCGGGCTCACCGCCAACCGGATAAACCTACCTTACGCCTCGGAACTCTATCTTGCCTTCAACATTTCTTCTCTGTTCTCCTCAACCAGCGCTTTGCTATAGACCCTCGCTCACCCTCCTTCCCAATCTTTCGATCAGGAAAGTGACTCCGCTTGAGCCCCGGACGCCGCACCAACCGGAAAAACTTAAGAAGCTGTCAAAGAACAATCTTGTTGTACTCCTTCTATTTTTTCCGTCAACGAAAAACCACGCTCTGTAAGTAGGTGTGTTTTCAATCGAGTGCAGCCCGTCCACAAGCCGGTGACCGGATTTGGTGCAACCCTCGACTCCAGTTTTCGCAAACCCTGTGTCAGACGCGGCTTTCCGCAGGATTCTTTGGGAGAAGGCAACGCTGGCAAACAAGCAAGAGATTATTTCTGACTTGTGAAAATCGTGCACTTCCCGTGCCCCGCACGGGATCTGCGTTTGAATTATGTGGGGACGGCCGCCTTCGGCCGTCCTTCGAGCACACTTCGACGATCTGCAATCCCGACATTGCGAGACACTAGAACGCATCATACAATTCAGGCGTGATGCGACCGGTGGCAAAGGTCTCCTTGTCGATCGGAATCCTCATCAGCACTAGCCTTGCTTTTTCCGAGCCTTCCTCAAAAGTCGAAACGGTGGCGGGCGAATCGTAGCGTACTCTGAAGGGCTGATGTGTTTGAACGGAAGTGCGTATTGGTCGATGCTCATTCATGTTCAGGACCACGCGCCGGATATCCCATCAGAATTTGTCGAGGTGCGCTTCTCTCTTCCATGCGACAAACAGCCAGAATGGCTCAATCGCAAATCGCCCCTACGGAAGTTTCGGCTGAGGCGTGATCAGGACGCCAATTCGGCTCTGAAGGAGTTTATGGATTGTGGTCCCGAGCCGCCGAGCGGTGGTGCTCGCGAGCCCTGTCTGCATGTGCCGATGTGGAAACACGTCCCCGGCGCAGAACCTGCAACGCTTCCATTTGGGCAGCGGGTGCCAAGCTACCTCTCTGTGGATCTGCCTCTCGCCCCAGTGCTTTGACGGCGCACTTCGAGGCAATTGCTGTTAACTGGGAGGCACGGTTCGGCCAAAGGAGGAATCCCAGGCTTGACTCCTCCAGACCCGAGCTTCGCTCGGCGGACAGCCGAAGGCGGCTGTCCCCACATAAGGATCTCGTCAATCGACTTTGACTGGTTCGTCTACCAGGCGCTTGTCGGCTTCGTCGGATCCCGTGAGTTCGAACGAGTTCGTCAGTACGGCCTTCCCTTTTTCGACGCTGGTGATCACGTAGGAGCAGCCGAACCAGTGGGCTTCGGCCAGGTCGGTCTTTGACCACTGTGCGGGGTGGTCGGGGTGGGAGTGGTAGAAGCCGACGATGTCCTCGCCTCGCTCGCGGCCTTCGCGCTGGATCCGGACCAGTTCCTTGGGATCGATGTTGTAGCGGTTGTGAGCGGAGTCGGTGCGGGTGTTGCCGGCTCGGGCGGTCGAGGTGATGATGCGTGTTCCGTCATCTTCAAAGCGGCCGAGCAGGATTCCGCAGCATTCGTGGGGGTAGGTTTCTTCGCCGTGGCGGCGGAGGGAATCGTAGTCGTGGCGCGTAATTCTCAGCATTGGGAACTTGAACTGCGACGGTCTTGAACCAAATTCAAAATCCCCACCCGCTCGCAAGAAGGCGCGAGAAGGGTGGGGCACCCAACTCATCTACTTCATCAGCCTTCGTTCCAGAATCTCTCGCTCAGGTACTTGTCGCCGGAATCGCAGAGGATGGTTACGAACACGGCCTCGTGCCCTTTCTTCAGCGGCAGATCACGGGCAATCTTCAAACAGCCTACGACGGCGGCGGCGGCGGAGATTCCCACCAGTAGTCCGGCGTTGCGCGAGAGGTGCCGCGCCATGGCATAGGCGTCTTCGGTGGCAATTTCGAGGTTCTGATCGGCGAGTTGCGGATCGTATATCTTGGGAACGATCGCGCTGGCCATGTGCTTGGCGCCTTCGATTCCGTGAAATGACGAGTCCGGCTGCAGCGAGATACATTTCACCGCCGGATTTAGTTCCTTGAGGCGGCGGGTTGTGCCTACGAAAGTGCCACTCGTTCCCAGCATCGAGACAAAATGCGTGACTCGTCCCTGGGTCTGCTGCCAGATTTCGTTGGCGGTCCCGTGATAGTGAGCCTTCCAGTTGGCTTCGTTCGAATACTGGTCGGCGTAGAAATACTGGTTCGGATGGTTGCGGGCCAGTTCGCGGGCCATGCGGATCGCGCCGTCGGAACCGTCCGCAGGATCGGTATAAAGAATGTTGGCGCCGTAGCCCTGCAGGATCTGCTTGCGCTCGCGGGAAACGTTCTCCGGCATGCAGAGGGTCACGGGGAATCCTTCGGCAGCGCCCAGCATGGCATACGCGATGCCCGTGTTGCCGCTGGTGGCGTCGAGGAGAATCTGGCCGGAGCGCAGTTGACCGCTGCGACGGGCTTCGGCGACGATGTTGGCCGCGGCGCGATCTTTGACCGATCCGCCGGGGTTGTACCATTCAGCCTTACCCAGAAGTGCTACGCCCGGCAGGTCGTCGGTGACAGCATCCAGACGCAGCAGTGGAGTGTTGCCAATGCGCTCGATCAGGCTGTGGCCGAGCGTTTCACCCAGTCCTAGGGCGATTTCTTGCGGTCCTTCGGGTTTTGCCGCAGTCGACATTGCCGCCATTCTTGTAGATCCGTATGCCATGTCTGAACCGAAATGCCGTGACCAACGTAATGTGCTATATGGTTCGAAACGAGGTATGTAGTACTTTGATTAGATGAATAAGCTTCGCCCGGCGATGCAGCTCCTGTAAAGTTACGCTCGGTTCTTATAAAGACTGCATCTAATAGACGTGCCGACACCGGCAAGGAAAGGTTGAAGTAACAAGCAATGTCTAAAACTATTGAAGCACGAACCTACGAAGAAGCGCTAGCCTGGGTGCGCGATCACGGGTTCGATGTAACCGATGCTCCCGGCACCAATGCCCGCGTCTTCCTGCGCAAATACAATGTCTCGGCTGCAATCCAGAAGGCGCCCGACGACGGGGTGAAAATCTTCGCATATCCCGGCTACCTGATTGGCAGCGAGATTTCGAAGCTGATCAACCGAGGATACCAGCAGTTTCTCAAGACCTCCAAGACCGAAATTCCGGCTACCGCCGATCACCTGAAGGCGCTGCAGTCTTTCTCCGAAGAGTTGAAGGAAGCGCTTGGTCTGCCCAGCCTGTACAACGAGTCGCTGGGAACGGTGAGCGAGTCCTACCACTACGACCGCATCGAGAACCGCGACAAGGCAGCGGTCGACCGCCCGAAGCGTCCTTGGGAAGTCGCGGGTAGACAAGCGGCAGTCGCGGCGAAGAAGGGCCGGGCCTAGAGGGAATCTAGATCGGGCTCGCCAATCTAGCGCCAGCCGGCACGTCCGGGGCTAAAGCCCACTTTTAATACAACTCTTAACGCGGCGCTGAAGCGCCGCTCTTTCACGTTGATCGCAGCTGAAAGGCTGCCCCACCCAAAAGCAGGCGTCATCAAACCGTGCGATTTCCAGGGCTATGTTTTTTCCCGCTGTAAACAGCCTCAGTCTGTCGTCAACTCATCGAGGATAGTTCCGTCGGGATGGACCAGGCGGATGGTCATGGCGAGCAGGCCGGAAGCGTGGGTCGAGCAACTCAGACAGGGATCATAGGCGCGCACCACGGCCGACACACGGTTCAGCATGCCTTCGTTCAGCTTGGTTCCGTCAATAAAGTGCTCGCTGACTTGTTGCACGCTCCGGCCAATCGCGAGATTGTTATGGCCGGTGGCCACGATCAGGTTGGCCCAGGTGATCGCGCCTGCTTCGTTCACTTTGTAATGGTGAATCAAGGTTCCGCGGGGGGCTTCGATCATGCCCACTCCCTCGAGGGCATTGACCCCGGCGGTGGCGCGTACGTGCGTTTCGAGAATCTGCGGATCGGCCAGCAACCCCTCGATTCGCTCCAGGGCGTAGACAATTTCGATGAGCCGGGCATAGTGGTAGAGAAAAGCGCTGTGCGCCACCGCTCCGAAGCGCTGGTGGAATTCCCGGAATTCGGCGTCGGCGTTTGGAGTGCCGCACTGGTCAGCGGCGTTCAGCCGCCCTAGGGCACCTACCCGATACACGCCAGCTGGAAATCCTTGCGGCTTGAAGTAGGGAGCTTTCAAATACGACTCGCGCAGGCTGGCCTCGCCGATCCATTGCGCGTAATCGTCGGCGCAGATGTGATCTTCGAGAACCTCGCCGGTGGCGCTGCGGAAACGCAGGTCGCCATCGTAGAACTGTAAGTTCCCTTTCCGGTCAACCATTCCGGCGTACATGGTCGGAGAGGACCCGAAGAATTCGATCTCTTCTTTATAGTTGTCGAGCGCGCCCTTGAAAAAGCGGATGGTACGGTCGGCGATCGCCTTGGCCGCAGGAAACTCCGAAAGAATGCGGTCGCGTGTGGCGGCGGCCAGGGGAGAAGCCACGCCGCCGGGAACGATCCAGGAGGGATGCACGCGCTCCTGGGCAAGGCTCTCCACGATTTGCAGCCCAAACTTTCGCAGCTCGATCCCGTCGCGTGCCAGCTCCGGGTGTCCGGCGATAACTCCCATCACGTTCCGCGAGGCGGGATCGGAATCCATGCCCAGGAGGAAATCCGGCGCGGAGAGATAAAAGAAGCTCAGGGCGTGCGATTGCACGATCTGGGCGAAGTGCACCAGCTCGCGCAACTTTTTCGCGACCGGAGGGATTCGCACCGCCATGATGGAGTCGCAGGCCTTGGACGCGGCCAGCAGATGGCTGATGGGGCAAATCCCGCAGATGCGCGCGGTGATGCCGGGCATCTCGTAGAAGGGACGTCCCTCAGTGAATTTCTCGAAGCCGCGCACCTGCGTGACGTGAAATTCCGTTCCCGCAACGTGTCCCTGATCATCGAGTTGGATCGTAATTTTGGCGTGTCCCTCGATGCGGCTCACGGGTTCGATGGTGATGCGCTTCATGGAACGCTCCTTAACCGAATTTCACCTTGAGAGTAGCGTCGGGTTTCTTGCCCTCCAGCAGGTCGTTGATCACGTTGAAAATTGCCTTCGAGGGCGGAGGACAGCCGGGCAAACAGAAATCAACTTTGACGAATTCGCGCAGCGGCCGCGCCTGCTTCAGCAGAGCGGGGACGCGATCCGAAGGGATGACTTTCCCTTCCTGCGCACCATCGACATATATGCGCTGCAGCAATTTCTGCACCGGAATGGAATTCCGCATCGCGGGGACGTTCCCTGTGACAGCGCAGTCTCCGAGGGAGATCAGCACATGGGTTCGCTGACGGATCTTCTGAATCTTATTGAGATCGTCCTGGGAACTGACTGCGCCCTCGACAAGCGTAACGTCCACGTCTTCGGGAAACTCCTGCGTATCGACCAGGGGGCCATAGACCAGGTCGATCTTGCGGGCCAGAGAAATGATGCCAGCGTCCATGTCGAGCAGAGACATGTGGCAGCCGGAGCATCCGTCGAGCCAGACCGTGGCTACTTTCACCTTCTTCATACCTGCACTCCTCTGCGGTGCACCAGGGAGGTGACGGCATCGATCTTTTTCACCATCTCTCCAACCGCCCAACCCTTTTCAGAGAGCGCGCCAGTGGGGCATGCATTCACGCACTTGCCGCAACTGGTACAGGTGGTGGCCTGCCCCCAGTTCTCATTCATCTCGCTGACAATGCGGGCGTGGATGCCGCGAGAGGTGAGATCCCAAACATGCGCGCCTTCGAGCTCGGCGCAAACTCGGACGCACCGCGTGCAAAGAATGCAGCGATTGTGATCGAGCACAAAACGCGGGTGCGACATGTCAATGGACAATTTGGGGAAGTTGTACGCGAGGCCTACCGTGCTGACGCCCAGGGCCGTGGCCATCGACTGAAGCTCGCAATGTCCGTTCGACACGCACACCGCGCAAGGGTGGTTTCGCTCGATGAGCAGCAGTTCCACGGAGATCCGGCGATAGCGCGTCAATTTCGGTGAGGTCGTCGTCACAGACATACCTTCCTGGATCGGGGTGGTGCATGCCGGGAACAGGCGCTCGGTGCCGGAGACCTCTACCAGGCAAATGCGGCATGCGCCGACGGCAGTCAGGCCGTCCAAGTCGCACAGCGTGGGAATGTACTTGCCGTTGGCCTTGGCCGCCTGCAGGATGGTCTGGCCCTCCAGCGCGCTGATCAGCTCTCCGTCGATTCGGATCGATAGCTTCTTTTGTGGCAAGGTCTTGCTCCTTTCAGCGCGCGTTTTCCTGGCTCACCCCGGGCCTAGCTCGCGTTGACGGCTGTCACGTCGCAACGCAGGCAACGGCAGGTTTCATCCAGAGCCTCTTCGTGGCTCAAGCCCTTCACCACCTCGTCTTGCGAACGGACGCGGGCACTGGCGGTGAGCGCGTGGCCCGTGTGCCGCCGGTTCGGACTTGGCTCCTCCGGAGGCGTCTGTTCGTATTCCATCGCGGGGTAGAGGGTGTTCCAGCGGTCAGTTTCCATCAACTGAAGATCTATACTTCGAGCCGCCTGCTTGCCATAAGCCATGGCGTTCGAAACGTTGGAAGCGCCGGTCACCAGGTCGCCTCCGGCATAGAACCGCGGACGGCTGGTCTCAAGCGTGAAGCGGTTCACTTCAATGGTTCCGTTCTCTTTGAGGACGAGGCCGGATGCCCTGGCGAAATCCAAGTCGACGGTTTCGCCAACGGCAAAGATGACAGAGTCGCAATCGAAGCGTTGGATTTCGTCGGTTGCGACCGGCTTCCTGCGGCCCGAGGAGTCGTACTCTCCCAAGCGGGTTTTCACGATTTCGATCGCTTTGACGGCGCCCTTGGTATCCCCGATCACGCGGTGAGGAGCGGCCAGGAACACAAACTTTGCTCCCTCGTCTTTGGCAGCCCTGGTTTCTTCGTCAATGGCGGGCATGTCCTTGCGTTCGCGCCGGTAGAAGACGGTCACATCGCAGCCTTTGCGCAGAGAGGTTCGGGCGGAATCGATGGCGGCATTGCCACCGCCGATGATGGCCACCCGCCGGCCAAGGTTCAGTTCCTGCCCAGCGGCGACCGCCTCCAGGAAATTGAGCGCCGGATATACGCCTTTCAACTCCGTGCCCGATTGATAGACCCAGGATTCTTTCCACGTGCCAATGGAGAGAAAGATCATGTCGAAGCGATCGTCAAGGTCATTCAGCGCCAGATCGACGCCAACCCTTGTATTGAAGCTGAACTTCACTCCCAGGCGCTCGATGAGTTCGATCTCGCGCCGCAGGATACCTTTCGGCAACCGATATTCAGGCAGAGCAAAGCGAAGCATCCCACCGGCCTCGGACTTGCTGTCATACACCGTGACGTCATGGCCGAGCATGGCCAGATAAAACGCTGCGGTGAGTCCAGCCGGCCCGGCGCCGACTATGGCGATCTTGCGCCCGGTGGCTTCGAACTTGCGCGAGGCGATGGACTGCACCATCGGCTCATATTTGTCGGACTCGAAAATGGAATCCGCAATGAAGCGGTGCACTTCCCGCATGTTGACCGCCTGGTCGACCGTCTGCCGCCGGCACCGGCTGTCGCATGGGTGCTGGCACACTCGTCCGGTCGAAGAAGGGAGCGGATTGTCCAAAATTACCGACAGGAATGCATCCTCCAGCCGATTTTCCTTGTAAAGCTGCAGGAAGCGGGGGATGTTCATGTGCATCGGGCAACTGTTCTCGCAGGGGGAGAGCGCCAATTCTTCGCACACTCCAGCGGTGCAGCGCCGGGCGAGGATGTGATCCTCGAACTCGTTGCGGAAATGCCGCAGGGTTGTGAGCACCGGATTGGGAGCGGTTTGTCCGAGGCCGCAGAGCGAACAGTCGCGAATATAGCGGCTCAGTTCGTCCAGGATTTCGAGATGATGGGCCGTCCCCGCGCCTTCGGTGACGCGATTCAGAATGCGCAGGCACTTATTCAGGCCCACCCGGCAAGGGATGCATTTCCCGCATGACTCCGAGTGCGTGAATTCGACGAAGTAGCGGGCGACGTCGACCATGCAATTGTCTTCGTCCATCACGACCATGCCGCCCGATCCCATGATCGACCCAAGCTGCTGCAGATTCTCGTAGTCCACTGCCGTGTCGAACATCTCGTGAGGTATGCAGCCTCCGGAGGGCCCGCCCGTCTGGACGGCCTTCACCTGACCTTCTCCAACGGCGCCTTCTCCAATGTCGTAGATGAAGGTTTTGAGTGGGGTGCCCAGGGGCATCTCCACTAATCCAGTGTTTTTCACTTTGCCCACGAGCGAGAAGACTTTGGTGCCTGAACTTTTCGGGCTTCCAGTTTCAGTAAACCAGGCGGGCCCGCGGGTCACGATGGGTGCGATGTTGTACCAGGTTTCGACGTTGTTGATGTTGGTGGGTTGTCCCCATAGTCCCTTCTGGGCGGGGAATGGCGGACGTGGGCGCGGTCTTCCGGCTTCGCCTTCCAGGGAAGCGATGAGCGCAGTCTCTTCTCCGCAGACGAACGCTCCCGCTCCTTCCACCAGTTCGATATCGAACTTGAATCCACGGCCGAGGATATTCTCCCCCAGCAGTCCGTATTCGCGCGCCTGTTCGATGGCCCGATTCAGACGATGTACGGCCAGTGGATACTCGGCACGTACATAGACGATTCCTTCAGTCGCGCCCATGACGTAGCCGCCGATGATCATTCCCTCGAGCAGCGAGTGCGGGTCACTTTCAATTTCGTTGCGATTCATGTAGGCGCCGGGGTCGCCCTCGTCTGCGTTGCAGATGATGTACTTCGGCTCCGACTTGGCCTTGGCCAGGAACTCCCATTTGTTGCCAGTGGAATATCCAGCTCCGCCCCGGCCCCGCAGCTTCGAGGCCTTGATTTGCTCGATCACGCCCGCTGGGTTCGCATCGATCAGAACTTTGTAGAGTGCCTGATATCCGCCGATGGCAATGTATTCTTCAATGTCATCGGGATTGATGATTCCGCAATTTCGCAGCACGATCTTCTTCTGGCCTTTGAAGAAGGACACGTCGCTCCATGACTGGACTTCGGGATATCCCTGACCGTATCGGACGTGGCCGGTAATGTGATCCCACTCTTCGATCTTGCAGTAGATGAGATCCGGGCTGAGATTGCCGTTGGCAAGGTCGTGCAGCAGGCGAGTGGCGTCGTTGGCCTGCACGCGGCGCAGAATTACCAGAGGATTCCCCGGCAGACGCACGTTGACCAGCGGCTCCTGAAAGCAGGCTCCGAAGCACCCCACCGGCGCCAGCACCAGATCGGCGCCGCTATCCTCGATGGCCTGGAGGAATGCGTGATATAAACCTTCCGCGCCGTTCCCGCGACCACAGGTTCCCATTCCGACGGCCACGCGCGGAACCGGCGGAACGAGCTTGGCCAGGCCCGCCTCGCGCACGGCGTTGAACGCTCCAATGTCCAGAATTCGAGGCATCGCTTACTCTCCTGCTCGAATGGTTGCGATCTCCCGCTGTAAAGTACGCTCGGTGGCATGCCCGCAGATGCGATGGTTCACCTCGACGACGGGCGCCATCGCACATTGACCGAAGCAAGCCACAGTACGCACGGTGAACTGGCGGTCCGGCGTGGTCAGCAACAGTTTGTCGGCTTCGTTTCCGTTGCCGTCACCGTCCTCGACACCCAGTCCCAAGTCGAGGCGAGCGCCCTGCAGCAGGTTGCGCGAACCACGGGTATGACACGCCGTCCCGCGGCAAATGCAGATGGTATTCTCGCCCTGGGGTTGGAGATTAAACAGCGCGTAGAAGGTGGCAACGCTGTAGATGCGAGAAAGCGGCATTTCCGTCTTGGCGGCGATGTAGCGCAGCGTCTCCATGGGAAGATATTTGTAGCGGTTTTTTTCCTGCGCGGCTTCCAGGATGCCAAGCAGGGCTCCAGGGCGTCCCCGACGACTGCCGATTACTTTATCGATGAATACTTGTTCTTCAGTGGGAAGACTTCCAGGCGAGAGTGTTTGCATAGACACTCCTCCAAACGATTCGCTCGCACTTAGATCAATGTATCGATCTTCAACAGGAGCGCACCGTCTCTGAGAGCACAGCAGGAAGTGACAAGAATCACAGGGGTGCCGGAATGGTATGTTGGGAGCCAACCTCCAGCGTTGCAACGGTTTATGGGACCCCGAGCAGAATGTCGATCGTTAGCTGGTCGAGCATTTCGTAGGGCATCCGAACGAGAATTTATCTTCTGGACTTGGCTCGCAGAGGCTTGTTGGGGCCCGTCGACTTCCCCTTCGCCTTTGCAGTCACGTTATCTGGCCTCCGATGGATTCAGCGCAGGCGGAGAAGATGAGATCTTTCCCACCAGGCTGTCCTCTGCCTTCTTATGCAGTTCCTGTACCTTGTGAAGTTCTTTCTCCGCATCCGCCGTTTTCCCTTGTGCCTGATACAAACGTCCTAACTGGTAATGGGCATCAGGCAGGGTGGGGTCGAGCGCTACCGCGCGGAGCAGAGCTGCCTGGGCATCTTTATAGTTTTTTTGCTGCCAGTAGATGGCGCCCAGATCGATATAGACAATGCGCAGGTTCTTCTGGACGCTTGCCGCCCGCTTGAACAAGGAAAGCGCTGCGTCCGGATGGTTGCTCTTCCATTCGATGTCCCCGAGATACGCCAATGCCTGGGCATGGTTGGAGTCGAGAGCTAACTCACGCTCGAACTCCTGCCTGGCTTCGTCATACTGTTGCGTCTTCCAGTGGAGATAACCCAGGCCGAAATGAACGTTGGGCTCGCCGGGCAAAATCTTCGCGGCGGTCTCGAACTCGGCGATGGCTTCAGGGGTCCTGCCCACGCCGTCAAGCGCTTCGCCGAAGAGGACATGAGCTGGGGCCGAATCCGGATTCTGTTCCAGGATTCGGCGGAACTCCTCCTGTGCGCAGGAAAACTTCCGGGCCCACAGGCAGCTTTGCGCCAACACCTGGTGAAGCTCCGCATTGGCAGGATCCGCCTTGGCCGCTGGTTCAAGATATTGAGATGCCAGATCAAATTTTCGTGCACCGTAGTAGCTCAGGCCCAGCAGGGTCCGGGCTTGCGAGTTGGACGGATTCCCTGCCAGCGCCGTGCGAAGTGCAGCGGCCGCCGCGGGAAAATGGCCCTGCTTGAACTCCGCCAGCCCCAGGTTGAGTTCGACTCCGGGCAACTTAGGATTGAGTTTGAGAGCTTTCCGGTAAGCGGAGGTCGCCTCCGAATACTTCTGTTCCTTGGAGAGAACGACACCCAAACTGGCGAAGGCCGCGGCGTCGTGCGGACTGCGCTCGGTGACCGCTTGCCATGCCTGGGCAGCCTCCGAAAGCTTTCCCTGTTGTTCGAGAGCGATCGCGTCGGCAGGAGTCGGCACTTGGGCCGCCGCCAAGATTGAATAGATGGCCGGTGAGAGCAGCGCCCTGAGAACGAGTTCGCCCTTCCAGTTCTTCATGCCCCGGCCTGCTGCGTCAGCGGACTCCCGACCACCCGAGAACGGACCGAGGCCTGATTTTCACGAGGGGTCACGACCGCGCCTGCATGATGTGTCCTGGGCGCCCGGCTGAGACGGCGGGAGAAGTCGGCCACAAGTATATTCCGCAGAAAACAGAAGCCCCGCTCACGGGTGCTTACCGCGAGCGGGGCCGAGTTGCTTACCATCGTGGATTAGAAGTACAGCTTCAACCCAAGCTGAATTTCCCGCGGGTCATGGGCGGATGTAACTGCCCCGAAATTTCCCGACGAGAAAGTTGTGCTGACGCTGTTGAACTCCGAGTGGTTCCAGATATTGAAGAACTCTCCCCGGAATTCAAGTCTGCTGCCGCGCTCCTCGCTGAAAACGAAGCTTTTGAAGACCGACATGTTCCAGTTTTGGCGGCTAGGTCCGCGCAGCGCGTTGAAGGGCTCATTGCCCCATTCTGTCGCTACGGTTGGAGAGAAAGCCGACCCACTAAACCAATTGGCCACCGTGTGAGGCGTGCTGACGCTGCCACTGACGTTGGGCCGGTTGTTCGAGTTCGGGATGACGTTGCTGATGTTGCCGGTTCCAATGAGGGAGCCGGTGCACGAGGATGGCAGAGTTGTCTGGGCGCAGTTGGTGATGCCACCCTCGTTGATATTGAGCGGTTCGCCCGACGTCAAGGTAACGATCCCCGATACTGTCCAACCTCCAACAGTCGATCTCAGCAAGCGGTTCGAACTGCTTCTCAGGAAGGGAATATCGTAGACGAAGTTGACGAAAGCGATGCTGGAGCGATCCAAACCCGACGGCCCGTTATCATACGCGTGGCTGTAGGGGTTGGAAGTGTTATTCAAATCGCTCACGCCGTTACCGCTGGTGGCTGGGTCAACCGCCTTGGAGTAGGTATAAGCAGCCTGCAGCGTGAGGTCACGCCTCAGCTGGGTGTGAATCTCTGCCTGGAGCCCGTTGTAGTGGGAATTCTGCACATCCTCCGACATCTTGATCGAGTTGAACCCCAGATAGGGAACGAATTTGTTATAGCCGGTGCCATTGGCCGCCATTAGGGCGGGCAACAGACTAGGATCCGGGAGATTGGTTTCGCGATAGTCATTCTGATGCCGATTCTGATTTCCCACGTAGGCGACGGACAACACTGATTTGGCTGACAGCGCGTGCTGCACTCCGAAGCTGTACTGGTAGCTTACCGGCAACTTGTTCTGTACCGCGTCAAGGCCGGTGATGCTAGCCACGGTGATCGGTGCGGCCAGTGTAGTGCCAGTGCCGAGGTCAGTCGAAGGATTGACCAGTGTGACGTTGTTGAACGAGACATTCGTACTGAACGGAACGTTGGGGCCGGCGTTGTACATATCGTTGCCCTGAATGCGTTCGTACATGGTGCCAAAGCCGCCGCGAAGAATCGTCTTGCCTGACCCGGATAGATCATAGGCGAAGCCGATGCGTGGACCGAACGCGGCCCAGTGGTTGTTGACCAGACTCTTGGGAACCCCTGGGGTCTTACCGGGGATGCCGATACCGTTCAGATAGAACTGGTATCCCGCCAGGATGGGGTTAGGACTCACGCCCAAGCCCGGGCTGTTCGTGGCTATGGAATTACCGTTCGAAGTGGCAACAAAGATCGGTGCATCCGCCGGATTGTACAGGTTGGGGTAGAAGTTTCCCATGCGGTTGTTGGCTTCGTAAGTGTGCGGAACACCATCCCAACGCAGCCCAAGGTTCAAGGTCAGGCGGTGGTTGACGCGCCAGTTATCCTGCGCATATGCAGCCCAGGAAACGTTGTTCCAGAAACCGTGGTCCTGCACCGCCAGTTCCCCATAAGACGAGGCATCGCCTAACAAGAAATCAGCAAAATCGTTTCCGGTGAAGTTGTTGTTGAAGGTAAATCCGCCCTGGGTCTGGCCAAACAGATCCTGGACCTTCTTGTATAGCGCCCAACTGGCGCCCATCTTGATCTGATGCGCCCCCTTGGTCCAAGAGATGTCGTCTCGAATCTGGTAGTCGTCCGCCTTATTGCGCCATGGCCAACTGGAAGTGGTGTAATCGGTGCCGTTGTAACCGTTCAGGTGGATTTCCGGGATGCGGTCATCATTGTTGGGGCCGCTGAAGATTCGCGTTGAGGTGAACCCGCTCGGCCGGGCGATGTTGCCGGTGGGCAAAATCGCGATCCGGTTGCCGTTGTAGTTGAAGGCGACTTCGTTGAGCAGCGTTGGGCTGATGACGTAGGTGGTATGGATCACGCCGCTGTAAGAGGGATTCCCGAAGGTGTTGGCGGCTGTGGGTACGTTGTCGCCGCTCCACATCGCCGTCCCGAAGTTTTGCGCGATCTGTTCGTCAACCCAGTGTCCGAAGATGGAAAACTTGCTGTTGAAATTGTGGTCGATGCGGACGATTTCTTCCCGCACATGGGTGGGCACGTTATTGCCGCCCTGGAAGGTAGGTTGTCCGCTGCCATTGACGGAATTATTTGCCGGGAAAATACCGGCCGTCAGCAGGGCCTGGGCATTCGGATCAAGCATGCAAGCCGGAATCGCGTTGCCGGGGAAGGGTTTGCCTGGCACGATTGTTGCAGGACTGGGATTCGCGCCACCGGGGCAATTCGCGAAAAGGATTGACGGCGCGACTGCGCTGGGGACGCTGATCGCGATGCTGCTGGGGAAAGCGCCGCCATACCAAGCTGTGCTCGGAACCGTTTGATTGAGAGTTTGCCCCTGAATCAAGGCGCGCCACTCCATGTTGTAGAAGAAGAAAGTCTGGTGATCCTTCTTCCAGAAGTCGACAGGACCGCCCGCGTTGAAGCCGTAAGTATTGAACCGTAACTCGGCGACTTTCTGCGGCGCCGGGTTGAAATAGTTGCGGGCGTCGAGCTTGTCGTTGCGCAGGAACTCCCACGCCGAAGCGTGGATTCTCTTCGTTCCCGATTTGATGACTGCGGTCATGGTCGCAGCGGAAGACAGGCCAAATTCGGCGCTGTAGTTCGACGTCATCTCGCGGAACTCGGCGATGGCGTCCATGGAAGGCATGACGTCAGATCCGCCGGCACCGCCGCGGTCGCTACTCTCGCTGCCGTCTAGCAGATAAAGGTTGTGGCTTTCGCGCATACCGTTAAAGCTCACATTGGCGTCGCCGCCCACCGGTGTAGGAATCTGAAAATCGGCCTGACCGCTGGAGGCTCCTGGCGTCAGGGAGATCAGCGAATACATGCTGCGCCCGTTAGTGGAGAGTTGCGTAAGCTGCTGGCCAGTAATCACGTCACTGACTTCGCCATTGTCCGCTTGTACGGCGATGGCCGCCGCTTCTACCGTGACCTGCTCGGTGGTGCTGCCAACTTGCAGCTTGAAATCGACACGTGCGCGGTCACTGACGCTGAGGACGATATCCGTTTGCTCGACTACCTTGAATCCCGCTCCCTGGGCCCGGACCGTGTAGCGGCCGATGTGAAGGTCGGGAGCCACGAACTGTCCGTCGCTGCTGCTGGTCAGGTTCCGAACCTGGCCGGTCTCGACATTGGTAACCGTGATCGTGGCGTTGGGAACTGCCGCGCCGGATGGGTCGGTCACGGTGCCGACGATGGTGGCTTCCTGTGCCAATGCATGTGCGGCGAACATGACGAAGAAGGCCGCGAGGAGAACAGCAAGGCGAGAGCCGCAGCGTTTCATAGCTGGGCCAAAACTCCCGGCGATCGTGGGCGAGAGGGATTTCATGTGAAGCCTCCAAATTTAGTTGGTCGCGACTAATTGGTCCCGGATGTCTGGGTATAGCACAGCCCCGTAAATCGTAAGCGTTTACGGTGTTACATCCATCCGGTCAGCGTTGTCAAGTAGAAAATCGATATCGTAGACGGAACTCTAAGGTCTCTCCGAGCTAGATATGGGCTCAGGTCACAGGTAGGTTACGCTGCGGAGGTATAAACCTCCACCGCCCGGCCAAAAACATAAGCTGCGCTTGTCCAAAATGGCGAAGGGGTGCTTCGATTTCACCTGGGCGATCATAGTACTAAACTTGGTCCTCCCTATTCTTTCGCAGCGTGGCCCAAGCGTCACCGGTTCCACTTTGCGGTCGGGTTGGAATTTCTTGTGGTCATCGTCCGGGACATGCCCTCCTCCGGACATACTCTAAGGACGCTGCGTCGCCCGTGTCCTTGACCGCCCGATTTCCGTTGTGCTACAAGCGACGGTCGACCGTAATCGTTAACGCAGCAAACATCTATCAATCAGCCAGCGCTCTCGCCAGCCTGTTGACCGTACCGGCTGCGGAGGAGGTCCTTCTATGGAAACGCGCATTCGAACCATCCTGCAGGTGAGTTTTGTTCTAGTCCTCATTCTTGTTCACGCGGATGCACAGACCGCCGGCGGCCCCGTCTATCTGGATCCTTCCCAGCCCATTCAGGTGCGCGTCGATGATCTGGTAGGGAAGATGACTCTCGAGGAGAAAGCTTCGCAACTCGTGAACCAGGCGCGGGCGATTCCGAGACTTCAGGTCCCTGCCTATGACTGGTGGAGTGAAGCCTTGCATGGGGTTGCAAACGCCGGAACGGCGACGGTCTTTCCAGAGCCGATCGGACTGGCGGCCACGTTTGACGACCCTTTGATCCACGAGATGGCGATCGTCATCGGAACGGAAGCCCGCGCCAAGCATAACCAGGCCGTGAAAGCAGGACGGCGGGACATTATGGAGGGGCTGGACTTCTGGTCGCCGAATATCAACATCTTCCGCGATCCGCGCTGGGGCCGCGGCCAGGAAACGTACGGAGAGGATCCATTTCTTACCGGACGCATGGGGGTGGCATTCGTAACGGGACTGCAGGGGGATGATCCGAAGTATTTCCGGGTCATCTCGACGCCGAAGCATTTTGCGGTGCACAGCGGGCCGGAGCCGTCGCGGCACACGATCGATATACAGGTATCGAAGCACGATATGGAGGACACGTACTTGCCCGCGTTCCGCGCCGCCGTTACCAAGGGCAAAGCGGAATCGGTGATGTGCGCCTACAACCGCGTCAATGGCGAGCCGGCCTGTGCGAATACTTTCCTGTTGCAAGATCAGTTGCGCGGCGCATGGAAGTTTAGCGGCTATGTGGTATCGGACTGCGACGCGGTCGTTGATGTTTATGAGGGGCACCACTTCGCGAAGAGTCAGGCCGAAGCCGCCGCGGTTTCGTTGAAGAAGGGAATGGACAATGAGTGCGCGGACTTCTTTACCGTGGCCAAAGACAGCCACGATTATCAGCCGTACGTGGATGCCGTGAAGCAGGGGTTGCTCACGGAGGCCGATCTCAATGTTTCCTTGAAACGGCTGTTCACGGCGCGCATGCGGCTGGGAATGTTCGATCCTCCAGAGAAAGTTCCGTACGCGCAGACGCCGGAGTCCGAGATCGACAGCGCCGCGCATCGGGAGCTCGCACTCAAGACGGCGCGCGAATCGATGGTGCTGCTGAAGAACGATGGAGTGCTTCCTTTCGCGGCAAGCGTAAAGAAGATTTTAGTCGTAGGTCCGCTGGCCGAGTCTGCCGAGGTGTTGCATGGCAACTACAGTGGCACGGCTTCGCATGCGGTCACGGCGCTGGAGGGCATTCGCAAGCAGTTTACAGCAGCCCAGGTGACATACGTTGCCGGGACCAATTTCTTGCGCCCGGAAACCGTGATTCCAGCTTCCGCACTTTCGACCGACGATGGGAAGCCCGGGTTGAAGGGCGAATATTTCGCGGGCAGCGATTTCACCGGCACACCGCAGGTGGTGCGTATCGACGCGGTGCTTGATCTCCAGCTCTTCCATCCCAATCCGCACGCAATCACTCCGCCGCCGGGCATGAAGGATTTTTCTGCGCGGTGGACGGGCTTTCTGACTCCGGCTGAATCCGGCAGCTATCAAGTTGGTCTGGTTGGTTCGATGAACCGCATGTGGCTGGATGGAAAGTTGATCGTGGACGATGCGGTCTTGCACGATCCCAACCCGCAGGAAGTCACCCTCGCTTTGACGAAAGGACATCGCTACGCGGTGAAAATCGAGTATCTGCGAGGAGGATTTGGAACCAAGCTGGTATGGCTGCCGGTGAGCGCCGATCCGAGTTTCGAAGCTGCTTCCGCGGCGCGTCAGGCCGATATAGTCGTGGCGGTGGTCGGCATCACCTCGAAGCTTGAGGGCGAAGAGATGAAAGTCGACGTGCCCGGATTCAAAGGTGGGGATCGCACCAGTCTCAACCTGCCGGCAGAGGAGGAAGCGCTGCTCGGAGCTTTGAAAGGGGCGGGCAAGCCGCTGGTGGTTGTCCTGATGAATGGCAGCGCGTTGGCGGTGAATTGGGCCAACGACCACGCCGATGCGATTCTCGAAGCCTGGTATTCGGGAGAAGAAGGTGGAACGGCAATCGCGCAGACTCTCGCGGGAATCAACAATCCCGGCGGACGGTTGCCCGTAACGTTCTATAAAGGCGTGGAGCAGTTGCCGGAGTTCGAAGATTATGCGATGAAGAACCGCACCTATCGCTACTTTGGCGGGCAGCCTCTGTATCCTTTCGGCTACGGGCTGACTTACTCGAAATTCGAATACAGCAATCTGAAATTGTCGAGCCCCGAACTCGAGGCCGGCAATCCTCTCGCGGTCGACGTCGATGTGAAAAACGCCAGCCAGCGAGCGGGCGATGAGGTCGTGGAACTCTATGTGAATTTTCCCAAGCTGCCGGGCGCCCCTCTGCGTGCGCTGCGCGGCTTTAGCCGCGTTCACCTGGAGGCGGGCGAACTGCGGCATGTGAAGCTCGCGCTGCAGCCGCGCGACTTGAGCTACGTCAACGAAGCAGGGGATCGGATGGTCGCGGCGGGAGACTACGTGATTACCACGGGTGGGGGACAGCCGGGTACAGCCGCTGCACAGGCGGATGCGCGGCTTTCCATTCGCGGGGAACAAAAATTGCCGGAGTAAAATGACAGCAGGCACGTTGGTGCCACTCCGCACATGAAGAGCTGTAAGTTTCCCTGCTCGCTGGCTGCAATATTTTTGTTGATGCTCTGGGGCGCGCCCATGCCGGCGCGTTCCCAAGCCCCCGCAATCCAAGCTCCCTCGAAAGGCGCTGAAGCGGTGAGCCCCGCCGCTGGCGACGGCCCGATCCAGTTCACTTTCGAGCCCATTGATTTCAAGCTCGACAGCGACGAGACGCCCGAACGCCATGCTCCCGAAACCATGGCCGGCGGCGTGGCGGTCTTCGACTACAACAACGACGGCAAGCTCGACATCTTCTTTACCAACGGAGCGGACATCAAAACGCTCCATAAAACTTCCGCCAAATACTCCAATCGCCTCTTCGAGAACGACGGCCACGGACACTTTACCGACGTAACCGAGAAGGCCGGGCTAGCGGGAACTGGCTACGATGTCGGAGTCGCAATTGGCGACTACGATAACGACGGATACGAAGACATTTTTGTCGCGGGCGTGTATCGCAATACGCTTTATCACAACAATGGGAACGGGACCTTCACGGACGTGACCGCCAAAGCGGGGCTGAATAAGCCCGATCCCGAGTACGGGCCGCTCTGGGCAGTCGCGGGCGCCTGGGTTGATGTGAACAATGATGGACTGCTCGACCTCGTCGTCCTCAACTATCTGAAGTGGGACTTTGATCATGAGCCCGTATGCCAGGGCTACGGCCATCGCGAGTATTGCCATCCCAAAATGTACAAGCCCACGCCCAATCAATTGTTCATCAATAACGGGGATGGGACCTTCCGGGACGCCTCTGTCGAAGCGGGGTTTCGATCGCATCCGGGCAAAGGAATGGGCATCGCGGCCGCCGACTCCGATCTTTCCGGCAAGATGGATCTCTTCGTCTCCAACGACAAGCTGATGAACTGGTTCTTTCGCAACAAAGGAGCCGGACGGTTTGAGGAGATTGGTTTCGATGTGAACGTCGCGCTGCGCGAAGACGGAACGTTTATTTCCGGCATGGGCGTTGATTTCCGTGATCTCGATAATGACGGCTATCCCGACATTATTCTGGTTGCTCTCGATGGGGAAACGTTTCCGCTTTACCGCAACACCGGGAAAGGCACCTTCGTGGAAGTAACCCGGGAGAGCAACATGACGAAGCTGAGCCTGCCCATGGCCGGGTATTCTCCGACGATCGCGGATTTCGATAACGATGGATGGAAAGACATCTTCGTTTCGCGCGGACATGTTCAGTCTTTGCTGGCACAACCGAATCTGACGGTGGAACAGCCCAACACCGTGTTTCGCAATCTCGGGGGCATGAAGTTCTCGGCATTAACAGCTGAGGCGGGACTGACGTCGCAACCTCCGTCGCGACACAGGGGGTCGGCCATCGGGGACTTGAATGGAGACGGTCGCCTGGACGTGGTGGTGACCGCGATCAACGCACCGACTGAGATCTGGATCAACCAGAGTCCGGGCAACCATCATTGGCTGGAGTTCAAGCTGCAGGGAACCAAGAGCAACCGTGACGGCATCGGAGCGAGAATCAAGGTCGTCACAAAATCGGGAGCACAGTACAACCACA
>OBLT010000319.1_pt1 | contig 33333 bp, 30 predicted proteins | sample 1518721 | NCBI WGS metagenome assembly OBLT01 (sample SAMEA3539307, study PRJEB22396) | soil metagenome | biome: tundra; feature: field; material: soil | place: USA | collected 2010-05 | depth 0.15 m | reverse complement strand
TGGATTCTTCGTTGCCGCTTGCAATCCTCACTTCGATATCGCCATGCGCCAGAATGTACAGATTGTCCGGTTGCTTGTCTCCCGGCTGGACGATTATCTCGCCGGTTTTGTAGTCCTGAACCTCGAAAAGTCCTTTGATAATTTCCACTTCTGCATCACTCAACTCCTCGGTAATCGTTGAGGTGCGCAGCGTATCAATCACTAATGACATTTCATTCTCCTTCGCGTGTTAACTCAACCTGCCATGGCAGTGCTTATATTTCTTGCCCGACCCGCAGGGGCACGGATCATTGCGTCCCACCTTCTGCCCATCGCGCACAAACGGTTTATGCTCTTCATCAGTTGACTGGTTCCCCGGGAACTGATTCTCTGGGGGCTGGGCCAACGCCTCATCCGGGTGCCCGGCCAAAAGCGCTTCGGCGTAATCCGCATGATGATACTGCACATTTTCCGGCGCGGGCGCGGCTTCTACCGCCTCGACATCCGACTCGTTGCGCACTTGTACGGTCATCAATACTTGCGTCACCTCGAGTTTAATCGCATCCAGCATCGCGGCAAACAACTCGAATGCCTCGCGCTTATATTCCTGCTTCGGATTCTTTTGCGCATAACCGCGCAAATGGATGCCTTGGCGCAGATGGTCCAATGCGGCCAAGTGCTCGCGCCAATGCACGTCCAGACTTTGCAACATCATCACCCGCTCGTAATGGTGCATGACTTTCGCGCTCACCGCATCGACCTTCGCCTGGTATTGCTGCTGTGCATGTTCCCTGACGCGCATGCGCAGCGCTGCTTCATTAAACTGCTTATCCTGTTCCAGCCATTGCACCAACGGCAATTCCAGACGGAACTCGGCGGCCAACGCCTTTTCCAGCGCGGGCACATTCCATTGTTCTTCCATGGCGTGCGGCGGAATGTATAGACTGATGGTATTTTCCAGCACGTCTTCGCGCATCGCCTGGATGGTTTCGGTGATATCCGCGCTTTCCAGCAACTCGCCGCGCTGCTGGTAAATCACCTTGCGCTGATCGTTGGCGACATCGTCGTATTCAAGAATCTGCTTGCGCATGTCGAAGTTGCGCGCCTCGACTTTGCGCTGTGCATTTTCGATCGCGCGCGTCACCCAGCTATGCTCGATCGCTTCGCCTTCCGGCAACTTGAACTTGTTCATGATCGCGGTGACCCGGTCCGAAGCAAAAATGCGCAGCAGCGGATCTTCCAGCGACAGGAAGAAACGGCTCGAACCCGGGTCGCCCTGGCGGCCGGAACGACCGCGCAACTGGTTATCCACGCGGCGCGACTCGTGGCGCTCGGTACCGATGATGTGCAGTCCACCGCTGTCCAATACCTGCTGGTGCAGTTGTTGCCATTCGGTTTTTAACCGGGCGATGCGTTGCTCCCTGGTTGCATCATCCAGGCTGGCATCTTCACGGACCAGATCGATCTGTTTCTCGGCATTGCCGCCCAGCACGATGTCCGTGCCGCGCCCCGCCATGTTGGTGGCGATGGTCACCATCTTCGGCCGTCCGGCTTGCGCGATGATTTCCGCCTCACGCGCATGTTGCTTGGCATTCAGCACCTGATGGGGTAACTTATCCCGCTCCAGATACCCCGACAACAATTCTGAATTCTCGATTGAGGTCGTGCCCACCAGCACCGGTTGTCCGCGCTCGTAGCAATCCTTGATGTCTTCGATCGCCGCAAGATATTTTTCCCTGGCGGTGAGGTACACCTTGTCCATCATATCCTTGCGTATGGTCGGGCGATTCGGCGGGATAATCACCGTTTCCAGATTGTAAATTTGCTGGAACTCATATGCCTCGGTATCCGCCGTGCCGGTCATCCCTGCCAGCTTGCTGTATATGCGGAAATAATTCTGGAAAGTGATCGAAGCCAGCGTCTGATTCTCCTTCTGGATGGTCACGCCCTCTTTCGCTTCCACCGCCTGATGCAAGCCATCTGACCAGCGCCGCCCCGACATCAGGCGACCGGTAAATTCATCCACGATCACCACTTCGCTATCTTGCACCACGTAATGCTGATCGCGGTGAAACAAGTTGTGCGCGCGCAATGCCGCATATAAATGGTGGATCAGGGTGATGTTGGCGGGATCATACAAGCTGCCGCCCACCGGCAACAGCCCGGCATGGGTGAGTATATTTTCAGCGTGTTCGTGACCGGACTCGGTCAGCAGAATCTGATTGTTTTTCTCGTCCACGCTATAGTCGCCCGGGCCTTCTGCCTCGGCTTCCCCGGCCTTGCGCACCAGTTGTGGCACCAATTGATTGATGCGCACATAAATATCCACGTTATCTTCGGCCTGGCCGGAAATAATCAGCGGGGTACGCGCCTCGTCGATCAGGATCGAGTCCACTTCGTCAACGATGGCGTAGTTGAGCGGGCGCTGGAAACGTTCGCCGACCTGCGTCGCCATGTTGTCGCGCAGATAATCGAAACCGAATTCGTTGTTGGTTCCGTAGGTAACGTCGGCGGCGTAAGCGGCTTGTTTGTTGGCTGACTCCATCTGTGACAGAATCACACCCACCGACAAGCCCAGAAAGCGATACAACCTGCCCATCCACTCGGCATCGCGACCGGCCAGATAATCATTCACTGTAACGACATGCACACCCTTGCCGGAAATCGCATTCAGATAAACCGGCAGGGTGGCCATCAGGGTTTTGCCTTCACCGGTGCGCATTTCAGCGATCTTGCCATAATGCAAAACCATCCCGCCGATCAGCTGCACATCGTAATGACGCATCCCCAGCACACGGGTACTCGCCTCGCGCACCACGGCAAACGCTTCCGGCAGGAGCGCATCGAGTGATTCTCCCTGCGCAAAACGTTGCTTGAAATTATCGGTTTTCTGGCGCAATGCCTCATCGCTCAACTTGGCGATATCGGCTTCAAGCTTATTGATGGTTAGGGTAGTAGCGCGGTATTGCTTGAGTAAGCGATCATTACGGCTACCGAAGATACTTTTCAGCACACTGGAAATCATATTTTTCCAAACTACAAAATAATAAAGTTCTCGACTACAGGGGATATCTAAAAATTCAGAGCTCGCCCAAATGCCCCACAAGGGGACGCCGATCCGCTACGGGCAAAAGCAGCCCCGTGCGGAATCGTCAGCAAGGCGCGGAAAAAATTTTGCAGCGCCGCATATGGGTGATATGTCAGCAAAAAATTTTTTACGCAACGCAGCAGTTGGGATGAAATCTGGATTTTTAGAGGTCCCCTACAAATAATAAAGGGTGAGGCGACCACCACCTCACCCTCACCAATATTCATCACTGTTAACTAGTGGCTTTTTGCAAAAAGCGCACGGGATTCTGAGCGATGCCTTTATAACGGACTTCAAAGTGCAAGTGGTTGCCGGTAGAACGTCCGGTACTTCCCACCTCGGCAATCTTCTCACCGCGCCTCACCACCTGACCGACCTTTACCAGCAATTTGGAAGCATGCCCGTAACGTGTGACAATATCATTGCCGTGATCAATCTCCACCATATTACCATACTGGGGATGGTAACTCGCATAGGCGACCACACCGCCAGCCGAAGCATAAATCGGCGTTCCGACATCCGCCACAAAGTCCACTCCTTCGTGCATGGCGTTGGCGCCGGTGAACGGATCTATACGCCAACCAAAATTCGAGGAATAAAAGCCCTCGTGGACGGGCGGAATAGAGGGCAGCAACTTGCGGCTCAATTGGTTCTGCAACAGCATGGTTTCCAAGGCCAGCAGCTTGTCGCTGCGATCATTGACCACATGGCTCAATCTGTCCAGCTGCTGATCCAAACCGTTCTCCGACATTTTCTGCTCAGGGAAAACCACCAGCGGCCCGCCCTGTGCGGGTGGTTGGGAAAACTGGAATTCTTCCGGTTTCATGCCGGTCAGCTTGGCCAGGCGCGCACCAAACGCATCCAGGCGCTGCACCTGCGCCTGCATCTGCCCGACCCTGACCGCCATGGCATCCAGACTGCTATGCAAGTAGAACTGCTGTTTTTGTTGTTCGTCGCTCTGTACCTCGGATAATAAGGTGCGTATCTCATCGCTCAAGCCTTCCGGAGCAAAACGCACCAGCGCGTATTGCAAGGTAAATGCCGCGCCCAACATCAATCCGGACAGCAATAGCAGCAAAAACATAATCTGCCAAGCACCCAGCGTAATGCTGCGAGTTTTTACCAAGCGATTGGAAACTAGAATAATATTCATGCCTCCCCCTTCTCAAGTAATCGAAAATTTGTGGCACAACATCTGAAAACATTGCTGAACGGCAATCAGGAACTACGTCCGCTACTAGCCAAAGCCCAAGCTTTATCGGCCTTGCAACACCATTTTATCAGTGTCGCCCCGCCCCATCTTGCGCAATCCAGCCAAGTACAGGTATTGGGCCTGCAACTTGGCACGCTCAGCATCGCCGTTGCCAATGCCACTGTCGCTGCAAAATTACGCCAACTTGCACCTGAACTTACCATTATGATGCAAAACAGGGGCTGTGAGGTTAGCGGAATCCGCGTCAAGGTGCAAGTTTCCTTCGATCGCCTTCAACCCAAACCCGCCCCTCATAAACTTAGCAAAACAGCACAGAACGCACTGAATGAACTCAGCTTGAGCCTGAACGACTCACCGCTCAAACTTGCGCTGGAAAAGATGGCTAACATAAAAAGCTAGTCTAGACCTCTATGCAATTACGGCGTCAGCGGCTCGGGCCAAGGTGTTAAGGGGCCTCTAAAAATTCAGAGTTCCCCTTTAAAGAACCGCCAGCCAACCGACCAGCACATAGCGTTCCAGCACGAACAGCAGCGCGAACACTAACAGCAGCAGCACAGTGAAACGCACCGTTTGCCACGCAAATTTGAGATAGCGACGATTGCGTGTGAAGATATACATCCCGCCGCTTAACACCAGCAGCAATGCCACCAGCACCATGTATAAACGCAGGATCAACATAGGTCAGCCTTTTTCCTGTTGAAATTAACAGGCGGTTGAAAAACTGCTGATGAAACAACTAGCCAACTGACTAGGCTGCCAGCCGAAGAACTTCTGGCTGGGCACCCGAAAGACGACAGCCAAGTCATTGGTTATGCGCTCGTCATAATTGCGTTGCTCGCGACGTTTTTAGCACCCTGTTTAAACAGACTGTAGTTGCAATCGCAGGAACGCGGGAGCCTCTTCCACGCTATCGAACGTGACATACTCCCAAGCTTGATCATCGGCGAGCAGTTCACGCACCAGGGCATTATTCAAGGCATGGCCGGATTTGTAGCCGGAAAACGCGCCGATCAGCGGATGCCCAAGCAGGTAAAGATCGCCGATCGCGTCGAGCACTTTGTGTTTGACGAATTCGTCCTCGAAACGCAAGCCGTCCGCATTCAGCACACGGTAGTCATCCATCACAATGGCGTTGTCCAGACTGCCGCCCAGAGCCAGTCCTTGTGCGCGCATGTTCTCGACATCCTGCATGAAACCAAAGGTGCGCGCCCGGCTGATGTCGCGCACGTAGGATTCCTCGCCCAGATCGACTGTGACGTGCTGTTTGGTATTGGCGAACACCGGGTGGGCGAAATTGATGGTGAAGGTTAATTTGTAGCCCTGGTGCGGCTCAAAGCGCACCCATTTGTCGCCTTGCTTTACCTCCACGGTCTTTTTGATGCGTATGAATTTTTTAGCGGCGGATTGTTCAACGATGCCAGCGGATTGAAGCAGAAAGACGAATGTACCGGCACTGCCGTCCATGATCGGCACTTCCGCGCTGTCCAGATCGACATAGGCGTTGTCCACACCCAACCCGGCCAATGCCGACATCAGATGCTCGATGGTGGCGACACGCACACCGCCTTGTTCCATGCAGGTGGACAAACGTGTGTCATGCACCCGCTCAGCGCGTGCGCAAATTTCCTCGACCGGCTTTACATCCACGCGGCGAAACACGATGCCGGCATTGACCGGGGCCGGACGTAAACCGAGCGTGACTTTTTCGCCGCTGTGCAAGCCGACTCCCGTCACACTGACGGAACTTTTTAAGGTGCGTTGCTTGACCATCGCTGCTTTGATTACCGAAATCATATGGACAATTTTACCACAGCAGGGTTTTCCGACTGGTGGGTCAGGTTTTCCTTGACCCTAGTCCCTCGATTTTCAATCCGCCTGTTTACGCAAAAAGGACGGAATGTCATAGGTATCCACCCCGGATTTTTCCATCGCATCTACCGCTGCCCTGCGTCCGCTTCTCATAATGGTTGGCGTTTCCAGCTCCCCGTAATTCACGTTGGCCATCGGCTCATCATTCGTACCGGTGCGCTGGAAATCCTGGTTCTGATAGACGATTTCCGGCTTGGGTTGCTTGCGCGCCAGCGGTGCGCCGAGGCCGGTGGCCACGACCGTCACACGCATTTCGTCACCCATAGCTTCATCGAACACCGAGCCGACGATCACGGTTGCTTCTTCAGCGGCAAATTGGACGCACTCCATCACATCGTCGATTTCTTTGAGCTTTAACTGGTTTGATGAAGTGATATTCACCAGCACGCCACGCGCACCGGACATATCCACATCTTCCAGCAGCGGGCTGGCAATCGCACGCTCGGCGGCGACCCGTGCACGATCCGGGCCCGAGGCAATCGCCGAACCCATCATCGCCATGCCGTTTTCCGACATCACGGTACGCACGTCGGCGAAGTCCACGTTGATCAAACCGGGCACGTTGATCACTTCGGCGATGCCCGCCACCGCACCCTGCAACACGCCATTGGCTGCCTTGAAAGCTTCCGGCACGGTGACATCATTGCCCAGCACTTCCATCAGCTTGGAATTCGGCACGATGATCAGGGAATCAACATATTCGGTCAGCGCCTCGATACCGGCTTTGGCGAAACGTATCCGGTTGCCCTCGTAAGCGAACGGCTTGGTGACCACCGCCACAGTCAGGATATCCATCTCCTTGGCGATTTGCGCGACGATCGGTGCGGCTCCGGTTCCGGTGCCACCCCCCATGCCGGCAGTGATGAACACCATGTGTGCGCCGGCCAGCATCTCTTTGATGCGCTCGCGATCCTCTTCCGCCGCCGCTTGACCAACCGAGGGTTTGGCACCTGCACCCAAACCCTTGGTGATCGTTGCGCCGATTTGCAACTGGATGTGCGCCTTGCTGCGCTTGAGCGCTTGCGCATCGGTATTGATGACGATGAACTCGACTCCTTGCACCCCTTGTTCGATCATATGATCCACGGCGTTACCACCGCAGCCACCCACACCGATCACTTTGATCACCGCATCCTGAGCTTGTGCTTCCATGATTTCAAACATCGTCATCTCCTTAAAAAATTACTAAAAAAAATCAACCCTGTAGTACCTGAACCGTTAACCCCTGAAACCGCTAAAAATTTCCTTGAAACCAGGTTTTCATTCTTGCCAACACGTCACCAAATGAATTCGATTGCATGCGCGTCTCCTCATTGCGTTGATGATGTTCCAGACCATACAACAGCAGCCCCACACCGGTCGCCATGCGCGGTGTTTTCACCACATCGGACAACCCGCCGATATATTTCGGGATACCCAGGCGCACCGGCAGATGGAAAATTTCCTCGCCCAATTCGACCATGCCTTGCATGGCACTGCTGCCGCCGGTAATCACGATGCCCGATGACAACAACTCCTCGAAACCGCTGCGGCGCAGCTCCTGCTGCACCAGCGAATACAATTCTTCGACGCGCGGTTCGATCACTTCCGCCAGGGTTTGGCGCGATAACATGCGCGGCCCGCGTTCTCCCACGCCGGGCACCTCGATCGCGCCGCCATCGGCCAGTTGGCGCAGCGCGCAGCCATGCTTGATCTTGATGTCCTCGGCATCCTGCGTCGGCGTGCGCAAGGCCATCGCGATGTCATTGGTGATCTGGTCACCGGCAATCGGAATCACGGCGGTGTGGCGGATCGCGCCGCCGGTGAACACCGCGATGTCGGTGGTGCCGCCGCCTATGTCCACGAGGCACACGCCCAGCTCTTTCTCATCATCGGCGAGCACGGCCTTGCTGGATGCCAGCGGTTGCAGAATCAGCTCGTTGACTTCCAAGCCGCAACGATGGATGCACTTCATGATGTTCTGCACCGCAGCCACCGCGCCGCTGACGATATGCACCTCGACATCCAGCCGCATCCCGCTCATGCCGAGCGGCTTCTTGATGCCGTCCTGGCCGTCGATGCTGAATTCCTGCTCGAGGATGTGCAGTATCTGCTGATCGCCCGGCAGGCTGATCGAGCTGGCCGTCTCGATCACGCGCTCGATGTCGGCGGCGGCGACTTCTTTCTCTTTGATCTTCACCATGCCGCGCGAATTGATGCTGCGGATATGGCTGCCCGCGATGCCGGTATAGACCTCGGTAATTTTGCAATCAGCCATCAGCTCGGCTTCCTCCAGCGCGCGCTGGATCGCGCCCACCGTGGCTTCGATGTTGACCACCATGCCCTTCTTCATCCCTGATGACGGGTGCATACCCATGCCGATCACTTCCAACATGCCGTCCGGCTTGGCTTCGCCGACAATGACCACGATCTTGGACGTGCCGATGTCCAGCCCGACCACCAGATTTTTAGTTTCCTTGTTTCTGCTCATCGTTTGTTCTCCACTGCCGCCTATTAACTTTGTTTAGTCAATCCGCTCACCGCAAATCCGTTGCGGTAGCGCAAGTCCACGAATTTCACCTTGCTTTGTATTGCCGCAAGGCTATAGGGATAAACCTCCACGAATCTTGCCAGACGCTGCTGCATATCCTCACGCCCCAGTTCCAACACCATGCCGTTGCTTAAACGCAGTTGCCAGGCATGACGCGGCGACAAGGCAAGCTGGGTCACTTGCAAATCCAGTGCGGCAACCTGCTGGCTGAATTGTGCGTAATGCTGCGCAACGTCAGCCGCCGCTCCGTCTTGTCCGGTAAAACGGGGTAACGCTTGCTCGATGCCCCCGTAAAGGGGAGGCCGAGGTGTACCCGATGCCTCCGGCATCACCCTCTCGCTCTTTGCTACAAAAACCTCGCCTTGCCGATTCACCAGCGCGTTGTTATTCCAGCGCGCCAACGCCTGATGCTCTTCCAGTCGCACCGCCAAACGCTGTGGAAATTCGCGGCGGATGCTGACGTTGCGCACCCAGGGTAATTTTTCCAACGATTGCCTCAAGCGTTCGATATCCACGGTAAAAAAATTGCCATGCACTTCGTTGCGCACCACCTGCAACACCTCCGCTGCGTCAACCCGTTGCGGGGCAGCACTCAGGCGCACGCTGCGCAACGGGAACAATCCCGGCAGATGCGCCGCGTAATAGGCCGCGCCATACAACACCGCGCACACACTGAAGACAAACAGCGCGTTGGCGATACTGCGCAGCAATGGCGCGTTATCCCACATGAGCCAACTCCAAAATACGCAGCACCAGTTGCTCGAAACTCATTTCTGCCTGACGTGCCGCCATCGGCACCAGGCTGTGGTCGGTCATCCCCGGCGAGGTGTTCGCTTCCAGCAAATATAGTTTGTCCGCCTCATCCTTCAAAAAATCCACACGCCCCCAACCTTGCCCGCCGATCAGCGCAAACGCTTGTTTGGCCAAGCGCTGCATTCCGGCCTCCTGCTCGGCACTCAGATCACTCGGGCACAAATAGCGGGTATCGTTGCGCAAGTATTTCGCCTCGTAGTCGTAGAACTCATTGGCCGGCTCGATCTTGATCACCGGCAACGCCTGATCGCCCAGAAGCGCAACGGTATATTCGCCGCCGCCGATAAAACTTTCCGCGAGCACCAGCGGGTCGTGCCTGGCGGCTTCACGATATGCAGCCGGTAACTCGCTCACCGCTTTTACCTTGCTGATGCCCAAACTGGAGCCTTCGTTGGCGGGTTTTACAAACAGCGGCAAGCCCAACTGTTGCGCGACCCCCTTCCAATCACTGTGTGCATCGAGCAGCGCGTAGTCCGGTATCGGCAACCCGCCCGCCTGCCACACCAGCTTGGTGCGCCACTTGTCCATGCCCAATGCCGAAGCCATCACCCCGCTGCCGGTATAGGGGATCCCCAGCAATTCCAGCGCGCCCTGCACCGTGCCGTCTTCGCCGAAGCGTCCGTGCAGCGCGATGAAAATACGGTCAAAACCGTCATCAACCAGCGCCTGCAAATTCTGCACGGCAGGATCAAACGCATGGGCATCCACACCACTGCGCAACAGTGCCGCCCGCACCGCCGCGCCGCTTTTCAGCGACACCTCGCGCTCGGCGGAACGCCCGCCAAACAACACCGCCACTTTGCCGAATGAGGCAGGATTGTGGATTGAGGATTGATAACCAGCGACTTGGCTGGCGTTGTTTGCCAGGCTAGTCGATTGGCTAGTAGTCCCATCAGGATTGAGACGCGGGTTCATAGTTTTTTTTCACCAACAATGCGTACTTCCGGATGCAACTTGATGCCGGTCTGTTGCTGCACCATCGCCTGCACTTCATTAATCAAATTCTCGATATCCGCCGCGGTCGCAGCACCGGCATTCACGATAAAGTTGGCATGTTTCTCCGACACCTGCGCGCCGCCGATCTGTTTGCCTTTCAAACCGCACTGCTCGATCAACCTCGCCGCATGGTCACCCTGGGGGTTGCGAAACACCGAACCGGCATTCGGCAGATTCAACGGCTGCGTGGCGATGCGCTTGCTCAGCAAGGCCTTGATTCCCTGACGCGCCGATTCACCGTCGCCCTTGGGAAATTGCAGCCATGCGGCGATGAACCATTCATTCTGGTGAAGGGTGAAGGGTGAAGGGTGAAGGGTGTCACCGCGCCCAAGGTTTTCCCCCTTCTCCCTTCCCCCTTTTCCCTTCTCCCTTCCACCTTTTTCCTTCTCCCTTCCACCTTTTTCCTTCTCCCTTAAAACCACGTGCCGATACCCGATTTCATAATCGGCTGCCGTGCGCACCCGCACTTCACCGTGCCGGTTTACGGTCTGCACGCGCAGCACTTTTTCCCAGGTTTCACTGCCGTAACAACCGGCGTTCATCGCCAGCATGCCGCCCAGCGTGCCGGGAATGCCGGCAAAAAATTCCGCGCCTTGCAAATTGTGCAGTGCGGCGAAGCGCGCCAACTTGGCACCGGATACTCCTGCCTCGCAATAGAGCGTGGTTGTTGGCACTTTAGTGGCTTTACCCCCTGCGGGGGCAAGAACCTCTTCGAGGCAACCACGGCCTCCCCCTTGCGGGGAAACGCTGCCGTCATCTTCCAGACGCAATGCACTCAATGTTCCATGCAGCATCAACACCGTGCCGTGCAATCCGCCGTCGCGCACCAGCAGATTGCTGCCCAAACCCACCGCATACAGCGGCTCATCAGCCGGCAAGCTGCGCAAGTACACCAGCAGATCATCCAGATCGGCGGGCTGATACATCCGCTCAGCCGTACCGCCTGTGTGCCAGCTGGTGTGCTTGCTCATATCAACCTGACGGCGCAACGTGCCGCGCAATGCTGAGTTAACAAAATGTTGTGGCTCAGTCATATTCATGACTCACCCAAGCGCTGCGCCTGCATGGATGGCATTTTCCCGGTAGCTTCAGCGTCGCTTTTTCCCAGTAATTTATTCGGCGTACTGCCGATCGAACCCGCGCCCATGGTGATGACCACATCACCGTCGCGCGCCATTTGCATGATCGCTTGCGGCATTAGCTGTATATCCTCCACAAACACTGCTTCGCTCTGTCCCGCCACACGCAAGGCATGCATCAGCGCGCGCCCGTCTGCCCCGACGATGGGCGGCTCACCCGCCGCATATACTTCCGCCAATACCAGCGCGTCCACGCTGCATAGCACCTTCACAAAATCCTCGAACAAGTCGCGTGTGCGCGTGTAGCGATGCGGCTGAAATGCCAACAGCAAACGCTGGCCGGGAAACGCGCCGCGCACCGCCTCCAGCGTGGCGACCATTTCCACCGGATGATGCCCGTAGTCGTCGATTAAAGTAAAACTTCCTCTCCCGCTTTTGGGAGAGGAGACGATTGCCCTTTCTCCCGCCTGCGGGAGAGAGTTGGAGAGAGGATGATCGGGCAGCATGACCTCACCGTAACGCTGGAAGCGCCTGCCGACACCCTGAAATTCCGCCAGTGCCGCAACAATCGCGCCATCCGCCACGCCGACTTCCAGCGCGATGGCGATTGCGGCGAGAGAGTTCAACACGTTGTGCATTCCCGCCAGATTCAGTGTGATTTCCAGATCCTTGGGGGTTCCGTTCTGGCGGCATTGCGCGGTGAAGCGCATCTGGCCGCCCTGATGGCGCACATTCACGGCGCGGATTTGCGCGCCCTCGCTGAAGCCGTAAGTCGTCACCGGCTTGCTGATGCGCGGCAGAATTTCACGCACGTTCGCATCGTCTATGCATAGCATCGCCATTCCATAGAACGGCAGATGCTCGACGAAATCCACGAACGCCTGCTTGAGCCGCGCAAAATCGTGCCCGTAGGTTTCCATATGGTCTGCATCGATGTTGGTGATCACCGCGAGTATCGGTTGCAGATACAGGAACGAGGCATCCGACTCGTCGGCCTCGACTACGATGAATTCGCCCGTGCCGAGTTTGGCGTTGCTGCCGCTGCTGTTCAGTTTGCCGCCGATCACAAAAGTGGGATCGAAACCACCCTTGGCCAATACACTGGAGGTTAGCGAAGTCGTGGTGGTTTTGCCGTGCGTGCCCGCCACCGCAATACCCTGGCGCAAGCGCATCAACTCGGCCAGCATCATGGCGCGCGGCACCACCGGAATGTGCCGGGCACGCGCCGCCAGCACTTCGGGGTTGTCCTTGCCCACCGCAGTCGAGACCACCACCACATCGGCATTGGTCAGATTCTGCTCGGCATGGCCGAGATACACCGTTGCCCCCAGTTGCTTGAGGTGTCGCGTTGCGACGCTTTTACCAAGATCGGAGCCGCTCACTTGAAAACCCAGATTCAGCAGCACCTCGGCGATGCCGCTCATGCCGGAACCGCCGATGCCAACGAAGTGCAAGTGTTTGACTTTGTGTTTCATGCCGCCAACCCCTCACACATTCTTGCAACTGCAAGTGCCGCATCTGCCTTGGCCAATCCGCGCGCCTTCTGCGCCATCGCCAATAATTTTTCGCGGCCCCGCTCACCATCCATCAGGTCGCGCAGCATCTGCGCCAGTTTTTCCGCGCTCAACTCGCTCTGCGGCAACAACACCGCCGCGCCGCGCTTGCTCAAAAACTGCGCGTTGCGGGTCTGGTGATCGTCCACCGCAAACGGGAACGGGATCAATATGCTCGCCACACCCGCTGCGGCAAGTTCCGCGACCGTCAACGCCCCGGCGCGACAAATCACCAGGTCGGCATTGGCGTAGTGCCTGGCCATTTCGTCCATGAACGGCTTGATATCGGCCTGCACTCCTGCCTGTTGATATGACCGCTTCACCGCTTCGAAATGTTGTTTGCCGGTTTGATGCAGCACGTTGGGGCGCTCATCTTGCCGCAGCAGCGCGAGCGCTTTCGGCAATGCTTCGTTGATCGCCTTTGCGCCCAGACTACCGCCCACCACCAGCACATTCAGCTTGCCGGTGCGCGCGGCATAGCGTTGCTGCGGATCAGGCAATGCAGCAATATCTCTGCGCACCGGATTGCCGCACCATATTGCGTGCGGCAACACATCGGGGAAACCGCTCAGCACTTTTTGCGCGATGCGCGCCAGCACCTTGTTGCTCAATCCGGCGATGGAGTTTTGTTCGTGTATCACCAACGGGCGACGCAGCAATGCCGCCATCATCCCGCCCGGGAAAGTGATGTAGCCGCCCATACCCAGCACCACATCGGGGCGATGGCGCAATATCGCGGCCGCGCTCTGCCACAATGCGACCAGCAGATTGAACGGCAACAGCAACAGACGCAGCAAGCCCTTGCCGCGCACCCCGGAAAAGCGTACCCACGCCATTTCATATCCATGCCTGGGAACCAGGTCGGCTTCCATGCTGTGGGGTGCACCCAGCCAGGTCACCTGCCAACCCTGCGAACGCAGAATGTCGGCCACGGCGAGTGCGGGGAAGATATGCCCACCGGTTCCGCCTGCCATGATTAGTATTGAGCGGCTCATACCATCATCCCCCGTGCAATGCGCCGGTTCTCGTAGTCCACTCTCAACAGCACCGCCGCCGCAACGCAATTCACCGCTATGCCGCTGCCGCCAAAACTCAGGAACGGCAGGGTCAATCCTTTGGTCGGCAGCACGCCCATGTTCACCCCGATATTGATCATCGCCTGCGCGCCGATCCATACGCCGATACCCTGCGCGACCAGCGCGGAAAAGTTGCGCTCGAGAAACGCGGCATGGCGCCCGATCTGAAACGCGCGCACCACCAGCAGCGCGAACAGCACGATCACCGCTGCCACGCCGATCAGGCCCAATTCTTCCGCGATCACCGCCATCAAAAAGTCGGTGTGCGCTTCCGGCAGGTAGAACAACTTTTCCACGCTGCCGCCCAGCCCCACACCCAGCCATTCGCCGCGCCCGAAAGCGATCAGCGCGTGACTCAATTGATAGCCCTTGCCATAAGGATCAGACCACGGGTCCATGAAGCCGATGACGCGCTGCATCCGGTAAGGCGAAGAAAATATCAGTGCGCCAAACGCCAGCGGCAACGCCAGCAGCAATGCGACAAACACTTTCAGATTGAAGCCGCCCAGCCACAGCGTGCATAAGGCAATGACACAAATCACCACGAACGCGCCCATGTCCGGCTCTTGCAGCAACAAGCCGCCGATCAGCACCATCACCACCAGCATCGGCACGAAGGCTTTTCTGAACAAATGGCCCACCTTGCCCTTGCGCACCGTGTAATCGGCGGCATACAGCACCGCGAACAGTTTCATCAATTCGGAAGGCTGCAAATTGATGACGAACAGAGATAACCAGCGGCGGCTGCCATTCACTTCGCGCCCGATACCCGGAATCAGCACCAGCGCCAGCAATGCCGCACCGATCAAAAACAAATAGGGCGCATAGGTCTGCCACATCTGCACCGGCACCTGAAAAGCAAACAGCCCGATAAGCAACCCCACAGCGATGAACACACCATGCCGCAGCAAATAATATGCCGGTTGATAGCCGGTAAATTTGTTGGCCTCGGCCGTCGCGATCGAGGCGGAATACACCATTACCAAACCGAGTGCGAGCAGCCCTATCAATACCCAGATCAGCAATTCGTCGAATTGCGCTTGCGGCGGGGGGGTGCGCGTTTTAACTAGCGATGCCATGCGCCCTCCTTTTCCAACTCTTGCACCGCTTGCACGAACACTTCAGCGCGATGTTCATAGTTGCGGAACATATCGAAACTGGCACAGGCCGGCGACAACAGCACTGCATCACCGCTTTGCGCCAGACGGGTTGCTTGATGCACGGCATCACTCATATCTTCAGCGCGCGCCACCTTTACACCACAACCATTCAGGGCAGCCGCGATCAGCGGCGCGTCGCGTCCGATCAGCACCACCGCGCGCGCATGTTGCGCCACTGCCGGATTGAGCGGCGCGAAATCCTGTCCTTTGCCCTCGCCGCCCGCGATCAACACCGCCTTGCGTCCCAACCCTTGCAGCGCGGCAACAGTCGCGCCGACATTGGTACCCTTTGAATCGTCGTAATAAGTGATGCCATCCATTTCCGCCACACGCTCGACACGGTGCGGCAGCCCTTTGAAGCTGCGTAGCGCATCAAGCAATACGGGCATCGGAAAATCTATCGCGCGGCTCAGCGCCAATGCGGCCAATGCATTCGCCACGTTGTGCAATCCGGCCACTTGCAACTCGCTGGCTTTGAGCAAACGCCGCGTGCCTTGCATCAACCAGATTTCCCCGTCGGCGCGCTCTATCCCAAAATCGGTTTCAGTGCCGGGCATATTCAAACCGAACGTGATGGTTTTGCATTCCGCGCGCGCCATGCTCATACAGCGCGCATCGTCGCGGTTCAGCACTTGTATGCTGCATCCAGCAAAAATACGCGCCTTGGCGGCGCTGTATTCAGCCATGTCGGCATAACGATCGAGATGATCTTCGCTGATATTCAGCACGGTCGCGGCATCGGCATTCAGACTGGACGTGGTTTCCAGCTGGAAGCTGGACAGTTCCAGCACCCATACCTCGGGCTGGTTTGCGCCACGCTCCAGCACGACATCCAGTACCGCCGGAGAAATGTTGCCGGCCGCCACTGCGTCCTTGCCCGCCGCCTTGCACAGGTGCTCCACCATGCTGGTGACGGTAGTCTTGCCGTTAGCCCCGGTGATCGCGAGGATGCGCGGACGATTATCTTTCGGTAGCGATTGCGCGAACAATTCGATGTCGCCCGCCACTGCAACGCCGCGCGCGATTGCCCGTTCCACTGCCGGATCGCGCAACGGCACTCCCGGACTGATCGCGATCAGCTCGATGCCGTCAAACAGCGCGTCGTTAAAATTTCCGCAAAAGGTCTGTTCGGCAGCAACATACCGGGCAGCCTGAGCCAAACCGGGTGGCGCGCTGCGGCTGTCCGCCACGCGCAGGCGCGCGCTCTGTGCGCTGAGCCAGCGCACCATGGACAGCCCGGTCTCGCCGAGACCAAGTACCAGTACCTTTTTGTCAGACCATCTTTGCAATTGTTTTCCTTAAATATTTAGCTGGTAGCTGGTAGCTCGTGGCTTGTAGCTACCAGCTACTCGCTACAAGCTACAAGCTATCGAAGCTTCAACGTCGCCAAACCCAGCAACACCAACAACATCGTGATGATCCAGAAGCGCACCACCACCTGAGTTTCTTTCCAGCCCTTCAACTCGTAGTGATGGTGTAACGGAGCCATGCGGAACACGCGCTTGCCAGTCAGCTTGAATGAGGCCACCTGGATCATCACCGAGACCGCCTCGACCACGAACACGCCGCCCATGATGAACAACACCAACTCCTGACGCACGATCACCGCCACTGTGCCGAGTGCCGCACCGAGTGCCAGCGCGCCGACATCGCCCATGAACACTTCGGCGGGATAGGCGTTGAACCACAGGAAGGCCAGGCCGGCTCCGGCAATCGCACCGCAGAACACCGCCAGCTCACCCGCGCCTGGGATGTAGGGAATGCCGAGATATTTCGAGAACACCGCGTTGCCCGCCACGTAGGCGAATATCGCCAGTGCGCCGCTCACCATCACCGTCGGCATGATGGCCAGGCCATCCAGACCATCGGTCAAATTCACCGCATTGCTGGTGCCAACAATCACCAAATAGGTCAGCGTAATGAAAATTACTGCCGAGACCGGAAACACCAGCAGCTTGAAAAACGGCACGATGAGTTCGGTATGCGCGGGCAGGCTGGCGGCGTTCCACAAATAGGCTCCAACCAGCAGCGCAATGATGGATTGCCAACCTATCTTGGCTTTGGCAGACAGGCCCTTGGGATTGTGATGCACCACCTTGCGGTAATCATCCACCCAGCCGATGACACCGAAGCCCAAGGTGGTAAGCAGCACCACCCACACGTAATGGTTGTGCAAATCGCCCCACAGCAAGGTGGTGATCGCGATCGAAGTAAGGATCAACGCGCCGCCCATAGTCGGCGTGCCGGCTTTTACCAGATGCGTTTGCGGCCCGTCGCTGCGGATCGACTGGCCGATTTTGTACGCAGCCAATTTGCGTATCATCGTCGGACCAACCAGAAACGAGATGAACAATGCCGTCATCGCCGCCAGCACGGTGCGCAACGTGATGTAATTGAACACGCTGAAAAACCTTACGTCTTGAGCCAGCCATTGCGCGAGTGCTAAGAGCATGATTTCTCCTGTAGTTGGGGTAATTCATGAATCGCCCCAACTTCCAATAATTGCACCACGCGTTCCATTTTCATAAATCGCGAACCCTTCACCAGCACCGTGGTGTTCGCGTCCAATTCTTTTTCCAGCGCGGGCAACAACTCCTCGATACGCTCGAAATGCCGCGCACCGCTGCCAAATTCGCGCACCGCATTGCCGCTCAATGCGCCCAACGTGTAAAGTTTTTCGATGCCGGCACGGCGCGCTTCACTACCGATCTCGGCATGAAATGTCGCGGCGTCATCGCCCAGCTCCCCCATGTCGCCCAGCACCAGCACGCGTGTGCCCTTGGCTTGTGTCAGCACACTGATCGCGGCGCGCAACGAAGCCGGATTAGCGTTGTAGGTATCATCTATCAGGGTGGCGCCATGCTGCGCGACCTTGCGCTGCAAGCGTCCGGCTACGCCGCTGAATTTTTCCAAACCGGCTACGACTTTTTCCAGCGGCACGTTTAGCGCGATCGCCGCAGCCGTGGCGGCCAGTGCGTTGCGGGCGTTGTGTGCACCGGGAACTTTCAGCACAGTTGTGAAATTCCCCTGTGGAGTTCGCACATCAAGCTGCAAACCAAAATCGTGCGGCTGCCACGTGCCGCACACATCAGCTTGCGGATCCAGGCCAAATTCGAGCAATTGGTGTGCGCCCGCGAGTGCACGCCAAAGCGGCGCATGCACATCGTCAGAATTGATCACCGCAGTGCCATGATGCTGCAGCCCGGCAAGGATCTCACCCTTGGCTTGTGCGACCGCTTGCACCGAACCCAGCCCTTCCAGATGCGCGCCACTGGCGTTGTTGATCAGCGCGATATCGGGTACGGCAATACGCGTCAGGTAATCGATCTCGCCCAAGTGATTCATGCCCATTTCGATCACGGCATAACGGTGCGTTGCATTCAGTTGCAACAGTGTGAGCGGCATACCGATGTCGTTGTTTAAATTACCCTGAGTTGCGAGCACTGCGTCTGCACTCCCTGCCGCCTCGCGCAGAATGCCGGCGAGCATTTCCTTCACCGTGGTCTTGCCGTTGCTGCCGGTAATCGCCACCAGTGGAATAGCGAACTGCCTGCGCCACCACCCGGCCAACCGCCCCAACGCCAGGCGCGTATCTTCTACAATCAGGAGCGAGGATTTGGGATCGAGGATTGAGCTGCGCGCCTCATAGCTGTCTGCGTTGACCATCGAAGCTATGGCTCCGGCCTGTGTAGCGGTTGCGACAAAGTCGTAGCCGTCGAAATGCTCGCCGCGCAACGCAACGAACAAACCACCTTGCGCAATTTTGCGGCTGTCGCTGGATACCGCATTGAAACGCACATCGGCCCCGACCAGCTTTCCCCCGGTTGCCTGCGCGGCTTGCGACAGCAGCATCATGCGCGCGCCTCCGAATGATGTGTCTGCAAAGCCTGCCGCACTACCAGCACATCGTTGAACGGATGCTTTACGCCGTTAATCTCCTGATAATCTTCGTGTCCCTTGCCCGCGATCAGCACGGTATCGTTTTGCCGCGCATGTCTGATGGCACTTTGAATTGCGGCAGCGCGGTCTACTATGATCTCGTGGTTGTCTTCATTCATGCCGCTGACAATTTCCGCGATTATTTCGCGCGGATTTTCGCCGCGCGGATTGTCGGAAGTCACGATGCAAAAATCGGAAAATTTCTCCGCGACCATGCCCATCATGGCGCGTTTGCCCCGGTCACGATCTCCGCCGCAGCCGAATACGCAAATTAATTTTCCGCCTGTTGCCACCCTGAGCGTTTCATTAGACCCAAGAATGACTTCGCGCAATGCCTGCAGCACTTTTTCCAGCGCGTCCGGTGTGTGCGCATAATCCACGATCACCGTCGGCTGCTGCACGCTACCCAGGCGCTGCATGCGTCCGGCGACCGGCTGCGCCCTGCTCAATGAGTGTGCCGCGTCGCTCAACGCCACCCCGCTCACCAGCAATACCGCCAGCGCACCCAAAAGATTCGCCGCGTTGAATCGCCCGACCAACGCGCTATTCAACTCCGCCGCTCCCCAACTGGAGTGCACAGCCAGCCGCAATCCCTGCCCGGTCATTTCCAGCAAATTGCCATAGACCATGCGCAGACCCAGCCGCTCGGCGAGTTGCAGTGCTGCATCACTCAAGCCGTAGCCAATTACTTCCGCATCTGTATCCTGCTGCGGAAGGGTGGTGGCAGAGCCGCCGGGCATCCACCGGCGTCCTTCTTGCAGGGACAATTGCTCAGCCAGCTCCACGCCATATGCATCGTCGAGATTCAGCACCACAAAGCCAAGCTGTTGCCAATCAAACAGCTTGCGTTTGGTATCCGCGTAGCGTTGCATATCACCGTGATAATCGAGATGATCGCGGCTCAAATTGGTGAGCATCGCCACATCAAAACGCACAGCATTCACGCGCCCCTGAGACAGCGCGTGCGAGGACACTTCCATCGCTACAGCTTGCGCGCCATCACGCAAATAGTCAGCCAGCAAGCCATGCACGCGAATGGCATCCGGCGTGGTGTTGGCACTGGCTTGCAGCGCATCGACGAAGCCGTTGCCCAGTGTGCCGATCAGTGCGCATTGCTTTCCTGCGGAAGGGTCGCTGTGTAACAGCGGGGCACCCACCGGCGGTGTCAATTCTGCATCGAGCTTGCTCGATAGCAGATTGCCGAACTGTGTTGTACTCCTTGCGGGTGCCGCCTCGTTCAAAGCGTGAGCGATCCAGTGACTGGTTGAAGTCTTGCCATTGGTTCCGGTGACGCCAACCACCCACAGTTTTTCCGAGGGTGTGCCATACACTGCATCGGCCAGCCATCCCGCCTTGTGGCGCAAATCGGCCACAGCGAGATTGGGCACTTGCCAGGCATCGTTCCAGACAAAATGCTGCGCCTCCCACGGGTGCCCGGACAAAAGCTTTTCGTAAATCACCGCATTCGCACCCTGCGCGATCGCTGGCGCGATGAACTGCCGGCCATCAGTCTTTTCACCGGGATAGGCGACGAAAGTATCGCCGCGCTGAATGGAACGACTGTCCGTCACCAGACGTGTGATCGGCACTTTTAAAGCAGCCACTTGATCGAGAGCCCATTGATGGAGAGAAGGGCTCACACTTCCTCCTTGACGATATCCGCAGGCGGCGCGATAACGTTATCCAGCGGCGCATCGTTCGGCACACTGAGCGCATGCAACGCCGCATCCGTTACTTTACTGAACACCGGTGCGGCAACTTCTCCTCCGTAATACTCGGCGCCGCTCGGCTCATCTATCATCACTGCCACCACCAGACGCGGATTCGATACCGGAGCGAATCCGACGAAAGATGCGACATAGCGATTGACGTAACGACCGTCCTCCAGCTTATGCGCGGTGCCGGTCTTGCCCGCCACGCGATAACCGGCCACTTGCGCCAGCGGAGCCGTGCCGCCGGGTAGCACCACCATTTCCAGCATGCCGCGCAACGCACGCGTGGTGCGATCGGAAAACACTTTCTTCCCTTTCGCCGGGGCATCCAGCTTGAGCAGCGAAATCGGTTTCAATTCGCCGTCGTTGGCGAAAATGGTGTAAGCCCGCGCCAGTTGCAGCAGATTCACCGAGATCCCGTGCCCATAAGCCATAGTGGCCTGCTCGATGGGTCGCCAGGTTTTCGGGTCGCGCAATTTGCCCGGCGCTTCGCCCGGGAAATTGCTGCCGGTCTGCGCGCCGAATCCGCTATCCGCCAAGCCTTGCCACATCGTTTCGGATTTCAGCGACAAGGCTATTTTGGCTGCGCCTACATTGCTGGATTTTTGGATGACCTGTGCCACGGTCAACATTGACTCCGGATGGGCATCGTGAATTTTCCTGTTACCCAGCGTGAACACACCATGCTCGGTATTGATGATGGTGTTACGGTTCACTTTGCCCGTTTCGATCGCCGTCGCCACCGTGAACGGTTTCAAAGTCGAGCCGGGCTCGAACAGATCGGTAATGGCGCGGTTGCGCATCGCTTTGCTGCTGGTGTTATTGCGGTTGTTCGGGTTGTAGCCGGGATAGTTGGCGAGAGCCAGCACTTCGCCGCTGCGCGCATCGAGAACCACTACCGCACCGGCCTTGGCTCGATGTTGCTTGACCGCACTCTCCAGCTCGCGATAGGCGATGTGTTGCAAATTGCTATCCAGACTGAGCACAATATCGCTGCCCGGCTTGGACGCGTGGAGACTACCGGCATCTTCAACAATGTACCCGTGGTTATCCTTGATGACGCGCTGACTGCCGGGTTTTCCGGCAAGCTGTTCCTGCAAGGCCAGCTCCATCCCCTCTTGCCCGATATCGTCCTGTCCGGTAAAGCCCAGCGTCTGCGCAGCCTCCTCACCCGACGGATAATAGCGGCGATATTCGCGCTGCAACGAAACCCCCGGCAGATTCAGACTCACCACTTTCTCGACCTGATCGGGGGGCAGCAGTCGTTTGAGATAGACAAAGTCGCGCGAAGTATCAAACAGACGATTTTTCACTTCCTCTATGTCCATGCCGAGTATTTGCGCCAGTTTTTTTACTTGTCGCCTATCGGCTTCCACGTCCGGCGGGCTCGCCCACACCGATTCAACCGGGGTACTGACGGCGAGTGGTTCGCCGTTGCGGTCGGAGATCATGCCGCGGTGCGCACTTACTTCGATCACGCGGCTGTAGCGCTCGTTGCCTTTTTCCTGCAGGAAGCCATTGTGTATCCCCTGCAAATACACGCCACGCCCAAGCAACCCGGCCAGTCCGGCCAGCAATGTTATAAATAGCGCGGTGGCGCGCCATCCTGGCAATTTCGCCGTGATATCTGGATGTGCGCTGGCCGCGTAATTCATTGTTGTGGCTTTGTTCCGCCGTTAGGCTTCACCCGTATAAATTGAACTTGCCCATTTTTGGGCAACTGCATTTGCAACTTTTGCACCGCAACTTCTTCTACCCGCGCCGGCGCAGCCCAAGTGCTTTGCTCCAGTTGCAACTGCCCCCACTCCACCTCCATCTGATGCGCTTGTTCTTTTTCTTTTTGCAACTCGATGAACAGCTTGCGCGCCTTGTGCTGCGAGGTGACCACACTCAACGCGCACAACACCACCGCCACCAGCAGCAAGCCCCGGTAGGCCGGGCTGAGTCCATCGACTTTACCCATGACTTGCTTGCGAATACCAACAATATCGGTCTTCATGCGAGTTCAATCCAAGCCACGCTGCTACGCAACATCGCTGCGCTCCGCAACACGCATCACCGCGCTGCGTGCACGCGGATTGGCTTGCAGTTCTGCCCCACTTTCGCGCACTGCCCTGCCGATCAAATTCAATTTTCCCTGCGGCACTTCGCTGGCGCGTATCGGCACATTGCGCGGCAATTTATCGCCTTCCGCCACCTCACGCATGTAGTGCTTCACGATGCGGTCTTCCAGCGAATGAAAGCTGATCACCACCAATCGTCCGCCAGTCTTGAGATGCGTCACACACTCTGGCAAGACCCGCGCAAGCTCTTCGAGCTCATGGTTGAGATAAATCCGTATAGCCTGAAAGGTGCGTGTCGCCGGGTTCTGCCCTGCCTCACGGGTACGTACCGCTTTACTAACCAGCTCGACGAGTTGCCGCGTGGTATGGATGGGTTCGATTGCGCGCGCAGCAACAATCGCTCTTGCAATCTGCTTAGCAAACCGTTCTTCGCCGTAATCACGTATCACCTCCGCCAGAAAACTTTCATCCACCGTCGCCAGCCACTGCGCTGCGGTGATCCCGCTGCTGACATCCATGCGCATATCCAGCGGCGCATCAAAGCGAAAACTGAAACCGCGCGCCGCTTCATCCAGTTGCGGCGAAGACACGCCCAAGTCAAGCAGAATGCCGTCTACCTGCCCCGCGCCCTGCTCGCGCAACACCTCCGCCATTTGCGCGAAACCGCGATGCACCATTTGAAATCGCGCATCGCGCCATTCTTTGCCTACCGCCACCGCTGCCGGATCCTTGTCCATTGCGATCAACTTACCGCTTGCGCCGAGCCGCTCCAGGATTTGCGCACTATGCCCGCCGCGTCCGAACGTGCCATCCACATAAATGCCATCCGGCTTGATTGCGAGTGCTTCAACTGCTTCGTGTAACAGAACGGTGGTGTGGGCCAAGCCCTCACTCACAAAAACCTCTGCACAACTACTGCGCTCGCTGATGCGGCATTAAAAAATAGCTCAAAATCCTCATGTGCAAATCGCACATTCCGGTTTTTTTCTATTTTTTGCCTTGCCTCAGCTTCGCTCACTACGTTCTGCAGAGGTTTTTTCACAAGGAAAAGCCTTCCAGTTCGGGAGGCAAATCACCATCCATGAACGACAGCGCGGCTTCCTGCTGCGCCTGCCATTTCGCCTCGTCCCACAATTCGAATTTATTGCCTTGGCCTACCAGCATCACGCGCTTGTCCAGCGCAGCGTAGCTACGCAAGGTCAGAGAGATCAACACGCGCCCGGCACCATCCATCACCACATCTTCGGCATAACCGATCAGGCGACGTTGCAGGGCACGAATCTTTGGATTGAGTGCGGAGAGCTTGAGCAGCTTCTCGCGTATCGGTTGCCACTCGGGTTGCGGGTAGGCCAGCAGACAACCATCGGCATCAGCGGTCAGCACCAGGCTGCCCGCGCAATGCGCAAGCAGCATGTCGCGATACCGCGCCGGTATTGCGAGCCTGCCTTTACTATCCAGATTGAGTTGTGCCGCCCCCTGAAACATCCCCTAACCCCCACTTTTACCCACTTTTTACCACTTGGACCCACTATATTGAAAAAAAACTTAATGGTCAAGCTAAAAAATGGGATTTGTCTTTACGGGACAAGGAGTTAGCGCAGGAAGTTGATGTAAAACAAATACTATTAAAAAATAATAGGTTACGCTAATAAGCTAAAGCGATTTGTAAGGAAGGGTTGGATATTTCGGGGAAAGGAAGAAAAATGGATAGATAGAAGTGGGGGGCGGAGCGGATTAAACAAAATCAATTCGGTCACAGCACGTTTGAGCTTTTAAGATGGTTGCACATATCTCAGTGATTCGCGCTTCATTCACACCTTCTCCACATGACCGTCCAACTGCTTGCGCTGCCGCCAAAGAGTAGTCGCTCCCCAAGCCAATGCGCCCAGCATGAGCAACCCGCCGCACACATGAGCAAACGCACCCCAGCGCTGCGCATTGTCTATCTGGCCCAGCCTGATCAACAGATAAATCCAATCATGCGGGCCATCCTCCGCGCCTGTGCCCCCACCGACCAGGATCAGTTGCGGATGCAGCGCATCATAAATGTAAGGAGACAAATCGACCAGGCTGACACTCGCCCACCACAATCCGATTGACGCGCCGAAATTGTCGCGGTTCTTCACAATGAAAGCGATGCCGATTCCGAATGGAAATACAAGTTGAAACAGGCTACCGCCAAGGACCATCATGAATTCGCCGAACGGCCTGAACAACACATGTCCCGCTTCGTGTATCGGCAACAGGATATTATGCATAAAGGACGTAAATATCTCACCATCACGGTAGTCATAAGCAAAAAGAAACCAACTCCAAATAGCCAACAATGCAAGCGCGGTACATCGTCCATAAAACGTCACTGCATTCATCTGCTCCAACGGCTGCAACAGAGCTGCGATGTAACCATGTTCGGTGTCGGAGGTTGATTCATCGCCGCCTTCTGACAAAACAGGCGCGTGCGAAGGCTGCGCCCACTTGAAGAAATAAATCCCGCAAGCCGGACAGGTTGCGCTGGCAGGCAAGGGTTGCGGTAGCTTATGTCCGCATTTGGGGCATTGGGCGTAGGTGTCGGTCACTTATTCAGAATGCATTTGAGGCAAGTCGTTTGCAAAAATGAAAAACCTCGCGGCAAATCGTTCTCGCCGCAGGCGCGACAGATCGCACTTCATAGTGACCCATCGAATAAGGTGAAGCTGGCCGATAAGCCGGGTTCTGTCGTGGACAGTCATTCCTCTAGGCGTTTCGTTACCTGACGCTCAAGCAACCTACCCGCAAGCGACGCGAGCAACGTCATAGCCTGCTTATTTGGTCTTGCTCCGAATGGAGTTTACCGTGCCGTCCGTGTTACCACGTACGCGGTGGGCTCTTACCCCGCCATTTCAACCTTACCTGATCCACTTGCGCGGCCATCGGCGGTGTATTTTCTGTGGCACTGTTCATCACCTCACGGTGTCCGGCCATTAACCGGCATCCTGCTCTGTGGAGCCCGGACTTTCCTCCCCGCACTTGCGTGCGCGGCGACTGTCTAGCCAGCTTCGATGCGGAGTTTAACACGGTGACACTTTGGCTATCGCTTGTTGGCAAAAACCCCCGCCTGCTGCGCCTGCTCATCGGCGAAATAACTGCTGCGCACCATCGGGCCGCAGGCGGCATGGCTGAAGCCCATTTCTTTTGCGGCTTGCTCGAACATCGTGAACGTTTCCAATGGCGCATAACGCAGCACCGGCAGATGTCCATCGGAAGGTTGCAGATATTGGCCGATGGTGAGCATGCTCACATCGTGCGCGCGCAGATCGCGCATCACCTCCAGCACCTCATTATCGGTCTCACCCAAGCCCAGCATCAGGCCGGATTTGGTTGGAATGTGCGGGAAGCGCGCCTTGAAATCCCTGAGCAACTTCAGCGAGTGCGCATAGTCCGCGCCTGGACGCGCCAATTTATACAGGCGCGGCACGGTTTCCAGATTGTGGTTCAGCACATCGGGCAGGCTGGCGGAGAGTGCGTCCAACGCCTCTTCCAGCCGACCGCGAAAATCCGGCACCAGAATTTCCAAACGCGTCGCGGGCGAGCTGGCGCGAATCGCAGTCAGGCAATCGGCAAAATGTTGTGCGCCGCCGTCGCGCAGATCGTCTCTATCCACGCTGGTGATGACCACATATTTAAGTTTGAGCAGACCGATGGAGCGCGCGAGATTGTCCGGTTCATTCACATCGGGAGGCAGCGGCTTGCCGTGAGCCACGTCGCAGAACGGGCAGCGGCGCGTGCACAAGTCGCCGAGGATCATGAAGGTCGCCGTGCCCTTGCCGAAGCACTCGCCGATGTTCGGGCAGGACGCCTCTTCGCACACCGTGTGCAGATTGTGCTCGCGCAGCATGCGCTTCACATCGTGATAACCCTGCCCGCTGCCGGACTTCACGCGTATCCATTCCGGTTTGCGTAGACGCTCCTGCAGCGGAATAATTTTTATTGGGTTGCGTGCAGTTTTGGCCGCGCCGGTTTGTTTGTGTTCAGAGCTGCTCATTTGGCTGCTTTCTTTCCAAGTGTTGCTGTAGTCCATGTATCAAATTCTGCGCCAGTTGCGCTTGCAGTTCGTTGATCGAGACGGTGATGCCGAGTTCGCAGGCTTGCGTCACGCGCAGTCCGGCATAGCCGCACGGATTGATGTTGGCGAACGGGGTCAGGTCCATGTCCACATTGAATGCCAGGCCGTGATAGCAATAACCATTCTTGATCTTCAATCCCAGCGCGGCGATTTTCGCATCGCCCACATACACGCCGGGCGCGTCCTCGCGTCGTTGTGCGGCCACGCCGAATTCGCCGAGCAAGTCGATCACCGCTTGTTCCATCAGGTGCACCAGCTCGCGCACGTTGATTTTCCAGCGGCGCATATCGAGCAACAGGTAAGCGACGATTTGGCCGGGGCCGTGATAAGTGATCTGTCCGCCGCGATCGATTTTTAAGACGGGGATGTTCGTGCTGTGCAACAGGTGTTCCGGCTTGCCCGCCAAGCCTTGTGTGTAAACGGGCGGATGTTGCACCAGCCAGATCTCGTCGCGTGTTTCGCTGGTGCGTTCAGCGGTGAATTGCTTCATCGCATCCCAGGTTGGTTGATACTCGACCAGGCCCAATGATTTGACGTGTGGTGTCATTCCGTTTCTATTTTAAACATGAAGTCATGGCGCTATTGTAGGAGCGCGCCATGCGCGCGAATCACGATATTGTCGCAGGCAGCACCCGCAAGAGGTACGCCGTGGTTGTAAGGGGCTGAAGCCCCAACAACACACGCAGGGCCTGCTCCTACATTATTTGGAAGTGGAATCACAATACCATCACCACCAGCGGATGATCGCACAAGTCCTGGTACAGCGCGTCGAGTTGCTCGCGTGAGGTGGCGCGCACGGTGCAGGTCAGGCTGATATAGCGCGCGTTTCTGCTGGCGCGCATTTCCATGCTGGCGGCGAGAAAACCGGGATCATGTTTGTTGACCACTTCCAGCACGGCTTGGGCGAATCCCGCCTGCTGCTGACCGAATATTTTCAGCGGAAAATCGCAGGGATATTCGATCAGACTGGCTGTCAATTTGCTTGCTGGTAATTCACTCATAATTATTCTTTCACGCGCATCACATCGTTTTCGCCATCGTTGGCAACCCGCTCATGCGGCACGCATCACATCGCGTTTGAAATCCTGGTAGAGCTTGTGCAGCTTGGCGAACACCGCGCCCGGTTTTCCCGTGCCGACCGGCTTGCCGTCGAGTTGCGTGATCGCCAGCACTTCCTTGGTGGATGAGGTGAGCAGCAGTTCATCCGCGGCAAATACTTCGGCAACGCCGATCTTGCGCACTTCATGCGGGATGCCGTTTGCGGCGGCGATTTCCAGCACCACGTCATAGGTGATACCGGGCAGCATCAGGTTGTCTTTGGGCGGCGCGAGCAATTTGCCGTTGTTCACCACGAAGATGTTGCTGGCCGCGCCCTCGGTCATGAACGCGTTATCGCGGATCAAAATGGTTTCCACCGCGCCCGCATCAACCGCCATCTGGCGCAGCAGCACATTGGGCAACAGCGCGATGGCCTTGATGTCGCAACGCAGCCAGCGGTTGTCCGGCGCGGTTATGCAGGCGACGCCACTGTGAAGTAATGCGGCAGGTGCGGTGAGCAGCGGGTTGCTCATCATGAACACCGTCGGCTTGACCGGCGGATTCGGAAAGGCGTGATCGCGTTTCGCCACACCGCGCGTGATATGCAGATACAGGTACTGGTCTTCCGCCTCGTTGCGCGCGACGAGTTCGTTGATCAGCATCGTCCATTCGCCATCGCTGTGCGGATTGGCAAGCTTGATGCCGTCCAGGCTGTGCTGCAAACGTCGCAAATGTTCTGCCAGACGAAACGCTTTGCGCGAATACACCGGAATCACTTCATACACACCGTCGCCGAATATGAAGCCGCGATCCAGCACGGAAATCTTTGCTTCCTCGATGGGCATGAATTTCCCGTTCAGATATATCGTCATGACAAGCTCCCTATTGAAATATTAAGCGGATGCTATCCCATCCGCGCAAGAATACATTTGCCAGCGGCACGCTGTCCAATGCCACCAGGGGAAATTCCGCATAGGGTTTGCCGGCCAGTGTCAGTTTGAGCACGCCCAGTTGTTGCCCGCCGGTGATCGGTGCAAGGATGGGTTGATGCGTTTCCATCTTCGCCTTGAGTTGGGCAAAGGTTCCTTTCGGAATGCTCAGAAACAGATCCTGGCGGAAACCGACCTCAAGGTGGCTCTCGGTACCTTTCCAGACGCGGAGCTGGGTGACAGGCTGATCCTTTTGATACAAGCGCACGGCATCGAAATACTGAAAGCCGAAATTCAGCAGCTTCTGGCTTTCGGTGGCACGCAGCCTGTCGGTATCCGCGCCGAACATTACCGAAATCAGCCGATGGTTATCGCGCTGGGCTGATCCGACCAGACAATATCCGGCCGATTCGGTGTGCCCTGTTTTCATGCCGTCCGCATAAGGATCGAGCCACAGCAGCCGGTTGCGATTGGCTTGGGCGACGTTGTTGAAAGTGTAGTTGCGCAGAGAGAACAGCGGGTAGTGCTGCGGATAATCGCGCAGGATGGCCGCCGCCAGCACGGCCAAATCGGACGCGCTGCTGTAGTGTTGCGCATCCGGCAGACCTACCGGATTGGTGAAATGAGTGTTATTCATACCCAGCCGTTTCGCTTCCTGGTTCATCATGTCAACAAAACCCGCTTCGCTGCCCGCGATATTGACCGCCAGCGTGATGGCCGCATCGTTGCCGGACTGCACGACCAGTCCGTGCAACAGTTCGTCCACTGTGACAGCTTGTCCGGCTTTAAGCAGCATGCGCGATTCGTCGCCCGAGTTGCGCACCGCAGCAGCAGGAACGTTCAGCTTTTGTTCCAGTGACAACGTGCCGTGCCTGAGCGCGTCGAAAGCCAGATAGGCGGTCATCAGCTTGGTCAGCGAAGCGGGCTCCATGCGCGCATCCCCGTTTTGATTCACCAGAATTTGATTGCTGGTGTAGTCATACAACAGGTACGACTTGGCGGCCAGTTGCGGTGCTGCATAACCAATGGCTTGGCTAGCGTCTTTCGGGTGCCCGTCCAAAAGTTTTTCGGATGCTGGGTTATAACCAGCCACTTGGTTGTCGTCTTTCGGGTGCCCGGCCAAAAGTTCTTCGGCTGACAACCTAGTGGAATGGCTAGTAGCTTTATCAGTCAGATAGCTATAACCAGCCGCTTTGCCACCGTTTTTTGGTGGCTTAGCGGAATGGCTAGTGGTTTCATCAGTAGTCCCATCAGCCGTTTCACCAGGCAGGACGGCCGGCTGTGCGGATGCGAGCACGGGCAACAGCAAGAGGAGCGATAAAATGGTCTTCATAATGCAACGGGATATTTTGAGGGCGCAATTATAGTCGCGTGACCATGGCAGGGATAGCAAACCGCGCGTTTTACATGCCGCGTATAATCCGCCGCTCATAATTTCTTTAACTAACGGAAAAATCATCATGACTAATTTGTATCGGTTTGGCGGGTTGCTGGCAGCCCTGCTGATGAGTGCCAGCGTTTACGCCGGCGATATTCAAGTTGAAAATGCGTGGGCTCGTGCCACCGCCCCCGGACAAGATGCGGCGGGAGTGGATCTGACCATTACCAGCAAACAGGCCGCGACGTTGGTTGGGGTGTCAAGCGCGGCATGCAAAACTGTGGAACTGCACAGCATGGCGAGCGAGAGCGGCATGATGAAAATGCGTGAAGTGGAAGCCATAGAACTGCCGGCCGGCAAGCGCGTGAATCTCAGCGAGGGCGGCTATCACCTGATGCTGACCGGGCTGAAGGCTCCGCTCAAGGCGGGTGAAAGCGTGCCATTGACGCTGAGCATCAAGGTGGCAAACAAACGCATGGTGAAAGTTAAGACCAAGGCCAAAGTGAAACCTCTGACCGCAACCAATGCCTCACCGGAGAAAGAGGAAGATGAGCATCTCCGTGATTACTAACAGGGTTTTGAAAAACGTAGCGAGGGGCGATCAGGCAAGGCGGAAACCTGCGAAAAAGCGGAGTTTACACATAGTAAACGAGCATTTTGAGCCGGTTTCCAACGCAGCATCATCGCCCCGCAGTAGTTTTTCATGCCCTGTTAAGTAAGTGTTGGCTTCGTTCCAACCTCAGGCGGCGCGAGCCGCCTGATTTATTTTCAGCCCTGCAAATTTTCTTCTGGTGTAAAATTCGCGGCAAATTTCATAAGGGATAACCATGCCGCTTACCGCCGCTTCCGCTGAACTCAAAGCCCGTGTGCTCTCAGAGGCTTTGCCTTACATCCAGCGTTTTTTCGATAAAACCATCGTCATCAAATACGGCGGTAACGCCATGACCGATCCGGTATTGCAGGAGAGCTTTGCGCGCGACGTGGTATTGCTCAAGCTGGTCGGGATGAATCCGGTGGTGGTACATGGCGGCGGGCCGCAGATCAATGAGATGCTCAAGCGCGTCGGCAAGCAGGGCGAGTTCATTCAAGGAATGCGCGTGACCGACGAAGAGACCATGGATATGGTCGAGATGGTGCTGGGCAAGGTCAACAAGGACATCGTCAATCTGATCAACCGTTGCGGCGGCAAGGCGGTCGGGCTGACCGGACAGGACGGTTCATTCATCCGTGCGGAAAAATTGCTGCTGGAGAGCACCACCGAGCCGGGCAAGATGCTGGACATCGGGCTGGTTGGCGACATCAATAAGATCGATCCAGCAATCATTTCCTTTCTCGATTCCGGCGATTTCATACCGGTCATCGCACCGATAGGCGTGGGGCCGGATGGCGAGACGCTGAACATCAACGCCGACGTGGTATCCGGCAAACTGGCCGAGGTGTTGCGCGCCGAAAAACTGGTGTTGCTCACCAACACGCCGGGGGTGCTGGATAAAAACGGCAAGCTGCTGACCGGACTGACTCCCAGGGAAATCGATGGACTGGTGGCGGACGGTACGCTGTCCGGCGGGATGTTGCCCAAGATCGCTTCGGCACTGGATGCGGCGCGCGGCGGGGTGCGTTCGGTGCATATCATCGACGGCCGGGTACAGCATGCGCTGTTGCTGGAAATTCTCACCCACGAGGGTGTGGGCACGTTGATCAAGAGTAAATAAGCGCAGCCTGTATTGCGAAGTGCCAAAAAATTCAAAATTTCTGATGGAACAACTAGCCATTCCACTAGGCCACCAAAATACGGCGGCCAAGTGGCTGGTTATAAGCCAAGCTATAACCAATGACTTGCCAGCGTCTTTTGCTGGCTTAGTCAGATGGCTAGTTGTTCTACCAGGCGTGCGAGAAAAATCGCAGCGCAGCATATGGGTTATATGTAAGCAAGATTTTTTGAGCACAACAACGCATGGCAACGAAATTTTGGATTTTTGATCTGGATAACACGCTGCATGATGCTACGCCGCATATCTTTCCGCACATCAATCGCAGCATGACCGCCTATTTGCAACAGCACCTGCAACTGGACGAGGCGGCGGCGAATACATTGCGCTTGCATTATTGGTATCGCTATGGCGCGACGTTAAGCGGCCTGATGCGTCATCACGGCACGGACCCGGAGCATTTTTTGTGGCATACGCATCAGTTTCCGGAACTGTCCCGGATGGTGCTGCGAGTGCCGCGATTACGCCATGTATTGAAAGCATTGCCGGGCAAGAAAGTAGTGTTTTCAAATGCGCCTCAACACTACGTGCATGCGGTGCTGAAGCTGTTGCGAGTAGACGATTTGTTCGACGATGTGATGGCAGTGGAGCACACACGTTATCGCCCCAAGCCGGATAACTTCGGCTTTATACGTTTGTTGAGGCGACATCGCATACGAGCCGCGCAATGTGTGATGATCGAAGATAGCCTGGAGAATCTGCATGCGGCGAAACGGCTGGGGATGCGCACGGTGTGGGTGAATACTGGCAGTAAGAATTCACCGTGGGTGGATGTGAGAATTCGTGATGTCATGCAGTTGCCAAGCGTTCAGAGTCGCTTGGCTTAATTACAAACCCTCTCCCCCAACCCCCGCCCCCTGCGGGATAACCAGCGACTTGGCTGGCGTTTTTTGCCAGTCTAGTCGAATGGCTAGGAGTTCCATCAGAGGGTGGCCGAAGGTCGGGAGAGGGTGTTCGATAAAGAGGTGAATATGGCAAGTAAACCTGGCGAGAGAAAATTACAGATACTGCAAACCGTGGCGCAGATGCTGGAACAGCCCAAGGGTG
>OBLT010000314.1_pt1 | contig 33894 bp, 28 predicted proteins | sample 1518721 | NCBI WGS metagenome assembly OBLT01 (sample SAMEA3539307, study PRJEB22396) | soil metagenome | biome: tundra; feature: field; material: soil | place: USA | collected 2010-05 | depth 0.15 m | reverse complement strand
GGCGAGGAACGCCCTGGACCTGAGCCGGCCTGCTGCAAGCGTTGCATCGTGTTGCCTGGGGATGACGGGGCGGCTAGTTCGAGTCGCCACGGGCCCACCACTGTTCCAAGAAATTTTGCAGATCTATCCCCACCCTGAACGCCCTACACGCGGAGCCCGGCGGCTGAGCGGCCGCACATCGTCTTCAGTCTGCTGGCGCCCTCGCGTAGCGGCGAGGAACGCCCTGGACCTGAGCCGGCCTGCTGCAAGCGTTGCATCGTGTTGCATGGGGATGACGGGGCGGCTGCCTGGTTTTGAAGAACAAAGCCCATATTATGGATAACAAGTGGCTTACATCGGGTGTTTCCGGCTCTATGCAACTCCGACTGGGGCTCCGGGAGCCACGTTGTGCACGAGCCAATACTGAACGGCGATTTTCGCGGAGTTGACAAATTGACGATAGTCAACCCCTTTGGTGAGGTAGCCGTTGCACCCCAGGCGATAGGCCGCTGCTATATCCTCATACTTGGTGGAGGAAGTGAGGACTACGACCGGAAGCATTCTTGTTCGCGGGTCGGCGCGCAGCCTTTCGAGAACGTCGAGGCCACTCACCTTCGGAAGTTTGAGGTCCAGCAGGACGAGGTCCGGAAGCGCGCTTGGCTGAGGCGAGAACAGTTGGGTGAGGGCTTCTTCGCCGTCCCGCGCCACCCGAACCGTTACCGGGACACCGCTATTCTTCAGCACACGTGTGGTGAGCTCTTCGTCGGCGGAATTGTCTTCCACCAGCAGGATCACTTTAGTAGTCGCCATGGGTGTCGTCCTTTCCGGCGAGAACCGGCCGGTCGATCTGTTCGACCGGCGCTGCCGCGAGCGTGAAACAGAATTTCGCTCCCTCGCCGACTTTTCCTGTTCCCCACGCCTCTCCTCCGTGACGGCGAACGATGCGCCGGACCACGGCCAGCCCAATGCCCGACCCTTCGAATTCATCGCCGCGGTGGAGGCGTTCAAAGACGCCAAAAAACTTCTGGGAAAATTGCGGATCGAACCCCGCGCCATTATCCCGGACAAAATAGACGTCGGAATCGGCATTGCGGTATGACCCGACCTCGACAAGCGGCCGGGGCGCGCGCTTCGTGAATTTCCAGGCGTTGGAAATAAGATTCACGAGCACCTGCCGCACCATGGCGCGCTCTGCCAGGGCGGGCGGCAAAGCCTGCAGCTTTATCTCGATCTGCCTGGCGGGTTCCAACGCGCGGAAGTCGTCCAACACCGATTGCGCCAGTTCGATCATGTCGATTTCGCTCCTCAGGACTTCGTTGCGGCTCACGCGTGAGAAGGCCAGCAAGTCTTCGATGAGCTGCCCCATTTTTTGGCAGTTGGCCGATATCACATTCAGCAACCGCTGTGCCTCGTCATCGAGATCGGGTGAGTAGTCTTCCGCGAGGATGCGCGAAAATCCATCAATTGCCCGCAGAGGCGTGCGCAGATCGTGGGAAATGGAGTAACTGAAAGTTTCGAGCGACTGGTTGGCGGTTTGCAGCTCGTCGACTCGCGTTTGGAGTTGACGGTTGAGTTCCAGGATCTTCTGTTCATTCTGTTTGCGAACGGTGATATCGCGCACCACGCTCAGCACCAGCATGCCATTGGACGCGTCCATCGGGCTCAACATGATGTCGACGGGGAATTCGGTACCATCGCGCCGCCTGGCGTGCAGGTCCATGCCGGCGCCCATGGGCCGCATGTGAGGTTCAAGATAATAGCCGTTGCGGTGCGCGGAATGACTGCCGCGGAACCGCTCCGACATCAGAATCTCGATCGGCTGTCCTGCCAGCTCGTTGCGGGTGTAGCCGAACATCTTCTCGCACTGGGTGTTCGCATATGCGATTCTCCCATGGTTATCGCTCGCGAGCATGGCATCGGGAGCGGATTCGAACAGAGCCTCAAACATTGCCTTGCTCTTCCGCAGATCGTTTTCCGCTTGCAGATGCTCCTCGGCTCTTTCATGGGCCAAGGCGCCCTGGGAGGCCAGCGTAGAGACGACCCACGCGTCTACTTCCGAGAACTCGCCTGCCCCGAGCTTATCCGCTAACAAGATCCAGCCACGGATAGAAGAAGGCCCCGTAAATGGGACCACCAGGACGGACTCCACCGCCGACCAGTCGAGACCTACATTTAGCTCTCCGCACAATTGCGAAGCCGCGGCCTTACTTAACCGCAACGGATGCGGATCGCGCATCATATCGCTCAGAACGCTCCCAAGAGGCAGGAGGGTGAAGTTCATGTTGTTCGCAACTGTGCCCAGCCCATCGCTTCGGTCGATGCCCGAGGACAGGAAAGCCTTTACCGTTTCGCCGTCCTCGCCTAACAAGCCGACAAAGGCGTACCTTGCTCCGATGAGCTTTCGAGCGAGATGGGCCAAGCGCTGGAGGCGGCGTCCCGGGCTAATCTCGGTGGCGAGTTCCAAGCTCATTTCGATAAGCGCGGAGGCGGGGGACCAGTCCGCCGTGGGGGCCGGGCCGGTTTCGGGGAAAAGGGACGACGGAAGGCCCAACGCATTGTTCACTATCGCCAGGATAATTTCCGGGTCACTGGGTTTGGGAATCACACCAACGGCCCCCACCTCACGTGCCACTTCCCGGGCCTGGCGTTCACTGTAGGCGGCGCTATAAAAAAGAATAGGAATAGCGGCCAGGTCCGGATCGGCATGCATCCGTTTCACCAATTCACCGCCGTCCATGTTGGGCATGACGAGGTCGGCTATCACCAAGTCCAGACGTTCCGCCTTGGCTATTTGCAAAGCCTCCAAGCCGTCCGAGGCCTCCATTAGCTCGTGCCCAAAGTGCCTCAGCAGGGTCACGATGTAGTCGCGGTTCAACGGGCGATCGTCAGCCACCAGAATTTTCGCCATTATATCCCCCTAGCTTAGCTAGCCTTTGCCGCCATTGCATCGGCATCGACTGCCGGCGCGCCGCGGGGCTGCGAGAGGCTTGCGGCCAAAGCCGCGTCGATCTCCTGCACCAGACTCTGCGGATCGATGGGCCGCCGAATGAAGGTCTTCACTCCCATCCCGGACGCGCGAGTGAGGTCTTCTTGCGGCCAGATCGTCGAAGAAATAATTGCGAACGGTATGAGTTTGAGTTTGGGGTCCGCCTGAATGACCTTGAAGAAGTCGCATCCGTCCACATCCGGCATGTGCAGGTCGGAGAGAATCAAGTCCGGCGGGTCTTCCCGGAGGATAGTCAAGGCCTCCACGGCGGTAGTTGCTTTGGTCACCCTGTAGCCAAGGGGGCCGAGCGTGCTCTCCAGGAGGCTAAGGTTGACGGGCGAGTTATCCAGGGCGAGGATGGCGGTGTGGTAGGCAGCCGGCGCCGGGGTTTGCCACTCCGAAACCTGGGGGGGCGGCTGGGTGGTGCGCTTGCCGGGGTCCAAAAACCGCCCTACCTGGCCCATAATTTCCTCCGGCACGATGGGCTTTGAAATATAGCCGTCGAAACCTGCCGCTAGCACGCGCTCGCGGTCGTCGCGCATGGCGTAGGATGTGACCGCGACAATCGGGCGGTTTCGAAAACGCGGGTCTTGGCGAAGCGCGCGCACCACTCCATAGCCGTCGATTTTGGGCATCTGGAGGTCGGTGAGAATCAGATCGGGCAACTCGCGCCTGGCCGCCTCCAATCCCTCTTCCCCGTCGCGGGCTTCTAACACAATGTGTCCGAAGGCGCTGAGGATGTATGTGAGCAACCCGAGGCTTGCCTCATTGTCCTCGATCAAAAGAATCCGGGCCGGCATGGCAATTTCTCTTCCGACAAATACACGCGTTTCCACAGGCGGAGGCCTGTGCGACGGCTACCGCTCTGGCAGCGTCAGTGTAAACGTGCTGCCCTTTCCGAACTCACTGGTGAACTCGATGCGCCCTCCGAGCAGTTCGGCTAATTTCTGGCTAAGATGGAGGCCAAGGCCGGTTCCCTCGTACCGCCGCGAGCCGGTGTTTCCCATCTGAGTAAAGGCCTGGAAAAGCTTTTCCTGGTCGTCCTGTTTTATTCCAATGCCCGTGTCGTGCACGCTGATTTGAGTATTCGCGCTGCCGTTGACGCGCTCGTGGCGGAGTTCGACGCACACTTCTCCGCGCTCGGTAAACTTGATGGCGTTGTTCACCAGGTTTATCAGGATCTGACTTAGGGCCCGGCGATCGCTTTTGAGCACTAATTCCGCGGCGGGAAGCTGCAACCGGAAATCGATGCCTTTCTTTTCGGCGAGCGGTTTGAGCGTAGTCCGGACTTCTTCCACTACTCCCTGACAGATGACGGATTCCAGGGTGACCGCGACCTTTCCGGATTCGATCTTGGCCAGATCCAGCAGATCGTTGATCAAAGAGAGCAGATGTTTGGCGCTCGACTGAACGATCTGCAGTTGTTTGTTCTGCTCCGTGGTCAGGGGTCCGGGAAGCTTCATCAGCAGCGTGCCGGTAAAGCCGATGATGGCGTTGAGCGGCGTCCGCAACTCGTGCGACATGTTGGCCAGGAAGCGGTCTTTGGCCAGATTGGCGCTTTCGAGCTCTTCGTTCTTTTCCTGCAAGGTTCTTTCGAAGCGCTTGCGCTTCGCCATCGGTCTCGCAACCGCACTCAGCGGGTTGCACAAAAGTGAGCTGATTCACAAGGACGTGAAGCCGGCCAATGTTCTGGTTGATCCCGCGACGGGTCAGGTCCGGCTCATGGGCTTTGGGATGGCTACGCGTCTTCCTCGCGAGCGCCAGGCACCCGCCCCCCCCGAGTTCATCGCCGGAACACTCTCCTATATGGCACCCGAGCAAACGGGCAGGATGAACCGCTCCATCGATTCCCGGAGCGACCTTTATGCCCTCGGTGCGACGCTTTACGAGATGCTGACCGGGACTCTCCCCTTTTCCGCTACGGATCCGATGGAACTCGTTCACTCCCACATCGCGCGACAGCCCGTGCCGCCTGGAGACCGGTTGCCGGGTATTCCGCGACCGGTATCTGCGATCATCATGAAGTTGCTCGCCAAAACTGCCGAGGAGCGATACCAGACAGCGGCTGGCGCTGCACGCGATCTTCGGCGCTGCCTGGATGAATGGGAAACGCAGCATCGCATTGACGAATTCCCGCTTGGCGAACAGGATACGCCAGACCGGCTACTGATTCCAGAGAAATTGTACGGCCGAGAATCGGAAATCGGCGCCTTGCTTGCCGCGTCCGGGCGTTCGGATCTTCAAAAGGGAACGATGATCCCGTGTTGGGCCAATTCCTTTTGCAGCTGCGTCCTCTGTGAGTCACCAATAAACTTCTCGACCGCCATCCGCGACCAAGGATCTAATTGAGACAGCTTGACCGGTGCTGGCACCGGAGGCCTGCTAAGGGCGTCGCTAATATAGTCTGGCTTCGCGACCGTATCTGAATGCGGCGACCGTGGATGCCGATCCCAAAACTCATCAAGTTTACGCTGATACTCTTCAGGCGTTTGTGGGTTTTTCAATACATTTGTCGAATTGCCATGCTGCTGCTGTCGCTGCTGTTCGAGGTCAACCAAACGTTTGACACCTATGGCCCATGCTGCTTGACTTGCCTCGCCTGCTAAGGTACTTATATAGTTCTTGAACCACGATAGCGTTGCGGCTGCGTCGGCATAATTATCGGCAGCATTCTGCACATTGCCTTGCAGCTTGTTGAGGGAGTCCCAGTTCATAAAAGCCTGACCTTGTGCGATGCCCTCGGTGGTAAACATGCTTTTAAAATTGTCGTCGCTTTTAACCTTTAACTCCTGCGCCTGTGTAGAAAGCTCACCAGAAAAGTTGGCGAGTGCTTCTACAGAAATCGAGTCACCGAGGTCGCCGAGGGATTTGGCGAAAGCGTCCAAAGTATCGCTGTCGTCTCGGTCAATGGCATCGTGGATGGCGTCAGCCACAGTTAGGAAAGAGATGCTGTTCACTTCATCCGCGGCTTGGATTCTTGCTTCGTCGCTTTGCTTCCGAGTTTGTTCCACACTCTTTAGCACGCCTTCGTCAGTTATTGTACCCCTAGCCGCAAAGTCGATCGCGTCAATAATGACGTAGAAGGCTTTGATGAGTTCTACTAAGCCGATGATTGCGGCGGAGTAGGTTTGAATCCTCTTGGTCAAGTTGACTGACTCCGCCGTTTCCGCGTCGAGTTTCGAAATTGCCTTTTGATTGGCGATCGTCTGTGCGGCAGATGGAGGCCTAGACGGTGACGACCGCACTGCAGACGGAGCCGGTTCACCGAGTGCAGGATCGAGTACCGACACTCTCCCGCCAGCGCCTGCTGGTCCTCCCGGACCGGAACCGGGGCCCGGTTGTTGGTCAATCGTGACTAGACTAACTCGAGTTCTTGGATCGGCGTCCAGATCTGTACGATAGGCTCCGCGCGAAGCTGTCCTAGGCTTTACGTTCACGCCCGGATTTTGGACGTGCTCCCGTAGCGGCACTTTTACTTCCAACTCCAGGCCGCGCTCGCTTGCGAAATCGCGCAGTTGTTGACCACAGTCGTGTCTATCGAGCCCGCAGGGGTACTGATCGACCACAACCATCATCTTCCCGCCTCGCACGTCTTCGTTTGCCGGAAGTGAAGCACGCAAACCCGCGAGCGCCTGCTCTTCTCCATGTCCGCCGGGGAGCAGAGCATGAGCTCCGAAACCAATGCTGCCGACGCGCTTGCCGTTCCGATCTACAATCTGGATTGCAGCTAGCACTTCTAATCCTCTTTTGGTTCGGTCGGGTCCCACACCCCGGCCGACTCCGGCGGGATCCACGGCCGGGTTGTTGGCCTCCGCAGGACGCGTGAAGAGAAATGCCCGTTGGTCGCTCACAACTTTTCCGAATAACTCATCCCAACTCAACGCAACGGAAAGCGCGGGGTCTTGCACGCGCGCGAGTCCGATTGCGCTGCCGACAGAGATCACGGCTTTTCGACCCGCGCTTATCGTCTGAGCAGCGTTGGTCGCCTCACCTTCATGTCTGGCGTCGGGTCGTGGGCCACCGAGCTCCTGTTGGACAACATGGGTAAGCTCATGGGCAATCAGGCGCCTTCCCTCAGACACATATGGCGCGTATTGCCCCGAGGCAAAAGCGATATTTGGGCCTACTGTATAGGCCAGTGCGTTCACTGCTCGTGCCGACTCCTGAGCGTATGCGTCGGCGTGTACGCGCACGTGGTTCAGATCTCGACCGAAACGCGGTTCAAAGAACGCTCGCGTGCTCTCGTCCAGCGGCGCGCCGGGCTGTTGGAGGACGTTGTGGACAATCGGCGGTGCCAGCGGCGCTGGACCCGGTGCTGCGGCTGAGCGGTGGAGTTCGTCTTCCCTGGCGCACTGGCCGCACCTACCACTACCTCCGCCCGAGCCAACACAGGAGCACTTGCGTTGCAGAACCGGAGGTATGTCGGCCATCATGGGCGGTGCGGCAGCGGTCGGATCCGGCATGCGCATCACTTGCTCGGCGACTGCGTCCGCTTCCCGCTCTAAGGGATCGTCCGAAGATCCGACCTCAAGCTTCCGTTGCAAGGGTATGTTGCCGAGGCGATACTCAACGAGCGGGGCGGGACGTGCATCGTTCTTGAGCGGCGGCTGCTTGCCTGCTTGCGCCGAACCCTGCACCGGCGATGGGCGTGCCAGCGTCAGACCTTGCGACCTCATGACATCCTCCCCGCGATTCGCCCGCATTGAAGAAAGTACGCAGGATCGTCGCGCTTCATCCGTTCCTCCAAGCGCTTTCCCACGGCGGGTTTCGATTTGGCGTCCCCCAGCAAATGGGTGAAGCCGGCTTTCGCGGAGTAGTTGGGGTTGTAGGCGGCGTCCCAGCTCGGAAAGAGATATTTGGCCCGCACGCCGCGGAAGGGCGAGTCGGGGTGATGGCGGTCAAAGTCCACGCACGCGGTCAGGAAAAATTGCTCCATCGACGAGTTTTCTTGAGTTTTACAAGCACGGCGGTTGCCCCGAATTTCACCGTTCTTCGCGAAAACCGTTGCTCTCGATGAGCAGTTTATGGAGGCGACTGAAACTTCGCCGTGAAGCCCTATGACACTCGGTTCGAACGCGCCGAATCGCATCCGCGCCGATCTTGAACGCCAGCTCGTGCACAGCGGTTGCATGAAAAGGCGCTGGAGGAGATGCCGCCGGGGAAAGCCGCATCGCGTCAAGGGACGTGGCTCATAGTCAGTTCCTCAAGTAGCTCTTAGTCAGCTCCTCGATGAGGGGTTCGACTTCCTCGCCCATCTTTTCGGCCACCCGGTGTCGGACCGCATCGGACGTGATTCGTACCTTCAGCTCCTCCTCGGCGATGCGCTTTACCGTCTCGCGAACCGTCTCCTTGACGGCGCCTTCGGCGACGATCCGCCAAACGATGTCCCTAACGATCTTGCCTGCAATTAAGACGAGAGTGTCGGCAAGCGAGTCAATCGCCGCCGCCGTGACGCCGGCCGCTACGAGCACCTTGATCATCGTGCCTACGTAGGACGTAGATTCCGCCGCGTTCTCTGACGGGGACTTCTCCTTCGGCCTGGTGGCCTGCTCTGTCGATTTCGTCTGCCCGGTTGTCTTCGGCGGCGCCGGCTTAGGCGCCCTGCTAACCACGGCTGACAACATCGCCAGGTCAGGCTTGATATACGGATAAACTTCATTTAGAAGGAAAAACGCCTCCCTGTATTGTATCTGTGCCAGCAGTTCCGTGAACGTGGTGGAGAAGATATTATATGGGTCAGCGCCTTTCTTAAGTACAATCGCGACCATCGCCGCGAAGAGACGATTTGTGTTAACGCCTATCGCCAGTTGTGTCTTTCTCTCGATCGCCCACATTCGGCCGGCGCGGTCTGCTTCTTCCAACGCCTGATAGAGCTCGGGCATATCCAGAGCGTCGAGGGCCTGCCATAAGTTGGATTCAGGGGACAGGCCAGTGGTTGCTTCCTGGCCTGGCGCGAAGGTCTGCGGCATGAATGCCTGCGCGATCTCGGAACGCGCCGCTTCGAGGTTTGCACTTGGTTTCTTCGTACGAACCCGCTGCCGCTTGGGAAGGTGCTTGGCCGGGTCGACGAAGACGAACCCAACATCCTCATCAGCGATCGCTTCGGAGCAATCGGGACACGGTTTGCGAGTTACGGCAAATCCGAGAAGGTTTAAATCATTCTCGTCCGTAGCTTCGAACAGGAGCTGCTCGGAGTCGCTCGGCGCGCCAGTGTCACCGCGGCCCTCTGTGCGGGGGTTCACTGTCAAGCGTTGGATGCCCAATGCCGCTGCCTGCGTCTCAAGATCTGTACTGCCCCAGTTGCCGCTGGTGGTGTAGACGAGCGTCTGGAATACGGCGCCGTTTTCGTCGGTAGCCTCGACGAGACCGACAGCGATGGTTTTGAACCCCACCACGGAGAACTGGGTCCGCCGCTTCAGGGACTTGAGCAGTTTGACAAGAATATCGTGTAACTCGGGCAGCGAAACCGCCCGTGAACTACCGGGGTGGTTCGGATCATGAGTGCGCGCCAAGACCGGAGGCGCGGTTCCACTTCTCTGCTGCACGACATGCGTGAGTTCATGCGCCAGCAGGCGTTGGCTCCCCGACGCGCCAGGTGAGTGGCCTGCGCAGAGAACTATGTGGTCGCCTACGGTGTAGGCGAGTGCCTGCACGGCGCGCGCAGATTGCGCCGCAACACCGCTGGCGTGCAATCGAACGTTGCTGAAGTCCTGACCGAACCTTGATTCAAAGAACGCCCGCGTGTTTAGATCTAGCGGCGTTCCTGGTTGACTAAGCACGTCGTGAATAATCGGTGGCGCCTCCGGCGTTGCCGCCGGGCGAGCGGCGGAGCGCTGGACTTCCTCCTTTTTGGCGCACTCTGAACACTGCCCGTTTCCTCCGCTCAAGCCACCGCAGGCGCACTTGCGTTGCAGAACCGTCGTCGCTGGACTCGGATCCGGCATGCGCATCACTCGCTCGGCCACCGCGTCCGCTTCCCGCTCCAGCGGATCGTCCGTGGATCCAACTTCGAGCTTTCGCTGCAGGGGTATGTTGCCGAAGCGGTACTCAACAACCGGCTCACCATGTGCTTCGATCTTGAGCGGTTGCTGCTTGCCCGCGGGGGTCGAATGCTGCACTGGCGATGGGCGTGCCAGCGCCAGACCTTGCGACCTCACGACGTCCTCCCGATGATCCGTTCGCATCGATGAAAGTATGCAGGATCGTCGCGCTTCACACGCTCTTCCAAACGCTTTCCCACAGCAGGTTTCGATTTGGCGTCCCCCAGCAAATGGGTGAAGCCGGCTTTCGCGGCGTAGTTGGGGTTATAGGCGGCGTCCCAGCTTGGAAAGAGATATTGGACCCGCACGCTGCGGAAGGGCGAGTCGGGGCGATGACGGTGGAAGTCGACGCACGTGGCCAGGAAGAATTGCTCCATCGACATATTGCATCTGCACTGCAACCGCCTCCATACCCTGGCGTAGCGCGGATTCAGGATCATGTCCACGGCGGTACGGCCGTAGTGGCGGAGAAACTCGACTTGGGCACCGCCGACGATACCGCAATTCTCTTCGCGAATAAAGGTATCCTCGCGAGACGCAGCCCATTCCCATTCGACGGGCAGTTGCTCGCCGCAATCTGAAAATGCACGCTCGATTTCACGCGAGGCGCGGTCGGTGATGCGGTGGTATTCGGGACACTGCGCGATAACGGGGGCGTCCACAAGTTCCTGGGGCAGAGGCTTCCACAAGAAAACGTCTGTATCGATGTGGAGGAAAGGCCGATCCTGCATGCTATAAGCGACAAGTTTGCCGAGAGCCCACCAATCGGGATCGGCGTCGGCGAGACGATCGAGTTCCGTCGACACCGTACCGAACTGCAGACCGAGGGTGTCCACCAGCAGCTTTTTCCCTTCGCGATCGGTGACGAGGACAGTCTCAGGATAGTGCCGGCGCGCAGTGGCGAGCGAGAGTCCCCAGGCAAGCAGGTGGTGTAGAGGAGTGCACCACCGCGCCTGCTGAGACTGAAACGGTCGTGTCCAAAAGGACCAGACGGATCTCACGGGACCACCGTTATGGTTGTGGTTTGCGTCGAAGGCGATCCAATGTTTGAGAGCAGGGTTGCCACAATATCAAATTGTTCCTGGGCAGTGGTTCCGGTATTAGCGATAGAAACGTCGAATTGTGCCGATTTTGTGCCCTTGAGCACAGTGACAGTAGGCGGCGTGCCGACAGCGGGAGCAGCTCCACCCAAGGGGCTGACGGAGAGCTGCACCACCGTGTCGGCAATTGGGGGGTAGTTCACCGTGAGCGTGGCCTTGGGTGGGACAGGGTTTGATGGCGGCACGCTGTTTGGAGTGACTGTCAAGCTGGTGAGCTGGAGGATTGGCGCCAGGTAGAACCAACTTTCAAAGACGCTGGCCTTTTGCGAATCTCCGGAAGGGAATTGCAGAGCTGTGCGTGGCGTTACTCCATCGGAGCGAGTGCCCGGTGTCCCGAAGGACTGTCCGTCCAGAAACAATTTGGCCGCCGCGGAGCTGCCAGAGATTTTATCGCCTGGCAAGCGGACCCGCACTCTCGCGTAAGTCGAGGAAGGAATGCCTTGCAGCAAGAGAGAGTTAATCAAATTGATGGTTTGCGAAATAGAGAATGCTGTTTGCCGGTCGGTGCTGGAGGGTATTGCCCAGGTAATCGACGACGGCTGTAGGGTTACAACGCCATCCAGCGGCATATCCGAGCGCAGGACGATTGCCGCCATCCCTGGGCTAACTCCAGCAGCGTCAGCTCGAGCAACTTCTAGAGAAACCTCGAAGTTTCCGGAATCGACTCGGCCGGTTACCGTCTGGTCAACGGAGACGACGAGACCGTGTTGAATGAGTTGATCAAACGTTATGATGTCGTCGTTGGCCCAATTGATTTTAGTTACGTGGATGGCCGGGGAGAGGGCGGCCGGGTTCATCTCCGTGAGCGAAGAAAACAGGCGGCGGCAGTCTTCGACGACCACGCCTTGGTTCCGCGTGTCAAAATGCGCACAAGCCAGCGGGGCACGATGGACGATGGTCCGATGAGGCTCCTGAAACAATCCTCCATCGCCTCCACATGGAGGCCATTCAATTTGACCGGTGGCGGTGCGCGCTGGAATAAGCCAGTAGTCTCCGGACTGAAACGCACCTGGCGCGAATTGGACCTGAATCCCGTTTTCGAGATCGATCCAAACTCCCGGGGTGAGTGGGACTCCATGGGCGGTGGCAGAGGCCCCGAATTGTTCCCAGCGCCGAAGACGCGCATTGCGAGACTTGTCGATTTGCGCAACCGGCGTCATCATCGTGATCGTGCGGTGCTCCTGGCTGATGCTCTTGATCTGGAACAGCTCGCCAGGTTGATTTGGCCTTGGTCCAAAGAGATAAGAATCGTCGCTCAGTTCGACCCATTGGCCTGGCTGAAAACCGAGGTTGGCGTCCGGGCCCAATGTGTCAACGGAGACGTCCGCACCAGAAATGTCGAGGACGGTGGAAACGACGGATCCGTTTTCGCGGGACCACTTGAACGTTGCGGTAGCCTCCGTGCCACCGGTATGGATTTCAATGCGATATAACTGATTCTCGAGACCACGGTATCCGGCCGAGGGAGTGGGTTCGCACGAGCAGTCTGATGATCCACCAGTCGTCTGTGCGCCTAGCTTGCCAGCGGCAGGCAAGAGGACTGGCTGATACATCTGAACGCAGCAATCGACCGGAGCGACGTCCGATACTACCGCTGCGGCAGTCGTCACCACCGCCGCGCGGCTCAAAATCGTCGGGTTGACTACGAGAGTGCTGCTGGCAGGAACGACAGGTGACGGCACAGGCCTGGGGTTAAGCACTGGCTCGGCAATCACGCGCCAAACTGTCTGCCGACGCGCCGTCGTGTCCGCTTGACCCAGCGCGGGCTCACGCAGGCATGGGTCATCCAGCACCGTGACTAGCCGATGCCAGACTTCCAGTACGAAGCCGATGGAGCCGAACCGTCCTGTCGACAGGTCCCGGATCAAATCCGCTTCCGAAACGGCGGGATTGATCAGGTACCGCTGTGGGCCATAGGTTCCCGCCGACTCGTTCTCACACAACGTCCCGTTCACGTAGTATCGGCCCGCACCTATGCCAATGGCGCCGGGTGAGAATGTGATGGCGAAGCCTGGATCGTCCTTGGGTCCGCCGAACGGACCGATGATGTCCAGCGTCTCAGTCCCGCGGATGTGCTCATCAATGGCGCGCTGCTCGTTGCGGTCGGCGTCGAGTGCGACGCGCCCCTGTTGTTCCAGAACGCTGGTGTAATGTTTCGTCTGTTCGAACCGGAGCCTGCTGAAATCGCCTCTCATAGATCACTCATTTCCATTTCGTGTGTTTGTTTCAAATTAAGTGGGCGCCCACGCCAATGCTCCACAACTCGTCGTCTACCGTATCGCCGCAAGGTTGGAAGATGGACATCCCGTAACTGTAAGAGGGCGGAGCCGGCATCAGAACCTTTGCGGATGGTTCCAGGAACACGCCCGCCTCGAGATTAAAGGGAAGGAATTCTGGTGCGCGCAATTGCACATTGCGGACCCCCTCGGTTTCTTCGAGTATCTTGTAGACACCAATTTGCGAGCCATTGTCAGCGCCAGTCCAGACAGCCATGGGAACAGCTCCGCTCAACAGCGCGTAGGACGGCTGGCCGTATTGCAAGGTGACGAATTGAGGACGCAACGCCCCTTCCTGAGCCGGATCTCCCGGCAGGCAGCGGAAGCGCCGCGGCGTGATCGCGTCGGCGGGCACGGAGCAGAAACGTACGCACCCGTCCTGTTTGCGGCTGCACCAGAGAGCGGCTTTCCATGTGTCGTGCTTAGCGGCACGCCGAGCGAGGAAGATTGTGTTGGATGCAAGAGTCATGGTCCTCACGTGGACCTTGCCAATGACTGTGCTGTCCTTGATCACCAGGTCCGCGCCTTCCGAAATCATGTCCGGAGCGGAGTAGGCAACCGCGCATCGCGACGAGGCGTCAATGATGCTCGAGCAAACGTGAGTAGCGCCGCCTTCGGCTACGGTCAACGGGCCGGAGATGGAACTCGACAGGGTGATGTTCGCCCCAGGCGTCGGCGCAACGATACTTGGTTCGCCCGGGTGAACCGGCAATCCGTTGTTCATCAGGCCGAGGCCTGGAACCAGCGTGCAGTCCGTGAACTGCACCGTCGCCGCGTCATTCACCCGGACGCTTCCGGAAATCCACAGGCCGTTCATCGATAACTGGCCGACGCCAGCGATTTCGATATTGCCGCGAAGGACCACTCGCGAGTTGTCGAACACGGCTCCGAGCTTGGCGGCCACGATCCAAAGCGTTCTGCCGGCAGTCACCTGGATGGCGTTCGGTCCGGTGAGGTCAATATCGTAGGTCTCAAAGTCCGGAACGAAAATGACGCCTTGAGCAACTTCCGTCGCCGCGTCCCATTCCTTGACTGCGGATGCGAGCGTCTCGGAAGTACCAACGGTCCGTTGAAACGGAAAGAGATCCTTGCTAAAAGTCTGATTGGCAAGGCGGCTATAGGGGCCCCCTCCGATATCGGCAGGAAAACCATAACAGTAGTTGACCCGCAACGCTCCCGGCGCGGGGAGGTCTAGGGCGAACTGAATCCGCCCAAGCACAGGGTCGATCGCGATCTTGCCCTTCGGAGTACACGCCCAATTGGAAAGGTCCTTACAGCAGATTTGCGAGGCGGGAGCCGGGGCGCCGTCGGGGGTCAACAAGAGGCTCGTTCCATAAAGCAATCCCTTGTTCGCTTGAAATTCTCGGCGGGTGATTGGTTGTGGAACGTCGAGACGAGTCGTGAGCCCGCTGAAGGATTCGCGCGGAGGGGGTAGATTGAACAGCGGCGCATTCTGACCCAGCGGGCTGAAGAGAAATCGATGCGAATCGACCTGAAATGCCGGAGCGTTGGCGACAGGATTACTCTTCCACCTCCACAAATAGATGCCGACGTCGGGAATGTTGTACTTGCCACCACCATGCAAAGCGATTTCCAGCGGGACTGGGTCGGGATGGGCGATCGCGCGAGCCCGAGGCGCGATTCGGCGCACATCGATGGTGCGGCTCAACGTGTCAAACGCCGATCCCATGCCGTCCAGCGCTCGACCGTGCCGCAGGTTGACGTTGGCTGCATGCTTCGGCCGATTGTGACGCATCGAATCGTTCACGATCAGGCGTTTAAAGAATTCGACAGCTTTTGCCGGCATGCCGGACACGTCGGTCGAGACCTGTTCCAACGCAAGCAGCGTTCCTTTCCGCCTGCGGTATCCAATCGTGTTGGCGACCTCTGCCCGGCTGCTTTGAGAGGCAGCGCCGATTTCGTAGATCGGGCTGGCTCCCACCAGGTCGCCGATGTACGGAATCACCCAGCGTGCGCAAGTCTCGATGAACTCGTCGTCGTAAAGTTGGCGTATGTTCTCCTCGACGGCCGAGGCTTGACCAGCAAAGACGCGAAATAGTGTCTGCAGGGGGAAACCGTTCGCGGCGTCTCGGGTCCGATAGACGGCCGGTAGAAGAGCGTACATCTGTTCGGCCGTGAGTTTCTGTTCGGCCGTGAGACTCATGACCAGGCTCCGATGTTTCCGCGCGAGGCGGGGTCGAGGAGTAGCATTTCGGCGGCTTGAGGAGTGGTGTTTCCCCCCGCAGCCGGGGACGCAGCTCGCAGCACCGTTGGCAGAGGAGTGACCGGCGCGTCGCCGCTACGCTGGAATGCGGTGATCTCGACAGCCACAACGCCCGCTGTGTTCTGAATGATTGCCACGATCTCGCTCTGCGCGACGCCTTGACCCAGATCCCGTTGGGCGAACGAGAACGTCATCGACAATGCCTGCCAAACGCGCGCGCGCACTTCATCTGCGGCGTAGTTCACGGAATCAATCCGAACCGACGCGGCGATCTCGAACATGACCGGCGTGTAGGATTGGACCATCAGCGGGACAAACGGATTGCCCGCGCCGGCGATGGATTTCGCGAGATTGAGGATGGTCGGATCGCCGGGGTGGAAGGTCGCGCCGTTGGCTCCGGCCACGGTGAGGAAGACGCCGCGCGTGTATCCGAACCAAGTCCAGGTGGCGAGAACCTTAGCGATTCCCGAGAACGCGCGCGCGTAGTTCCAGTAGTCCTCGAGCGAGACAACACGATCGAGGGTCAGTACGTGAAGGGGGGCACTGGCACGTGCATCGTCGGCGGTGGCCGGGTCCGCGCCGCCTGAAGCAGGATCAGGATTCGTCGCGCTCTTCAAGCCTTGGGGTCGATCGATGGGTTGCGACAACTGTCCTGCCCGCACCATTCCAGGCGACCCGATTCCTTTGCGGAAGACGGCACGAACGTTCATCTGACCCGTAGGTGTTCGAGCGCCTTCCGTGCCATCCCCGAACTGGAGCGTGACGTTTTGCTTGTCACCCATGCGCGTGACAAACGCGCGATCGGAGGGCGAAGAGTCCAGGAAGTTCTCAGACTCGTGCCATTGCAGATTGTTGACCCAGACCTGGAGGGTCGACTGGGACCCATTGCTCGTTGCGGCACTTACGTAGGTCAGAGGCGACTGCTTGAGCGTGAATTGCAGGGCCGCGTTGGATGCGTCGCCGTTGCCGAGAATCTCGTGGACGGTCTCACCGTGGGTCGCCATCACAGTGTTGGCGTTGACGGTGACGCTGGACCGATCATAGATCCGGTTCAGGGGCCCATCGAACTGCAGGATCGTTACGGGCCCGGCCACCGTCGTTGTACTGATCACGGCACTTTCCGAGACGATCAGGTCGGCCTTTTCCGCTGGCATCAATACGATATTTGAATCAGGCGTGTTCAGAACACCCGCGATTCCATTTGTGGTGATGACCTGCCAGCGCTGACTCCTGGGCGGGAATGCGTCCACGAGGAAAGTCTGTTTATCCGCCACGGCCAGAGCACCGGTTGATCCACTGGGAACGAAGGTAGCGCTGCTTCCTTGCGCGATCTGCAAGCGCACTCGCTTGCCCGATACCGCTACCGGCTGTCCACTAGCCAAACGTTGTCCCCCAGTGATTTCCAAATTCGGACCGGCAACCGGCTTGAGCATGCCATCCTGCCGCGGGTAAAGCGGCCACGGCCCGGTGAACTGCGGGTCGGCTGGCGGCAGGAGCTCGCTTTGCACGAAAACGGTGGTGCTGCGCGTTTGGGCCACGGAAAGCTTCAGGAGTTGATCTGGCGTCAACATATTGGGCAATGCGGCCAGGTACGCGACGATTGCATTTTGCAAATCTACGAACGCTGCGCCCAGTTCAGCTGGCGTGGCTCCGTTAACCACAAGCCGAACATAGTTGTCGAAATCAAGAATCGCGGCGAGCAGACGCAAGAATACTGCCGTGTCCAACAGGACTAGGCCGAACGAGAGTGTGAGATGCGTCGTCTTCGTGGAAAGCGCATACTTCAATAGACCAGTTTCAGTAGCAGCCCTTATCGTGTACAATCCGATGCCGCCGGGCGAAACGAAAGTGACCCATTGCGGCTCGCCATCCGGCGCGGGCGAGACGCCCGGGTAGGTCGCGTCGAGATTGACTTGAAAAGATCCCGCTTTATAACTGAAGTCCCAATCGTCGCCCTTACGCTTTTGCGTATAGTACGTGTTGTTTTGGGCGACCGCCTTCGGATCGGGCGACTGAACTCCAAACAGCGCTGCGCGCTTCCGGAAGATGTACACGAACACGCCCGCATTATTCTCCCCAAACCCGGAAGAGAGCGCGAAGTCCCAATGAATCCGGGTGGTTCCCGCGACTGAATCCACTTGGGTCGACGTGACGAAATGAAAATCCGCAACGCCGGTCGCAAGAGTGCTCCGCAGTTGGGCATCGATGAACAGGATGCCGTCGCCGGGATTCACTTTTAAGGCCGTACCTTGAAATGTCGCTGCAATGTCCCCCGCGGTCAGCGCCCATGGAATGGTCCTTTGCGCAGGGATTGCGTTCGAAGAAATGACCGCCGTGATGTCATTCGACGTTTCAAACATCGCCGGCGTCTGTCCCGGTCCAGGGACGCTCTGTATGCGCGTGCCTGCCGGAATCATAACGTCATCCGGCGACCCGGGCGCATCGTTCAACGTGAACGCGATGTACGCTGACGCAGACACGCCGGGCGAGGGCCGGTATCCGACGAGCCGCGCGAGTTCGAACACGGACCGCCGTTCCAACGCCGTCCGCAGATACGCCTCGTTGGCGATGCGTTCGTTGTAGAAAGTCAGAATATCGGCTGTCACGGCCCAGGCGTCAATCAATCCGATCGCGAAATCGGAATCGGCGCGAGTCCTCAGAAGTTGCAGTTGCTGATTTTCAGGAGCCGAAAGCTCGGCGAGCATGCTCGCCTTGAACTGCGACTGGGTGCCGGCGCGATAGGCGATGGATTTCAGCGCTGGCCGGTTCGTGATCGGCTGCGGAGTTTCGGCCGCGATGCCTTCGCAGCAGTCGCACAGTATGGGTTCCGCCGATTGACAGTTTCCGTTCATTTTCCGCCGTCCATATGAAGCACGAAAACGCCGCGATCCAGCCGGTTCGGATCGTTATCGCAGCGGGCAATTTCCGTCCGATGCATGCTCAGAAATCCCTGAGCCGCTCCGTCGAACGTCGGATCGTCCATTCGCTGGAACGCCGTCAACGTGGCGGATGCAACGCCTTCCACCCCTTGCGCGGCGGCAGTCAACGGACTCGTGTAGATGGTCTGGCCGAACGTAAAGTTCGCTGGATTCAGAATCCCGGGTTGGCCGTTGCATTGGTTTCCGGTAATAAAGACACGCAAGACTGCGTCGCGGACGTCACTTTGAAAGTGCTCGCGATCGACGCAGATATTCATTTCGATCCGGAGGCCAGCGAGAATTGCAGGTTCCACTTCGAGGTCGACGCCGGCCATGCGCATCAAGTCGAGGCGCGTTAGTGTCGAAGCCGCAAGAATCGCGCTGGGGGTGCTGCCATCCACGGCATCGACAGAAACTGAAGCCGTGTACCAACTTCCGGTCCAGCGGAGCGTGCCGCGCGCTTCTCGGATAGCGGGATAGCGTTGGGCCGCCACGCCGTAGTCGTCCTCGGTAACTGCTCGAAGTTGGGTACGAAACGCAAAGGGAGCGCGTTGACGAACGTGCTCCATCGTCTCCGGATCGCGCCCACCGGTGGCCGCGAGCGGGTTGCGCACCTCTTTGATCCCGGTGGCAGTCGTCACGATGTGGGCAATCGAATCCAGCGCGAGGTTGCCGATCGCGCCGTTCCCCACCCTGTATTTCGCATAAAACGACATTTCGTGACTGACCGCCTGGCCATGCTCGCTGTCGCCGAAACGAAGGAAAACCGCGCCGTCACTCTCGATTTCCGGTACCACCACCGGATCTTTTGCAGTGCTTTTCAGAAGATCACTGAGCACGGTCCACTGCACGCTGAAGTTGTCCTTAACCTGCAGCACTGGCGCCGGAGCTGCAGCCGGATCGAGGAATGCTCCAGCGGGACTTGGCGTTATGTCTAGCGGTACCGCGACCGTGATTGGCGCCTGTTTAAGACGTGGAAAATAGCGCGGTAGCATCGCGGTGACAGGATCGCTCGAGCCGCAACTGCACGAGGCCGACGCCGCAGCGGAAGGCGGAGCTTTAGGCACGATACCGAGATCCTCCCAAGCGCCCAACGACATGCCATGGTCGGCTGGAATGATATTGCCGTGGGCCACGCTCACTGGATCCGCGGTGGCGGGAGATGAGATGCAGAGCGGAAACGGCAGCGCATCCGCCTTGTCCCAGTAGATGCGGGTGATGAGTTGGCCGTTTAACGGGTCCGTCAGCGGAAGTGACTTGTAGTCGGTCTGCACTACATTGGTCAGCCTAACGGCCCATCGCTTGGCCGGATCAGCGTCATCCGGACTGCCCGTCTTTGGTCCGAGCACCTCCTCAAAGACGAGAACCATCCCTGCCTTGAGGGTCTTCGGTTGACTGGCCAGAGTGGCTTCCGTGCTGCCGGCCGGAAGGCAGCAGTCTAGATCGCTCCACGTATAGAACTGGAGTTCGTCCAACTCCCTATAGAGCATTGCGCTGGCCATCGTCTCGAACGTGAGCGCGGCGGGGACCAGCTTCAGTTGGTTATCGGTGTGGACGGCAACGGGAAGACCCGCGACGCGCGGATAAACCCTTGTACCAGCTGAAATCACGATACCGTCCGTCAAGACATTTACGTAAATCCATGTTCGGGCATTAGCTCCTTCGTCGAGCCGATAGTCGACCAGCCTTGCGTGCCGTCGCAGCGAAATCCGGCTTCGCGCCGTACCTAGGTACGCCTCGGTCCCGACCGAGTCCTGCTGATAGCTCAGCCGGTCCGCGACGTACGCCAGCGCCTCGACCAACGCCACGCCCACGTCCGGAGGATGAGACTCCCGCCAATCCGGAACCAGAACTGCCAGCCGGTCCAGCATCACTTGGCTGAAGCCGTCGAACTCCTTGGCAAGATAATTGATGTCTGGCTCAAGTACATGCGGCGGCGGGCAACACGTGTCGGGCTCGCAATCGCCAGGAGCGTCGCAGCCTGCCTTGAACGAAAACGTGACCGTTGACAACTGCGGATCGAATCCGTCGGGAGGATCCGTGGTGGCCGGGTTGGCGATCAGCGAAAGCGTATACTGCGAAAAGTCGCCCGCAGAATCCAGGTTGATCGTGATGGTTCGCGGAGAGGCTGGGGTCGCGGCGAGGATTTCGACCGGATGAACCTGCGCATCGGCCGTGCCGCCGGTGATGTTGATCTGCGAAAGCGTTAACGAAACGTCCAGAGCGGGCTTCAGCAACGTCAAGAATAGTTGTTTGCCGCATCCGCAATTCGGCCCGCTGTCGCATACTTCCAGATAGTCGATACCCGTAAGAGTCGTATGTTGCAGCACTTTGCCGCGCCGGAGCTGTTGCGAGCAGAAGTACGTCACGCCGCGGCTCCCCCATAAACAAACCGCTCTGTCTGCGGCTGCTGCGTCTGAACGATTAAGTATCGGATCGTGATATTCAGTGTGGCGTCGAGATTTTCCACCTCGACGCTCACAACCCGAATCAGGTCGGACAGCCATTGCTGTAGCGCCGCCTGGATCAATTGCTGCTGAGCCGCTGCAAGCGCATCGCTGTTCGGCGCGAACACCAGCGTCGCTGTTCCCGTTCCAAAGGTTGGACGATTGACCCGCTCGCCCGGAGACGTGAACAGAATCTGCTCGATCATGTCCCGGATATGCCCGACCAGATCGGTTTGCGCGGTATGACCGCTCGCGTCGAAGCCGTATGGATATTGAAGATTCATGTGGCGCTCACCCTTGTTTGTGCCATGACGGGCAATAGCGGAGTTCCGTTCGACGTCGAAATCCCGGATCCCGTCAGGACTGTCAGCGGCTGGCCGGTCGACGTCACTCGGGCCGTGCCGACGATCCACTGAGCGAGCACGCACGGAGGAATCGAAGAAGGGACGCCCGGGCATCCAGCCACTGACCACGGCGCGGACAGCAATGCGGTGGGTTGACCGTTCACGGTCACTCGTGGATTCGGCACCGTCGGCATCGCTTGCCCGCCGTGCGCGCACATCACGGTGGCCCCTTGATGAAGCAGGAATCCGCCCATGTCAAACTACCTCCAGTGCGCCTTCGTTGACGTTGACTGAAGGGCCCGTCATCATTAGCGTCGCCCCTTGTCCATTGGTGATCGTGATGCCCGTGTCGTTGATCGAAATCATCGCTCCGGTCGCCGTCTTGAGCAGAATACCTCCCGAGGGGCCGGGCATGTCGCTGATCATCAGCATGTTTTGCGACGTGGTCTGGATCACGATCGCCTGTAGCCCCGGTGTCGTGGCCAGGGCAAGCGGCGGTACTTCGTCGGCCGATCCCCAGAATCCTCCCGTCCAGATTGGGAAGTCCGGATCGCCCTGCTCGAACTCGATCCATACTCCAGACCCGACTGCCGGAACCACGAACAATCCGCTCTGAATCCCGGCGAACGGGACGCACGGCATCGCCCACGGTAAAGGCAACACGTTCGATACGTCAGCAACCTGCGCCAGGATGCGTCCCTTCTGCAGCGGATCGATGTTCTCCAATACCTTTCCCCGATATTTGCCAAGGTAGGCGCTCATGGACTTCCCTCTAGAACGGAAGCGATGGGACCAACGGAAGATTGGACAGGATTCCGTTCCGCTTCAATGTGAATGACTGCTTATACTCGCCACGTTTCAACTGGTGCGAGGTCTTCTGCACGTAATGCAAACCGTCGAATCCCAGCCCTGCGCCTCGCACGCCCACCAGTTGCCGCGCATTCAGAATCCGGCCGTAGCGCAACACATCGAGCTTGCCTTCGCCAGTGACTACGTCGCCGGTTTCGGTAGCGCGTGCCAAACCGATCATCAACGCTTGAGCGGGCGTCAGCTTGGCCGTGTAATTCAGAGTCTCGGTATTCGTGGGGGTCGGAATTATGGCCCCCAACGGCGGATTAAGTGGATTCGCCGCCGGAATCGAAATGGGGATGGGCGCCTTGGAGTCCGGGTCCTGCAAGAATACGATCGGCGTCACCGCCGTCTGCGGCTCATACTGGAACGACAGACTCTCCACGTTCGTCCAGGAGTCGAGGTTCACGTTCAAGGCCGGCTGCGGCACGCCAACCTTGATCTGCGGTCCCCAGTAGGCTGTGCTGATGCCTGGCAGCGGACCCGGTTCAATGTAAAAAACATATCCGGCCTCTTTTGCGAGTTGGCGAACATACGCAAGATCAGTCCCTTTTTGCGTCGGTATCTTATCAATTGGAATCGGCACATCCGGAGCGAATACGGGCACCACGGCGGGAATCACTCCGAAGGCAGCGTACTTCGCCAGGATGGTCAATACGCGCACATCCGGACTCATTCCGGGAAATGGGAATCCGGATAGAGACACCTGATTCATCACCGTGGACAAATCCTCGCCGGTGATGGTCAGAGTCGACGATCCGTTGCCAGCCGTCGGACTGATCTGATGGTGAGTCACGACGCCGTCCATCAGGACTTGCGGCAGCGCTCCCGTGGTGGCCACCAGAATTACACGCAACATCGGAATCGGCGCACCCGCCGACAGCAGGAATAGCGTCTGCAACGGAGATCGATTCGCCAGCGTGAAGCTCAATTGGAATCCGCTGGTTCCCGTGTCGCTGATGTGCACTTCGGCGGCAGTCAGCGCGTCGGTGAGCGGTTTTGGTACCGGAACCGCCACTACAGGACCGGCCAGTAAGGTGAGATACAGTCCGTTACCCATTCCGCACTCCGGGTTGGACCGCAGACGCAATCGGTATCCGGATGGTGCGTCCGGTCTGCGCAGTCAATTCATCGGGATAGGATGCGCCGTTGGCATCGCAAATCATCCAAAACAGTAGTGGATCGCCAAGGAACTTCGCCGCGAGATTGTCGAGCCGGTCGCCATCCACCACCACGTAGTCCTGAACCGACGTATAGATCTGCTGCTGCGGTACGATCCTGCGCTTGAGATACGCAACCATATTTCCATCCGCTCGTCTGAACATGCCCATTTCCGCGCCGTAGTAGCGGCTGCTTTGCTTGGTGGGACCGCCCGTGCCGGCAGCCGATCGAATCAGGCTTTGTATCGCGCTATCCATTGGTTCGTTTCCTCAGAACAACTTCGCCAGTGCTTCTTTTTGGATCTGATACACCATGTACATCGCACCCGCCGGATTCAGGAATCCGACGTCATTAACGTTCAACACGCGCATTCCCAACTTCACCTTCGCGCGAATCGGATTCAGTTGCGGGTCAAATTCCTCTTCTGTGATGTCGATATCTGTGAACTTTACGGGAGTGATCCTCGACTTGCTCCAAACAAAAAGCGTTAACGCGGATTGCATTGGCAGAATCTCGATCGTGCCCAAGAGCGTCAACACCTCATTGAGAATCAGTTCGGTGCTTGAGGGATAAATCATCATTTCCAGCTGTGCAAGTTGCGGCTGAATTCCGAAGCCGATGGCGTTCGCGCTTCCCACTTCTAGTAGATCTGTTGCGTCGATTTCAACCGTGCATGAGATCGTCTCGATCGGCGGCCCCGTCAGACGCAAGATCTCGGAGCGATCCGGCTGTTCACCCGCTGTTTGAGGCTTCAACGTTCGCGTAATCGAATCGGGGTTATACTGCAGCGCGATACTGCCCAGCGGAATCCCGAGTGTCGGGTCGAGCGACAGGATCGCCCCTTTCTGCAATCGCGGAGATACGCCGAAGTCCGCGGCGCGGTTCAGATCCTGGCGCGACAGGATCGCGCGATTCTGCAATCGCGGAGATACGTTAGGCATCGCTGGATCCCTTCAGGCTTCTGAAGATGCGATCAGCCAAATGCCTCCCCGTTCGCTCTGGGCTGCCACCGGCCGGCAAGACTCCCGCGTCGATCCGGTCGACCGAAGCATCCCGCCCAGGCAGCCCTCTTCGGGCCAGTTCCGTCAGGTGGCTCCGCAACGCCTCGCCGGTTCGAAGTCCGTCCGCCCGCGATCCCCCGTCAATCGATAGTTTCCCGATATGGAAGTTCAGTTTCATGCCCATCCCCCCGTCTCAGCAGCCGTCAGCGGACGTTCCAATTTCGCGTATTCAACACGTGCGGCTCGCAAGATATGGTTCATCTCGATCGCGGTTCCTTCATCTGCGGCAAGAAACGCGGCTTGCGTGGCGATGTTCCGAATCAACCCTCCGGCCACGTTCATCTGCGCCAGCCGCGCATGGTCGAGGTTTGCGACGGGAGCCTGACCGGGGAACACACCCTCCCAGATCCGCCGCCTTTCCGAAAGGCCGGGAAACGGAAATTGCACAATGAAGCGTATCCTGCGGAGGAAGGCCGGATCGAGCGCTTGCTTCATGTTTGTTGTCAGGATCGCCAACCCGCGATACGATTCCATTCGCTGCAGCAGGTAACTCACCTCGAGATTGGCATAGCGGTCGTGGCTGTCTCGCACCTCGCTCCGCTTGCCGAACAGTGCGTCGGCTTCGTCGAACAACAATACGGCGCCGCTGCCTTCGGCCGCGTCGAAAATGCGCCGCAGATTCTTCTCGGTCTCACCAATGTACTTGCTCGCCACACCAGCCAGATCGATCTGATACAAATCCAGTTTGAGTTCCGACGCGATCACTTCCGCAGCCATCGTCTTGCCCGTTCCGCTCGATCCGGCGAACAAGGCCGAGACTCCGAGGCCGCGCGAATAGCGCTTTCCAAACCCCCACTCTCCATGAACTCGTGCCCGCTGCCGGACCTGGGCAACGATCTGGCGAAGAGTCTCGGCTTGAAGCTCGGGTAGAACCAAATCATTCCAATTCGCCTTCGTTTCGATCCGCGGGGCCAGCCCGTCCAGCGCGCGCCTCGAAATGATCCGGCATGCCTGCCAGGCTTCCCGCTCCATATCCCCCGCGCCGTGGACCAGGTCGCTTGCCAGGCGGATCGATTGCCCATCCAAGTCGAAATCCTCCGACAATCGGTCCAGACTTCCATTCATCCGGACTGCGTCGCCTCCCAAGTGCTCGATCCACATCGCCTTGCGGTCCCGCGCTTCGAGACCCGGGATTTGGATACGAAATCCGCTCAGCCGTTCCGCCGCCGAACCTTCGTGAGTTTCGACGATCACCGGCGTCCGAACTCTTTCTAGGAAAGCTGTCACGCGTCCCAGATCTTGGGACTCCAACTCGGAAGCTTCAAGGCACAAGATCGCGCCGGTCAGCATCGCTTCCCGGCTCCATAGGCGTGCAACGGACTCCCTTTCGACGGGATTGGCCGGGATATCCGCAGTGCTCATCGCAAAACAGGGCCGCTCCAGCCTGCGACAGATTTCGAGCGCGACGCCCCGCCGGTCCGAACTCCTGCGCGCGGCCAGCAGAATCGGTTTGGCCGTGCGCGACCAATAAGAGACGGCCTTTCCAGCACCTTCGCTATGCGCGGCCGCAATCCCGCCTGCGGTTCCCTCGACCCGCCGTACAAGCGCGCCCACCCGTTCGTCGCCACAGGCAACGCCAGCAAGAAAATGCAAGATACGTTCATCGATTCTCAACGGACCTCGGACCAGATTTCCGGATCCGACTTCGATCAGGCGCCAGAACCGCAGCGGACCATCCGGATTCAGAGCGCTCCAATGGGCGCCGGGTAAGGCTGCCAGAGCAAGACTGAAGGTCGGAGCGGTCAAGCGCACATCGTTCTGCGCCGTTGCGCATGCTTGCGAGAAGCGGCTCTCCAGTTCGACTCCGGCGCAGAGCAACAGAACCTGGCGTTCGAACGCCGTGAGTCCGAAGACGCGGGCCACATGGTCGAGCGCCGGGCTGGTCTCTCCATCGACTGCAGAATCCTCCGCTGTCGTTGATTCCGAAAGCCGGATTAGCGCCGCGTGAATGTGCTCAAGTTCACGGCACAACGCCGCCTGATTCGCATCCTGCCATGAAGTGTGGGCGATCATGGGCCGGTCACCGTTCCCTGCGGGAGGAACTGTCCGAAGGTCGAACTAACCGGATTCGTGTCGAGCGTGATCTTGCTTTCGACGCCGTCGATCTGAAGACGCAACGGCAGTGCCGTCGGAGGCTTCGTATACGGAAAACTGGCAGGTATGTTGAATTTTACGGTCGACGATGTGGCAGGATCGGACGGCGGTCGGGCATCCAGTTCGAGCGCTGTGTTTCCCACGAACAACACGCAACGCTGTGTCCGTCCCACTGGCGGAGTGACGTGGAGAGTCAGGACTGTCGCAACGTTCATCGCGATAGGTGAAACGTCGGTAACCGTCGGCATCAGCAGGAATTGGGTGGGGCTCGACGAGAATCCTCGATGCGGATCCGTCACCGCTCCGAACCGCACGTTGCGCACTACTCGGATCGTCCGGATGCCTGTCTGCAAAGTGCTCGGAATCGTCACCCGCAGCGTTGCGCCCTGAACGGAGTCAGGCGGCGCCGGGTCGCCGTCGTCAAAGGCGATCATCGTGTCGGCTGGCAAGTCGCCAATGAAATAGCGGCCGGTAATCGTCAATACGTCGCCGGGCACCGCCGAGCCCGGAGTGATAGCGTCAATGACCGGACCCTGTGCCGGCAGCGCCGTGACGTTGCGTGTCTGCACGGGAAGATTCGACTTGAACGCTTGTGTCTCCTGAATCAGTACAACCGAAACCTGATAGGACGTCGTCGGCCTGTAGTGGGCGTTGAAGGCCATCCATAACTTATTGATCTCTTCGTTAGAAAGAGATTCTGGCACCATTTTGATCAGTTCCACCTGATCGGCCAAGGTTGTGTTCGCCACAGCCTTCATTTCGGGCGTGGCGCTCAAATCCGTCTTCATCGCGTCGAGCGAGTTCTGGATCGTCTGGCGCGAAATGATCGGGTTCTCGTGAAACTGCTGCATCGCCCAGCCAAGCAGGATTTCAGGGTCCAACTCGCCTTTTCCGTAGGCACTCACCAAGTAGTGAAGATTGATGGCGAGCGGAGGGTTCGTCAGCCTCCGGCCCGCGCTGTCCTTCGACGGGAGCCCTTCGTTGCGGTAACTGCTGTTGAAACTGACGTAGTACATGAAAAGGTTCAACTGCGGAGCTTCGTTCGTGCCAGTATTCACAAGGTCCGGTGAAAGCGCACTGATTGTAGCCGCCATCGGGAATGCAGTGTTCACACCCGCGGAAACCAGCGCATTGCTCAGAACCCATTTCAGTACGGAGGTCACGCCCGCAGCCGCAAGGAAATCACTCATCGCGAGTCTCCGTTGCGCCGTGCCAGGTACTCGGTCAGGGAAAGATGCGCAGGCGTTGGCCGCCGAATCGCAGGCGTGGGCGCAGGCACCGCTCGAACTTCGATGTGTCCGATTGTCACGTGGACCTCGACTGGGTCCCTGTCAGATTGAGGTCGCTCGGTGCGCCGATCCGGTAGAAAGTGCGCCGCGGACCGTTTGTTCGGGCGCGACGTAGGCGCCACAACCGCCGCAGGAACTTCGAGCGCTTTAGGTGACTGCTGTTCCGGAAAGCTTCGCTCGGCGGAGTGAGCTTCTATGGCCGGAATCCGATCAGGCAAGTCGGCGTGTGGAGGCAAGGTGGCATGTGGAGGCAAGGCGGCATGTGTATGTCCGTCCACGTTCGCATGGCCGCGCTGGACGGTCTCGGCTTCGGCTCGTAGCTCCAACTTCATGACTTCGCTGCCAGGTGCGGGTGCCGCGGATCCCAAACCGCTCTCAGGCGTGTCTCTCGTAGCTGTCGAGCCGGCTTGGGGTGTCCCTGAAACAAACTGTGCCGCAAGGGCACTGGACTCCGGATCCTTCGTCCGCACTAACGGACGTCTAGGTTTAAGATCGAATCCCGGCAAGGGAGAGTCGGAACCTGAATCCCGCGCTGGCGATATCCATGGTGCTAACAACGGCTCCACTGGCGACAAAGCCCTTGTTCCGCGTTCGATCATCCGGCTGAGAACATCGCTCATACACGCGCCATCTCCAGATACATCGCACGCCGCGAAGCGTTCATCGAAAGAATCGACGCCTCGCTCCAACCGTACGCGCTGGCTAATTCATGCACTTCAAACAGTAGTGCTTTCGTCGCATGCCGCAGTTCGCTCCAGAGGAAGCGGACAATGTCCAACTCCGTGCGCTGCACGATTCCACACGCAGGGCAGACCAGCGTGAATTGGATCTCCGCATCGTCGTTCAGCCGATTGAATTCCTCCGCGGCTCGGTCAGCGTCCAGGTTGTCGTCATCGTTCAACAGGCACCGCGCCAACAGACTGCCCCGCGGATCCGCCAAGGCTCCAACTGCCACCAGGTCGCGGCTGGTCGCGGGCCGCATTAGTTCCGCCTTACGCTCGAAATTGGGATTCTCCATCATGGACGACACCTGTATCTCGAACTCGACCCTCGTGCCGCACGACTCGCAGGGCAGGCAGCCTCTCAGATCGTCTCCGAATGTCATGCGCCGCACACGCAGCAACTCCCTGTCGCGCTCGGCAATGCTGAGGTCCGCCAATTCGTCCCAATTTCGGCCGGGACACGCGGCGGCCAATATGCCGAGCGCGCGCGCATGATACGGTTCGCTCGTACCACGCTGCCACGCCTCTAGAAGGAGTTCGCCGGTCAAGGGCCGCATACAAGTTAAACGGCGAGGCTCGATTCCGTCGGCTCAGCGACACTCAAGTCCCGCTCCCAGCCTTCGTTTTCCAGTTTGATGTGCTGGATCGCGACAGCATTGGCATTCGCGTCCAGATCGGGAAGCGCCACATATTCGGATACCCAACAACGGTGGACGTTGTAACTGATCGCGAGCTGACCGGCATCATTGTAGAACTCGATGATCACGTCCTTGCGGAAGTCCTTGAGCGACACTTCCGCTCCCAGGCCCGCTCCGACCTGCCATACCCTCGAGGCCCACCGTTCGAATTCGGGGTCGTGCGTCACGCCTCGATCGAGCGTGATCGCCTCGTACTCCGTGCGGCCGGGAGACTTGCGGCTGGTGCTGGGGTCGCCACCCTCGCGATGTTTCACCACCTCGGTGGTTCGCTTCAGGGACGACACCTTGCTGATGCCAGCCACGGGGCGGTTATCCCATTTCACACGGAACTTGAAATTTTTGTATGGATCGAACCGTCTTGTATTAACTACAAATTCTGCCATGGATCACTCCTTTACGCCTGGCCCTGGCCGGCGAGCTGTTCAATCCGAATGACGACAAACTCCGCCGGTTTCAGCGGCGCGAAGCCGACGAGGATGTTCACGATGCCGCGGTCGATATCATCTTGCGTCGTCGTTTCCTTATCGCACTTGACAAAATAGGCGTCTGCCGGAGTCTTCCCCTGGAAGGCGCCTTTCCGAAACAATTCCTGCATGAACGATCCGACATTCAGCCGGAGCGAGGCCCATAGTGGTTCATCATTGGACTCGAAGACGGCCCACTGCGTTCCGCGGTAGAGGCTTTCCTCGAGGAACAGCGCGACCCGTCGCACCGGGACATATTTCCACGAACTGGCATCCGCGTCGTCGCCCACCAGGGTTCGCGCTCCCCAGAGAATGTTCCCGTAAGGCGGGAATGAGCGGAAGCAATTGAGGCCCAGCGGATTCAGCACACCGTTCTCCGGATCGTTGAGCTTGTACGTCATGCCCTGCACGCCGGAGAGAGTCGCCTCGGTCCCGGCGGGAGCCTTCCACACGCCGCGCGTGGCGTCGATTCTCGCGTACAGTCCCGCCACGACTCCGCTCGGCGCGAAGGTGCGCATTTGGAAACCGTTCAGCGAATCGGGCCACCGGAGCCGCGGAAAGAACGTCGCACCATTCTTGTCGTGGACAGTCAGGCAGGTGGTCTTGTAGTCGACGGCTCCCGAAACCGTATTCACGTTGGGAGGAAAGTCGAGCAGCAGGAATGCCCGTCGCCTGAGGCACATCGCCATTGCGGCGCCGAAGATGGCGTTAGGATCAACAGTGCTATCGAGAACGGCCGGGTTCCCTGCGCTTGCGCGAGTGGCGTCCGGAATCGACAGGAGATTGAACAGGTCTACCTTGTCGAGCGCGTACATCCCGGTAAACGAACTGGGATCCCCAATCAGCTCTGCGGTGCCCGGCAATCCGGTTCCGTCCGCGCCTGCCTGTGAGCTGGTTTGCTGGCCCCATCCGCTATTGCCTGTGCCGAGCGCGTAGTGCGCTACGTTCGACGTTGCTGATCCGCCCAGGCCAAGAAGCGATAAAGCGTCGGTCAACGTGCCCAGCGCCGGTGCGCCGAACTTGATGACAGCGTCAGGAAACTGCGGAATCAGGGCGTTCACCCGTAACGACTGTGAAGCTCCAATCCCCGAGACGGTGCAGGTCACCGTGGTGCCGGGCATTTGAACCGCTAACCAAGAGTTCATGGCCTGTTGGATTTGCGCCGCCAGCCCAGTCATGGTTTGGGCCACGGGTGCATTCTTGGCGAATACCTTGATATCAATCGGCAGCGGCGCGAGCGTAGGTGGGTTGGTCACGTCAAGCGAGATCCCATAATCCTTATTGGCGCCAGCCGGATTGATCGCGGTGATCGCCGATGAGAGGGCCGCGGCCCCCGTGTACGGCGAGGAAAGGGTCAGAGTGAAATCATCCGTGATTGCATTCACGACGTAAACCGTGGAACTGCTATCAGCGACGAAGACCACGCTTTGGCCTGCCGTAAGTTCGCTCATGAACATCGTCGATTTCGTCGGCGAATTGACCGTAGCCGTTCCAACCACAAGCTTGGCGGTCCCCGTAATTGCACCTCCCGAAGTTGAAGACAGGACAGAGCCGGCGAGAATCGACGCTCCGACAATCCCGCTAATCGCTGGTGCATTCGTTGGACCTGCCCCAACAAGCGCAACCTTGACCAGCCCTGACCCGTTGTCGGGATCGTTCACCACAGACAGCAGGTAATTCTGGCGGTTCGAATTGAGCGACACGTTCGGGAAGGATTCCACCGTGCCGTCGGCCAGATTCGTGATCGTGAGGTTGAACGACGTTGGATCCGCCACCATCACGGCCGTGGTGCCGCTCGAGGCTGGACCGTTGGTTGCCAGAGTCAGGTGGGTGTCGTCGGTGATAGAGAGGATCTTGTAAGGCGTCTTCGTCACGTCGTTGGCGAAGATCAGGAACTGGCCGGCTTTGAGAGTGCTGAGGAACGAAGGGACGCTTGTCGCGACCGCGGCCGCGGGTCCCACGGTCAGAGTGCCCTTCACGGCCTGATACAGGCCGTTCGAGTCGATGGCGATGATCAACTCGGCATTGGCCCACGTCCCGCTGCTCAACGCCGTAAAAGTCAATGCATCGAACACGATTTGAGCAGCGACCGCGCCGGCTCTGGGCGCGCGCACGACGTACGCTTCCGTCCCGCCGTTCGCGAAAAACTGCTGCATTGCGTAGCTTAGTTCGCTGTCCGAGGCTAGGCCTCCGAAAAGACGCTCGAAGTCGCTGAAACCGAAAATCAATTCGGCCCGGTTGTCAATCCCACGCGGGGTATTGCCGACGAAGGCCGTAATCGATGTCGCCACTCCGGTGATTGTATGCACCCGGCTCGGCAGCTCTTGGATGTAAACACCTGGGTAGGTAGGAGTCACTCTAAATCCTTTCCATTGGGATTCTCATCCCGTTCCAGCCGCACTTTGTCGACTGGCACTACAACCGTCTTTCTGCGAACCACATCCACAACCGCGAACGCCCGCGGCCTGTTCCCGGAGTCCGAGAAGCCGACAATCGTGCCTTCGACTTCCGATTCGAGAGAAAGCGTCTTCAGCGTCTGTTCCGGATCGGGCAGGAAAACGTTCTCAATCGAAAACTTGACGCGATCGCCGATAAACGTTTTGACCTCCCATACCGGGAACAGGAAGACTCGGCAAGACCCAAGCATCCCTCGGGCCAATTCGTAACACAGCCAAAAGGGCCGGGAAACTGGGCTATATCGTGAAATGCGAGCGTTCGTTGCGCTGAACCGTTTTGCAGGGATCCAAATGGTTGATGCGTGTTAACGTGAGCGATCGGAGTATTGGGATGAGCAGGTTGGGCTGGAACTGCAAGCTCCGGCATGCGGTTCCGCCAGACCTTGCGGTGTCTCTACACAGACCTGCGTTCCAGCGCGGAGCGGAGCCGAAGCGCCGCGCAAAACGAAGTCTGCCCTACAGGCCTCGCCTCAGGCGCGGGTCAAGGCTTACCTTCCGCGAGGCTTGAGCCTCGCTTCCGCAAAATGTAGAGAATGAATGGATCGCACTACACGGCTGCTGCAGCTGAGCGTGTCAGGCGATGACTCCGAAGCTTGTGATACAGCGTGCGCTCGCTGGTGTGGAGGCGGCCGGCGATTTCCTTGCGGGTCTCGCCTCGTCCACACAACGCCGTTTCTAGCAACATTCGCTCCAGACACCGGAGCGCTTCCCCGTAGGGTGTGCCATGTTCGTAGATTGCGGTCCACATCTGTTGGGCCGCTCTAGTGATCAAGTCCCGTCCGCCGATGGTGCCATCGTCCTTGGACCCCAGTTGCATCCAATCTGTCAACTGCAATGTGTCGCCGTCGGCCTTTGCAAACAGCATTTTCTCAACTGTGTGCTCAAGTTCCCGGACGTTACCCTGGAAGGGGTGTGACTGGAGAAAATGGACAAGAGTGGGATCGATGTGCTCAATATAGGGATAGATATTCCGGTGGCGCTCAGCGAACGCCAATATGAGCGATTGCAGATCTTCGCTTCTCTCTCGCAGGGGCGGCAGCGCCAGTCGGACTACGTTCAACCGATGATACAGATCGCTACGAAACCGGCCTTCCTTTACCATTTGCGCCAGAGGTTGATTCGCGGCGGCGATGACGCGAACATTGATCGCCTCTTCGCGATCAGAGCCCACTCCGCGAACAATCCTGCGCTGCAGCACGTCGAGAAGCTTGGGTTGCAGGGTTGCAGGAAGATCGTTCACGTCGTCAAGGAATAACGTGCCCAGATGGGCAGCGTGAAACAATCCTTCCCGGTCTCGCGTAGCTCCGGAAAATGAGCCCCGTTGATGCCCGAAGAGCTCACTTTCAGCCAAACCGTCGGCAATCGTTGAGCAATGAACGGTGACGAATGGATGGGATCTTCTCTTTTCATCAAGATTGTGAATTGCTTCGGCCAGAACCTGCTTCCCGGTTCCGGTCTCGCCTTCTAGCAGAACCGTGATGTCGCTCACGATAGCGGCCTTCTGGGCTTGGCGCAGAATTGGCAACATACCGGGTGATCTGGTGATGAAGCCCAGACCCTCGAAAATCCCATACAAGTCAGTATCGGTAAACGCCTGCAGCATAAGCTCCCGCCAGTCTACCCGCGTCGGCGATCGAATTTCGCCATTCAGCCGAACTCTCGGACCGAGAGTGGAAGCGCCTATCGGGCCCAGACGCCCAGTTCGGACGACAACTGCACTGCCCATTCTACTAGTGAAAGCTTGGCGGAGATCGTTTCAACTTGGGACCATAGATTCTTCGGAATC
>OBLT010000312.1_pt1 | contig 34177 bp, 24 predicted proteins | sample 1518721 | NCBI WGS metagenome assembly OBLT01 (sample SAMEA3539307, study PRJEB22396) | soil metagenome | biome: tundra; feature: field; material: soil | place: USA | collected 2010-05 | depth 0.15 m | reverse complement strand
ACCGTTGGTGGATACGCCGGCGGAGTGAAATTCTCGGAAGAATTGAATTGACTCGCACTCCAGTGCCCTTGGCATCCGCCGCAAGGGAATCCATGAGCGTCAGTGCGGCTGATTTTGACGCTGCATATGCCGCCGCACCTGCTGCATGATCCAACGCCGCCTTTGCCGCCACGTTGACGATGGATCCATGCCCTGCCTTTAACATAGCGGGCATGGCGGCGCGTGCCAGCGCGTAGCCTGAACGGAGATTAAGTGCCAGCATTTGGTCGAGAACATTCGTCTTCATATCCCAGAATTTCACTCCGCCGGCGTATCCACCAACGGTATTCACGAGCACGTCCAGCGAACCATGCCGCGCGATAATTCCATTGATGAATTCAGCTGTGGCATCTTCATCAGTAACGTCGATCTCACGTCCTTCGAGAGAAGACGCTGTCTGACCGGCTGAGTCTTTCAACTCGCGGAATTCTGCTTCTTTGCGATACGTGACAGTCACCTTTGCGCTCTCTCCGAGAAATGCAAGGCTTACTGCCCTGCCAAGGCCACCTGTTCCGCCGGCGACTACTATCACGCGTCCAGAAAAATCAATATTCATTCTGCCTCCGCTTCCAAAATTTCCGCCGTGCGATTCAGCGAGAACTCAACGCACTGGTCGGGCGAAGTATCGTCGCCGAATGCTGATTGCCAGTGGGCGAAAAGTTCGCCGCTTACGATTGAGCTTTCATGGACTCACGCACCAGCGCTGCAATTTCATCGGCTTTGGTATCGAGGGCGAAATGCCCCGCGTCCAGTATATAGATCTCTGCGGTCGGAATGTCCTTGCGATCGCGTTCGGGCTCGCCCTCTCGAATGAGGGGTCTTGCTTGCCTCAGATAACCATGAGCTTCGGTTGTGTCATCTGCATCCAGGCCTGCCACTTTGGGTAGGCCTCAACGTTTGCACGGTAGTCATAGAAGAGATCGCTTTGAACCTGCGCCCGCCCAGGCGCGCTCGCATGGCGAACGGGAAGCTGGCAAAGGTAGCTGGACCATCCAACCAGTCTCCGCCAAATCCAATTCGTTCAAATTCGAGATCGCCTCGCAAACCGGTGTTTTGATGAGCGTTTTGGAAGGGACTGCCACAAAATCGCCTTAAGTTCCCGCCATATCAGCGTCATTCCTTTTGAGTTGGTTATGCACAAGCTGGCACAGGATTTGCCGGCTGTGTGCTGTCCGGCACCTGAGCCGCAACGAAAACCGTATGTAAACATCGAATAGTACATGAGTTCATCAGACGCATCCCCGATCGCGGTACCCGCCGCTGCCAACGTTGAAGACCATCCCGTCCGGTTCCTCTTCGAAAACACCTTTGCGCGGTTGCCGGAGTACTTCTACGTCCGACTAGACCCGACTCCGGTAGCTGCGCCTCATCTGGTCAAGCTTAACCGGGAATTGGCCCGGAGCCTGGCGCTGGATCCGGACGAATTAGCGAGTCCGCAGGGCGTGGAGATCCTGGCCGGCAATCGAGTAGCCGAGGGGGCCGAGCCCTTGGCGCTTGCTTACTCAGGTCATCAGTTCGGACATTTTGTGCCTCGGCTCGGGGACGGCCGCGCAAATCTGCTTGGCGAGGTGGTGGGCCACGACGGCGTGCGTTACGACATCCAGCTTAAGGGCTCTGGCCCCACTCCATTCTCGCGGGGCGGCGACGGGAGAGCCGCGCTCGGTCCGGTCTTGCGCGAGTACATCGTGAGTGAGGCGATGGCGGCGCTGGGTGTGCCAACCACGCGGGCCCTGGCCGCAGTCACCACGGGGGAACGCGTGCTTCGCGATACAGCCTTGCCTGGAGCTGTCCTCACGCGGGTAGCGGCAAGCCACCTTCGCGTAGGCACTTTCCAATACTTCGCCATACGGGGCGACACAGAAGCCACACGGATACTGGCCGATTATGCGATCTCCAGGCACTACCCTGAAGTCGCGCAGGCCACGCAGCCGTACAAGGCCCTGTTGGACGGCGTGATAGCCCGGCAGGCCCGGCTGATTGCGCAATGGATGCTTCTCGGTTTCATCCATGGAGTGATGAACACAGACAATACTTCAATTTCCGGAGAAACCATCGATTACGGTCCCTGCGCATTCATGGAGGCATACCATCCGGCCACGGTGTTCAGCTCAATTGATCATGGTGGGCGTTATGCCTATGGCAACCAACCCCGCGCAGCGCTTTGGAATTTGGCGCGGCTTGCTGAGACATTGCTGCCGGTTATGGTCGGGGAGGCTGGGAGCGAAGAGGCAGCCGTGGCCGCGGCAAACGAATCCCTCGCCGCCTTCGAGCCACAATTCGAAGCGGCTCGCTATTCAGGACTGCGACTCAAGCTCGGGCTAAGTACGGAGCACGAGGGAGACTCAGCTTTGGCTGAGAGCCTGCTGCAATGCATGGCCGACAATCGCGCGGACTTTACATTGACGTTCCGACGGCTGTGCGATGCTGCAGCCGGAGCGGAAGGCGACGCTGGCATCCGCACGCGGTTCGCCGACCCTGCGGCATATGACACCTGGGCTGCTCAATGGCGTGAGCGTCTGCAAAAAGAGCCGGCAGATCAGCAAGCGCGCGCCACGGCGATGCGGCGTGTGAATCCGCTATTCATCCCTCGCAACCACCTTGTTGAAGAAGCCCTCGATGCCGCAAGCCGGCGGCAGGATTTCCAGCCATTTGAGGAGTTATTGAAAGTCCTTTCTCAACCATATGAGGACAGGCAAGATCTGGAGCGGTATGCAATGCCCGCCCGCCCCGAGGAGTCTGTCCTTCAAACATTCTGTGGGACGTAGCGAACCTGCAATCGCTCATACTGGAGACTTCTTCGAAGCGGCAATAGTGCATACCTGTCTGTCCCGTGTTGAATAAGACCGCGAAGAACGTAGAAGAAAATCCCGAACTGCGTACAATTGCTTGGAAAGGAAAACATCAGCCATGCGTGACCCCGATCCGGCTGGCAAGCTGCCGAGCAATTCGCACACGCGAAATGGAGTTTTCGCACTCGGTCTAGCTCTCCTCGCTGTTCTTATCTTGGCGGGTTTTTGCGCAACTAACGTGGGTATTCGTCCCTGTAGGGATTGGGGGTCACTTCGTGTTCGAATATTTTGGCGTGACTCTGGAGCGATCGTTGGCCAAGGCTCGATGCTGGGGCGTCTTTCTTGCGATTTTAGCCACGCTAGGAATGTTCTACTGGGCAGTACTCTCTAAACGTCTTCGAAACAGGCAATATGGCCTTCAATATGTCTTCCTTCTAGACTGCAAATGTTCTTTTGATCTCGCAACCTGCCTCAGGAGCGATACAATTCGATGAAATCGGTGCCGAAAACGGAGATTCCGGTTAAGAAAATGACCACGCCGAATGAATGGAAAGCCTGGATCCGGAAGCTAGGGTATCCCGTGAAGCTGCGGGCTGAAAGGCGAATCCCGTCTGGGTTCGCCGCTCTGCGGCAGAACAGCTCCGCTTCAAAACCGGCCACCATTCTAGATATTAGCTCGTCCGGACTCCATATCCTGACAGATGAACGCTGGCCCCTCGGAGAGCTGATCCCATTGACCGTGGGAGTGGAGCGGGTGTCGGGAGACAGTTCCGAGCCGCAGGTCGCCGTGCAGGCGCGGGTTGTTCGCCACGCCGAAGATGGCATCGGATTATCGTTTGTTCTCCCCGAAGGCCTCGACGCAAACCTCTGGGACGTTCTGCTGCGCAATGCAGTCGTTCTGACTGATCCCAAAGACATCGTCTACACGCTCAAGATGCTCCGAACGGTCCTGTTCTTGTGCCGGCTTTGTCACGCCGAAGCTCGCGAAGCCATTATGGCGCTGGGCGGAGAACTGGACCTGCCGAGAACTGAGAGAGCCATGGAGGTTGCACACGGTGCGGAAAAGCTCCTGGCTTCAGAGCCGGATGCTGACAGGATGCGTGCTCATCCACAACTGGTGGCAAGCATCATGAAAAATGGGTCATGGGCCGATGATTTGACAAAGGAATTGTGGGCAGGCCTCCTGGCCACATCCTGCACTGTGGAAGGAACCGACCAATCCAATAGTGTCTTTGTCGAACTGCTCGTCAATGTTACACATACGCAGAGCCGGATCTTCATTGCCGCATGCATGAAGGCATTGCAGCTCATGTCGGCAGCTGAGCCTCCTTCCCCCATTCGAATCATCCTTACGCTCGAACAGATGATTCAGCTCACGGGTATGTACGATGTTACGAGGATTGGCAGGGATGTTGCTTATATATTCAACCTGGGAATCCTTGAAAAAAATTTCAACTTCACGTCTTATCTTCCCGTGGAAAGCATTGATATCACTCCTTCTCGTCTCGGTCTGGAATTTTTTGAAAGATGCAAGGGGTCCTGCATAAATGCTGAATTACCGTTGGACCTGTCGAAGGGTACCCAGCACACGCCGCTGGACTTCGCGAAGGTGGCATTCTGGGATCAAAAGGCGGCGGAGCAAGGCTATGCAAAGGCTCAATCCGAACTCGGCGTGATGTGCGAACTCGGGAATGGGGTGCCCCAGGACTTTGATGAGGCCGTAAGTTGGTATCGTAAGGCGGCAGATCAGGGGTATGCGCCGGCACAAATCAACCTTGGGATGGCTTATAGCAAAGGCCGGGGCGTGCAACAGGACCATGCTGAGGCAGTTATGTGGTATCGCAAAGCTGCCCAGCAGGGAAATGCCGACGCGCAAAACCTGCTTGGGCATTTATACGAAACCGGGGAAGGCGTTCCGCAGGACCTTGCTCAAGCTGCGCTCTGGTATCGTAAAGCAGCCGATCAGGGCAATGCGCCGGCGCAACGGAGTCTCGCCAAAGTGTACGAAGTTGGCCACGGCCTGCCACAGAATTATGCGGAAGCCTACTTCTGGTTGAACCTTGCCGCATCGGTAAAGATCGACGGAGTGAAGCGTGAGGATGTTACTAAAGAGCGAGACGCCGCCGCAGCGCATCTGACGGCAGCCGATATCTCCCGCGTACAAGAACGCACACAGGCATGGTTCGCCACGCACGAAGCGAACTGCAATTAGATATTCCAAAACGACAGGGTGAAAGCAAGTTCCAGATCGTATTGTCCTTCCATAGGTCCGGCCCTCCGGAGTGAACGATAGGGTTCACTGCCTTTTGCCAGTGTTTCAACGAGAAACAGGCCATGAAGCGAAGGGATTTTCTAAAAGGTGCAACGCTTGTTGCTGGAGCAAATGCAGCTGCGGCGTTCGCGACGTCGCCTCAGGAGCAACCTGCGCCAGACACGACCAAGGGAAAGCCACTCGGGAAGATCGCGCTCGAAGAACACTTCATGGTCCCTGATTTCGTCGAGTACTTCGCGGAAATATACCCAAACATCAGTCCTGAGATTGCAAAGCTTGGCCTGAGAGTTCTGCCCGATCTCGGGGATAAGCGAATCGCAATCACGGACCAGAACGGGATTGACTTCGTGGTCCTGTCTCTTGCCGGGCCCGGTGTTCAGGTTGAAAAGGGCGTTGCCATTGCGCTGAGGAAATCATAATCGGCGAATGATTTTCTGGCCAGGGAGATTCAGAAACTTCCCAGTCGATACGGTGGATTCGCCCATTTGGCCATGCACAATCCCGTCGAAGCGGCCGACGAACTCGAACGTTGCATGCATGATCTCAAGTTCCAGGGAGCCATGATCAATTGCCAGACCAACGGCGAGTATCTCGATCTGGACAAGTATTCGGTCTTCTGGGAGCGCGTCGCCGCCCTGGAAGCTCCGATTTATCTTCACCCTGCGAATCCCGTCGATTATCCAGCGACCTATGCCGGTCACACCGAGCTTTGGGGCCCAGTCTGCAGTTGGGCTTTCGAGACTGCGGCTCACGCATTGCGATTGGTATTTGCCGGTGTATTCGACCGCTATCCAAAAGCCAGACTGGTGCTCGGTCACATGGGCGAGACGCTGCCTCTCAATCTATGGCGGTTCGACAGCCGCTGGGTGGTCTGCAATCGGGGTTCGCGGACTCTTCCCCAGATGCCGTCTTTCTATATCAAGCGAAACATCGCGATCACGACATCGGGAGTCGGCGCCGATGCCCCGCTGCGCTGCGCGGTGGACGCCATGGGGGAAGGCAATGTGATGTTCTCTGTCGACTATCCGTTTGAAAAGACAGAAGTGGCGGCTCAGTTCATCGAGCTTGCGAGGATCTCAGAGAATGAACGGATCAAAGTTGCCTCCGATAACGCAAAACGCATTCTCCATCTGGATCGGCGCATAGGCTAGAAAGCCATTGATCCAGCTCGCCGACCAGAACCCGAATTCCCCGGAGGAGCGGGGTTGCTTTGAGATTGAAGGTTCTTCGCCCGACATAATAATGATTGAGCTCTCTTGCTCAACGATTCGCTGGGATGCTCAATCTATCTGGTGAGACAACGGCTCTGATGTTGGGATTGACTTCACAGCAGGGTTAGCCAGTCTGTTCCATCGTTCAACGTTCACTCCCATCACAAGGAGCCACAGGCAAAGCGAGAGTTCCGCGAGGAAGCCGAAGATCTTAATGGCGATGGAGAGAGAGTTTGGGACGGCCGGGAGCAAAAAGGCCAGCCAACCCAAACCGGCAATGGCCATCGCCACGCCCAGAATGCGAGGGAGGAAGTTCGACTTGAAAATGAGATAACCGATCAGTAGACAGAACGGGCCGAAAAACAGCAGGGGGCTGACTGGTGAGTCGAGATGAAAGAGGCCAAGGGACATAACGATGCATCCACCGAGGCTACAGAGCGCCGCCAGCAACGAGAGAATGCCGCCCACCGGCTTTAACAGGCCATAGAAGAGAAGCGTCACAACGAAATAGCACACAGTCGAGAAGACGTTGGTGACATTACCAGAGATAGCAAAGCCGCGACTCACCAGCAACATTCCTAGGATTGCCGTCAGGAAGTACAGCAGATAAAGGGCGCCGGTCATTCTGGCCCTGGGGTGCGACACTCCTCGAATCTGTTCCATCATTTCATAGCCTCGATTGCGGGCGGACCCATAAAGGAGCCACCCGGATTACATCCGACGCAAATGACGGCTCTGCGCACGGAGCGACCGGCCGCCGAAGCGCACAGACCCCTGTTTGTCTCAAACTAGGCGCTTCACTATCCCCTGGATGGGTAATACTGCACATAATTGGCGGTAAAGAGGCGATTTGGTTCGGAAGCAACTCCCTGCGGCTCTTCACACCGGTATTCCATCCAGGAAAACAAAGCGCGGTCCGGCCTGTTCTGAACGTTTGGGGGCGATGAACGTGAGCAGGGGCACGGGGCACGGCAACTCTCGGGCCGGGTCCAAGGTGCGCACCCGGCAAATCCAGTTGGCCCGGCCCAGGTTGCAGAAACTACAATCCCCACTGAGGTTGTCTCGTGCGCGAAACCGCTCCCACTCTGGAGAACCCGCAACCCCGCAACCTTGCCGTGGACGCCTACCGCGGCCTGGTGATGTTGCTCATGATGGCAGAAGTCTTGCGTTTCTCCGAGGTCGCTCGCTCTTTCCCTGGAAGCCCCATCTGGCAGTTCCTCGCATACAACCAGACCCACGTCGAGTGGTCGGGCATGAGCCTCCACGACACCATCCAGCCCTCCTTCACTTTTTTTGTCGGCGTGGCTCTGCCGTACTCCCTCCGAAGCCGCCAGCGCAAGGGCCAGAGCTTCCGCCACATGCTGCTGCATACCATCTGGCGCAGTCTTGTTCTCGTAGCCCTGGGCATCTTTCTTCGCTCCATGGCAAGCCCCATGACCAATTTCACGTTTGAGGACACGCTCACCCAGATCGGCCTTGGCTACACCTTCGCCTTCCTCCTGTTTTTTGCCCGCCCGCGCTGGCAATGGACCGCAACCGGCGCCATCCTCTTCTTCTACTGGCTCGCCTGGGCCCTCTATCCCGCGCCCGGCCCCAACTTCCCCTGGGCCTCAGTCGGTGTGAACCCAAACTGGAGTCACATCTATACCGGCTTTGCCGCGCACTGGAACAAGAACAGCAATCTTGGCCAGGCCTTTGATGTCTGGTTCCTCAATTCGCTTCCCCGTCCCAGCCGCTTCATCGATAACGCCGGGGGCTACCTCACGCTCAGCTTCATCCCCACGCTCGGCACCATGATGTTGGGCTTGGCCGCGGGCCGCTGGTCGCTTGACTCCGCACCCAAGATTCCGATCCGCAAGTTCCTGGTCGCCGCCATCGCCCTCATGGCCGGAGGCCTCTTCTTCCACTTCACAGGCATCTGCCCCATCGTCAAGCGGATCTGGACCCCCTCGTGGACACTGTGGAGCGGTGGCGTCTGCTTTCTCTGTCTCGCCGCCTTCTCCTGGGTCGTTGATCTGAAACAGCGGCGCGCACTTGTGTTCCCCCTGGTCGTTGTCGGCATGAACTCCATTGCCGCTTACCTCATCTCCTATATCTGCGAGGACTTCGTCCAGAGCAGCTTCCGCATCCACCTTGGAATGCCCACACTCAACCTGTTCGGGACCGCGCTTGAGCCTCTTTTCCTCGGCATCCTCACGCTCGCTACCTACTGGCTGATGCTGTTCTGGATGTATCGCAAGAAGATCTTTCTGCGCATCTAGGGAAGCGCCGGGCAGTTTAGGAAACAGTTCATGGAGGGCCCTGCTCTCGCCAAGTGAAAGTACTTCCAGTGAGCCAGTCATCCGGACGGAACAGTGCTGAGACCAGGAAGAAACGCTCGCGACTCTTCCTTGCGGGAAGTCCAACCTGAGCCTGCAGCGCTCGCGTGCAGGCTTCCACAGCCGCTTGGAACTGCATGAATGCGCGGCAGGGCCGTTGCATGCCATTTCGTCGATGATTTGTGGACTTCAAAAGGTGCGCATCCATATGAAGATGGTGCATTCAATCCAGTCACCGGAACTTCATTTGGAGCCAGCCCGGAGATCGGTTTCGCGGGCAAATTTCAGCGCCTCGAGAGCTGCACCACGAGCGCCCGCGGTGTCGCCATTCGGCATCACGTGAATCGGGATGTCGGCCTGCTCTTCTCGCTGAACTCCCATTCCGATGCGAATCTCATCCATGAACCAGCGTTGAAATTCCGGGCCAGTCTCTACCACGCCGCCGCCCACGATCAGGGCGTCAGGGTCAAAGGTGTTGATCATTTGATCAAAAAACAGTCCGAGTGCCCGCGCCTCGACCCGGAAGATCTCCTGGCACATGGGGTCGCCCTTCTCCGCCATTCCACGAACGCGATAGGCCGCCTTGTGAGGATCTTCGATTTTGCTCAGTTCGTGATCGGGATATTTCTTCAGGAAATGCGGCAGCAGATGTCTCCGAATCGAAGTGAGAGAACACAGCGATTCCAGGTCTCCCAAGCGGCCACAATTACACTCCGGGTTCAGTCCTTCGGTGCCTGGAATCATCTGATACGGGATGAGGACGTGGCCTAGTTCTCCGCCGAACCCTTTCCGGCCCTTGATCACTGAGCCATCCATGATGATTCCGCCTCCATGGCCCGTGCCAACGACGCACGATATCGAGGTGGTCCCGCTACTCGTGCCGAACAAAGCAAAATGTCCCCAGACGGCAGCGGCGTTCGCGTCGTTCAGGTACACCACGGGCTTTTCCAGGACCTGGGAGAGATTGCCGCACATGTCGAAACTCGCCCAATCGGCATGAACAAAATTCGTCGAGCCTTTTGCGCTGAGCACTCCCGTCGCGCTGGCCGGGCCCGGCGTGTCGAGGCCAACCACTGCCACATCCGCAAGGGAACACCCGGCCTTGTCCACCGCCACTTTGAGACCGTCTGCAATCTGCTTTAGACAGATTGCCGGCCCCTCGGTTGAGCGAGCTGGATGCTCACACAAACCCTCGATGAGAAACTCTTCCCGATCGTTGAGCAACGTATAGTTAACTGCGGTTCCACCAAGATCCACACCCGCGACGAGCATCCTTTTCCCTCACTTTTATTTCATTCCAGCTGATCGAACAGATTCGCAAGGAATCCGACTCGTTGTCATTTCATGGCATTCGTTCCGGCGAGCGGCACCGCAGACAATACCACCCCACTCGGCCCTATCCATGCGTTCGCGCAGGGATCAGGCACGCATTCGCAGACAGAGTATTGTGCCATACCAAATCAAGTCTGGCTAACGGGTATAAAACTGCTCATGACCGCAGATCAGCCCCGGCAGCGCATCAGGATCAGGGAGTGGGACGATGCCCGCATTGCTACCAGCGAAATCACCTGCAGCATTCGAGTCCGGGTGCCCGGTACGAGATGGGCGAGCGCCGGCGCTGGTCATCAACAGATTGCGAACGGCGGTATGTATCCGCTCCACTGCCACACGCCGGTAATCCCACCGCTCGTCTCCAACCGGCTGTTCGACGACCAGGAACGGCGTCGAGCCTGCCGCGAGATCCGCTGAAATCGTCTGCTCCAGTGCTTCGAGGTCCATTTGCTGCCGGCCGTTTACGGGAATCAGTCGCAGCGCATCGCTCCCCAAACCTGCGAAATCGAGCGCGCGCCCGACGCAACCATGCACCGCCGACGACGCGTATGCCGTCAGTTTCCCTGTGCATGCCGCAACGCCTTGCCGCCGCACGTCGCAGCCGAGCCTGGCATCACGTGCCACCACCGCAGCCAGAAAGTTTGCCATGGAAGTGCCAGTCACGAAGAGCCCGGTTGCCGACGCGGGAAATCCAAACAGGGAGCGCATCCACTCGGTAAATCTGATCTTCCACCTGGAGATGAATCTGGTCGCGGCCACCCAGGTTGGCGTTCAAGCCGGTGGCAAGCATCTCTGCCAGCATCCCTACCGGGGTGCCCCCACCTTGTACCGAGCCCAAAAAGCCGGGGTGTGCGTTCCGAGCTGTAAATGGCAAAATCGAGGTCATGAACTCCTCATGAACACTCGCCAAGGATGTGGGTTCTTCCGGAAGACCTTGATAAAAGCGCGAACGCACGTTGTCCGGGATCACCTGCCACGCTGGACGTTGGGGGAGATCTTCCATCGCACCGAGCATGTCGTCGAGCATGCGGTGAGCCTGCACGCGAAAATCACCCCAATTCACGGGATCGAGCGATGTCGTTGTCGGCACTCCCTTAAAACTGGACTGTTCGCTTGCCAAGCCATTTTCACTCATATCGGATCGCTATCCAACTCCTTTGAGAACCTACCCACATGAGAGGCGCAAAGACGAACAGCGCTCGCCACAGGTGTAATTGCAATCGGGGGTCCATCTTCGCGGTTCTTTAGAGTTGCAGGCTCCGAGTTCCCCACACGTCGCCCTCAGGCCTTAACGGCAACGATAACTATGAGTTGGGAGTTTTAATTCAAGACGAATCCGGACACAGCTTAAAGCCGGTAGAAATGCGGGGATCGCGTACCCTCTCATCTTGTTCTAATTCGGGGATAAGGCCTGAAGGCCGCGAGGCTTACCGATTTGAAGGGATTAGACACAGCGTTGCTCAGAATGGCATTTCAGCCTGACGTTCGATGAGCCGCGCTTTGGGGTATGCCTTCGACAATGTACGAATTCCCAGTCCACCGATCGTCAGCATCCCAAAAACCTCCTGGCCTGACACGGGCGCCTGACGTCGCCTTCTGGCCCAGATGGGTTTTGGCGTGCCAATTGCCACAATTCAATGACGGTCCCGAACGTGTGACCAATACTTTGGAACTGACCTGCGCCATGCAAGCTTTGGCTAAGCTCTTCAAGTTTCCTACAAAGGAGATAAGGCATGCACGTGCACGGCAACCAATTCGATCCCAACATCCAGATGAGTGCTCTTTACGCAGCGGCGAAGGCTGAAGCTCAAAGGGAAGCTGAGCGTACAAGAAAGAAACTGCGGAACTTCGCCTCGGCACTGGCAGGTGAGTATGACTGTGCAGACTCTGTGGTAAGACTGAGTGAAGGTGAAGCCTACCGGGGACAGGACAATCGTCAGAACCAGGACGGTCAGAGAACGCAGAACGAACACTCCCTATCAGAAAGCGTTCCCAACACTGTTTCATATTGGGCGTAATCCCGTGACGATCCCATTGCGATCGTCACACGGGACAGATTCAATCGCCGAACAAATGGGTAAAGATTGCCGATTGACGATGGGCAACTACTACCAGTCTTCGTCGCAAGCATTCTCTTTGCGACGCTTCCGCGTACCCGTAAGCGGCATTCTCTCCAGCTATCAATGAATCCCCAGTCAGCGGCGCAGAGCTAGCAGCCTGGATGGGGGTTTTTGAAGACAACCTCGATCGGCACCCAGTCTGACAAGCGCTTCTCGTCTAATTCGGCATCTCCGGCCTGGTTGCTAAGCGACGACCTGGCAATCGCCACGGTTAGCTTGATTTTTCCCTTGAGGCAGTAAGCCCCAAGAATCCTCGCCAGCTCCTTATCCGCTACATTCATGTAGTCCGCGGGAAGAGCGCCGTCGGTGCCAGACATATCCACCGGGGCCATAATCATCTGGTTCATGATCGGCCCTTGTTTCTTGGCTCCCGCAGTGTCGAATCGCACCACAAGGGTGGCTCTTCTCTCCAGCGCTTCAGGATTCGCCGTGTACTTGATGATCGGAATGGTGATGCCTGCCGGGTTCGGTTTTGCTGCCTTCGTGTCAAACGAGATGTGGTAGGCCGCCCCCCGCCATTTGGGCGTAACAGGAACGTTCACGGCCTTCTCCGGCTGGTTTCCGCAGCCCGCCAAAAGCGCCAATCCGCCGATTGCCAATACGAAGCCTTTTCTCAAGTCATCCTCCTCGTGCCTATCAGACGACGTGCCAGAATAGCACTCTCGTGTCTCATAGGAACAATGGTCGCGAGCAGTTGTCCGCTCTGCGGGCGGAATCAGAGGCGGAATATCTTCCGTTCGTAAACGTAGTAGCGGATTGTGTCATGGTAATACCGCACAACACCTGGGCTGAGGATTTCTTCCGGCACAGCTCCTTCGTCAGAGATGTCATGAAGCATCAATGCGGCGGTGCTGGTTAAGATGCTGATCGCCAGGGCCGTGTTGAATACGATCCGGATCGCCGCTGATTTCGTACATGCCGTCTTTTGAGTCAAGAATACATACAGGCCCAAAAGCGTGAGAAAGTCGAGTTCAGGGTAAAACTCAATTCGATATCGATATGTCATCCATGCAAGGGAAAGCATAAGAACGCAGGGGGACAGAAGACCAGCAGCTACGGCCGCCGTCGGTCGCCCCGTGCGCGAAAAACCGGCCAGGCCGCATTTGCGCAACGCAAAACCCAGAACAACGATGAAGCAGAACGGGATCACATCTGTGAGCAGAAAACTGCTCGGAGGAAGCTCGGTATCTCCAAAGAATTGAGCTTGTGTGCTCGTAAGGAGGAGCTCGCCATTGCTCCCGTGAAACACCCAGATTGGGAAGAAATAGTAAATCAGGCCGAATGGGATGCGTTTGAGATTAAACACACCGTAAGTGCTCAGACTCGATACAAAATTGGGCCACGCATCTCGATTCAAATAGAGGTCATAATTCGCAAAGGTAGCCGGATTGCCCCAGCGAAAGTAGTTGACTGCACCAGAAGCCGAGATGAAGACTGCAAGCACTGCGAGAGGGACCCAGGTGTTGGGCCGCGCCATGCCTCGGTCGCAACGCCGCATCACGCCGGCTGGCCCCGCGTCTCCGGCCGAAAGGGGCTCGAACGCGAGCACAGAAAGCAGCAGCAATAAAGTCAACGTGAGGCCGATACCCGTGGAGGCACGCGTAAGCAGGGCCAAACCTGCACAGACCGACATCCAGAATAGGGAAGACAGATCAAATCGGCGGCTTACGATTCCCTTGACGGCGAAGTAGACGAAAATGGATGCGAAGCAATAGGCCCAAAGCATCACTTCGGTCCATATCTCGTCCTTCAGATACGCTGTCGCCCCGCCCGCAAAAACAAAGTACGACATCACAATTCCAACTGGCCACAATTTGGCGGCATTCGCGGCGGCCGAGCGGCACACCAGCAACACGGCACGGACTTTCGTAACTGTGGAGATGCAAACCGCGGCAAGGCAGGACCAGAAGGTAACGTCCGTCTGCATTTTTCCTACCAGCCAAAGCGGGAGACGCAATAGGGCGCACCATATCCCCCAATATGCATAAACATGGCCATTGCGCAGATAGCCATCGTCTCCCACCACCTGTGGATCGACGTCAAATTGACCGCGTAGAAGATGCTCGAGCATGCTGTTGAAGGTCAGCCTGATTCGGTCGCTTCCGTTGATCCTCCATGACATCGCCAATAATGCTCCGTAATAAATGAGCATGAGCAAGACGAGTCCAAAATATCGTTTGCGATTGTGGAGAAGACCGCATCCAACGATCCCCCCCTCCCCCCCCTCTGCTTCTTCAGGGGGAGTGTCTCGAAGGATCTCGCTGGATCGCGATGCCGGGGATTCAAGTGCAGAGTCAGGACGGCTGGTCATGTCTGACATGGCCGAATCATAGCAGCCAATGTTTCTCCCCGGTGCGGACCTCCAGAAACACCAGGTACCAGGGCGAATCCTGCAGTGAAGCATGCAGCGAACCCGGCTGTGAATCTCGTTGCAGCTTTGCCGAGGAACGCACAGCGAAATCTCAACAATGGATATCCCAACGGCGAAAGCGCCGCTAGGTAAGAAAGGGCCACTTGGGCGAAACCCTCGATAGCTGGTTGATCCACATGTCATTAAAGAGCGGAACAATGCATTGCACAGTTCCGGGAATCGGCATCATTCCAACGCCCGCCATCACGTCAGACGCAGAAGCGATGCTCGGAGCCCCGCCAGGCCGCGCCTTCCCTGGCGGCGTGCGCATTGCCCTCCAATTGCCCCGGCCGCGTACAACGACCACGCTCGTCCCGGAAGGAACAGCCATGTAGGCAATCTCCCGCATATCGTTCCATTCGGGAAGCACAAAGTTGGCAGTGCGCAGGAACTCCATGTACCACTTTTGCCGATCGTCATTCTTGTACTTGTCAGTCGCCTTCCAAATCGCTTCGGCCACCGATCGTTCAAACCATGAGCGGCCCAATGTTCCCGCTGATCCCTTGCGAACGCCTCCGTCATAGGCGCGATAAAGTTCCAACGGACCTCTAAGAACAACAACCTCCACGGGGTCGAGCAGAGGCTTCTTCTCCCAGAGATAGTTGGCAGTTTGGGTGGCAATCGTCTCGGGAGTGTTGGCGGCGCTGCCCGGCTTCGCGAATTGATTGCGATGGAAAGACATGGAGGAGAATTCGGGGCGCGACAGCACAGCCTGTAACTCGCCCTTGATCCTGTGTGGGTCGGGCATTGCGGCACCTCGACTTTCCTGAAACGTTAAACCGAATGAGAGAGTGAGACCAGAACCCTATCAAATTATGCAGCGAACGTGACCTGCAACCGGGCCCTGCGATTAACAGGAATCGAAGAGATCGGCCAGTGAACAATGCTTCGCAAGCGGCGCATCGGCAGGCTCTAAGCTGCTCCTGACCCTATGCAGGGAAGCAAACAAAAGAGCGCTCGAAATCTCACTCCCGGGTCTTCTTCTTGATAGCCTGCCTCTTTTTCGCTGCCTTCCCGCCCTTTTTGACCGCCTTGCTTGTCGGCTTCGAGGAGCCTTTGGCGCTCGTACTGGTCGTTGCCAGCAACGGAATCAGCTTGCCTGCCATCGGCGACCCAAGACCGGTGCAGGCATCCCATCCTGGCCCTGCCGAGAAAGCTCCGTTGTTCCCTTGGGTAATATCGTTGAACGCTGAGGCAGCTTTTGCGGCATAGATGGCCGGCTGAATGAACCCAGCCTGGGTTCCGAGCTGCTGGTTGGCTACTGCCACAAGCCCGGCCCATAGTGGAGCCACCGCGCTGGTCCCGCCGATCACGCTCGTGCTTCCATCCACACGTACTGTATACCCGGTGGTCGGATCGGCATCGCCGCCCACGTCCGGCACACCGCGGCCGCCTGTACTTGTGCTCGGGGCTGGTACTTTTGCATTCGCCTGCCAGGTCGGAAGGGCGAACGCCGTGCTTACGCCACCGCCGGTCGCGCCCTCGTTGTTGGCCAACTCGTTCCACACCACCTCAGAAGCGATGGTTGCTCCGGTTGCATCCAGTTTCGTTCCCCCGCAAGCCAGCACGTGCGGACTCGACGCAGGAAAGTCGACGTTGTTTACCGTCAAGCCATCCGTCGATCCATCATCGCCGGCCGCAACCGTGATGGTAATGCCCAGCGACGCGGCTGACTGGCAGGCAGCGTCCAATGCGGTCAACGACTGCTGCGTCCAGGTAGATTCCGGCCCGCCCCAACTGATCGATATCACGCTTGGCTTGTTGGTCGCGTCATGCACTGCAGTGGTAATCGCGTCGATAAATCCCTGGTCTGTATTGGGCGCAAAGTACACGGCGATTTTCGCGCCAGGCGCCACCGATCCCGCCACTTCTATGTCCAGCATTACCTCACCATCCGAGCTGCTGGCCGTCGACGGGGCATTCTTCCCATTGTCGACGCTCACGGCAGTGATGCCAGGCGCGGCCAGGCTGAGCGTCTTGAAGTAGGCGGTCAGGTCAGTCTGCCTGTAACCGCCGCCAAGTTCAATGATGCCGATTGTCTGTCCTGCTCCGCTGGCGTTCGCAGGGAATTGATAGGCCTCGGCTACCTGGGGCGGCGTGTAACTGCTGGGCGCCTGAGATGGCTTGGGCTTGGGTTTGTGCACGCGAAAGTGGGGCTTTGCCTGGGGTCGGTTGTCCAGGCCCAGTACAGCCTCCACCACGCCCGTCAGCGAGGCAGGCAGTTGAATCCCGCCCTCGCGCAGCCGGTACTCAACTCCATCAATTGTCTTTTGTTCCAGCACCACGCCAAATGCTTTTTGGATGTCCGCGCAAGTGCCGGTAAGCTGCAAAGTGCGCCGCACCGCTGAAGTGGGATCGGGTTCAACCTTCAGATGAAACTCCCGAGCGAACGCCCGAATCAGTTTGATCGCTGAAGGATCGCCACCGTGGTGCTCTTTAAACTCAGTCCGGCTCACACGGACAGGCCCGCTTGCCCGGCCGCCACGCCGGTTGATCTTCAGCGGTTCCTTGCGTTTCACAATCACTGACACCGTTATTTTCGATTTGGCCGGCGTAGCCTTGAGCCGGACTGCGTTGGCAGCAGCAGCTTTCTCGCTACCGGGTAGAACGACGCGTTCCTGCTCCGCAAACTTCGTTGTTTGGGCCGACGGGGATTTGGTGGTGGGGGACTTCGCCATGGCTGGCCTCCTTTTTGACCGAACTCTAGTCCGAGACATCTACTCGATGCCTCCGAATGATAATCGAACTTCCCGGAGCGATGTAAACGTACCTGCCGCACACCGCCAGCCGGAAAGACCTTAACTATTGCACCAGCCGGTAAAGATCAACGCCACCGTTGTAATTCGGCACGAAGATCTGGCCACCGTCAATGACCGGAGGATCAAACTTGTTGAACAGAAACTGGACGCCAAACTGTTGCGAGTCCCACAGAACCTTCAGCGACCCATCCCCAGCGAGGTGTACTGGATCATAGACCAGCAGGCGGCCGTTTACCACGTTCGCGTTGGCGTTGCCGTATGGAACTGTGCACACCAGGATTGCTGAGTTAGGATCAGCCCCGTTGCTCGACCCGGAGCAGAATCCGCCCGGCATGCCGCCCGGAGGATTTCCCCGCACATCCGCGCTCGCATATTCGTTGCTCTCGGCGATGTAGGTTAAAGCCCCAGTTGAACTCACTGCCCATTTATGCAGTTGCGCATTTTCACCCCAGGCAAAGATGGTCCACGATTGTAGCACCGGGTCAAAGAACTGCACCGGGGTCATGTGCAGATGTGCCGTATCGCCCCATGGAAAGAAGTTTAGAGTCGTAGGGTTGGCGGGGCAGGGATCAACCGGCCCGGGACTCATGGTCAGCCATACAGGGGGCGCTGCCAGTTTATTGCAGTTCGTCTTTGGATTTGCAAGGTCCGCGAGAGTCGTTCCGCCCAGGCTCGCTGTTTTGATGGGATAAGCGATTCCGTCCTTTCCGGTGGCCACGCAAACACCGATGAAAAAAATGCAGGCTGGACCAGCCGATCCCCAGTCTTCGTCCGCCCAGGCGCCAGTAGCCATCTGCGGAAAGACAAGCAGAGTTGGGATGCCCTGGTCATTGACCTTCGCCTCCAATCTTGCATTCTTCAGCGGCATGTTCATGCCGCCGCCAACCGGAGTGAGAGTTGCAGTGGACGCGCTCATCCCAGCCAACCTTGCGGCCGGAGCGGCTGTCTGTCCGCTTCTGGCCAGGTCAGTCCAGGGTGTCCAGTGATCCACCACCTGCAGGGTGGCCGAAACCCCTCCCGCTGGAGGCGTGTACTTCAGTTTCAGGAACGATTCGCCCCACTGGCTCACGCCGTCGAAATCCCCATTGCCGGTCAGGACATAGAGGAACCCTTGCGCATCGGCGGCCGCGCCCTGCCCAGCCATCCAGACACCGGCACCCTCGCCGGCCGACATTGCTAGCATCGCACTCATCGTGTTGCTGGCCACATCGAAGGCGAAGCAAAATCCAGAGGCGCCTGTGCCCGTTTCGAAGATCGTGCCCGAACAGCCGAATACGGTCTTTACGCCGTTGATGTTTGTCTCAACCAACGACGATCGCTGTTTGCGCATCTGGGAATTGAACACCAAGTTTCCACTCGGTTCCTGTACAAGCACCGGCGGAACCACCTGGCTCCCATCCGCCACATTCAGCACAAACATGAAGTACCGCGCCGTTTGCGGGTTTCCCGTTTTGTCCGGCGAGACCCAGCAGACCTGGTACAGACGCTGCGTGTCCGCGTCGATCACGCCCGTAGAAAGACAGCCCCAATGTTGATTGATGTTATGGGAATCGATTGTCGTAGATCCATTGATCGGGGTTCCCAGCGTCAGCTGCCAGATGCCGGAGCCATCATGTGCGTCCACTCCGCGCACTACATCGGCCATCGATGGCAGCACCATCACATCGTGGATACCGAGCGTCGTTGTCACATTCGGCAGAATGAGCGGCTGTGTTTCCATGCCCCGCGCATCTCCGATCACCGGAACGATCGTCGGCCGGACAATTCCCTTTGTCGTTACGGACGCCTGAGATAGCTGCGTCTCATTTTGGTTCCAGCCGCTTCTCGAATTGTCCGCGGCGCGAGTCAGCCATGGCACCATGGTCGTTTGAGGCCAGCAGTTCCCTGAGGCCGCAAGAAGACATGTACAGATGAGCAAACTGAGGCAAGAGAGCTTCATGAGTCCTCCGGATAGCGCGATCGAAGCGTCAGTCACGTCCTTTGCAGAGTGGCCCAGGCAATCGTGTTCGAAACAAATCGGCAGGTTTGACTTCAAGGCGGATTACGAGCTTCGCAGACCGCAATCCATGGATCGTCCGAAACGATAGATCCATACTTGGGTTGCCCGGCAAAGCGTTCAAATCGAGCCTTGGGCCTTCTCCAGAGCACTCTCAATATGGACCTATCGTTTGCGGGCGAATACATACCAGGCGCAACATCACGTGCCATCGAAATAAGATCTGCACTGCCGTTCAGCTTACTGCTTGGTCAGGGTTGCAACTGAAATATGCGGCCAGTCAATTCCAAGGAAGTGAAGAATGACCGTTTGGGTGTACTGCACTGCAGAAACGTGCTGCCATCCGGGTTCTGCACCGTCTCGATCCAAAAGATCGCGTTGAGCGTAGTCGCGTTGGCGTTGTTCACGACAAAGGGAATGTTGCCGATGTTGCCGCTCGGGGCGGGAATTGCGATCGTTGCCCCGGACGCCGCTCCGGGCGGTATCGCGGTTGCTGGAGCGGTTACGTTGACCGATGCCGTGGAAATGACCAGCACCGTCGTGTGGATAATTTCCTGGCCCAGTATCGCCGCCTGCAAAAGAAGATTTGGATTCTGCACGTACGGCAGCTGGATGCCCGGTGGAAGCGGCGGATTCTGAAACGGCAGCAGATAGGGAAGGCCGAGCGGTTGCCCTGGCGGATTCAAGGTTGGCGTCGAACTGGCAGGAGCAATCACCGGGCCCGACGGTACTGTAAATGCGGCACCCTGGGCCATAAGCGAGTCACCGTGCGGGATGGTGCCCAGACGAACAACTGTTGCTGGCGCGACCGGCGCCACCGTGGTGGCCGGAACGCTGAGCCAGAAGCCCGGCTCAATGTGAAGAGCTTCTTTCGTGACAGCATCGCTTACACGCTGCAGATAGCTCAAGCCATTGATGGCAATGTCAGGCTGACCCGTGGTTCTGCCTGGTGCCGACACTACGCCGCAGTTAGGCACAGTACCGCCGATGGGCGTGAATTGAAGAGTCTCCAATGTTGCATTCAGTTTCAGGCGGAAGTCGGCTGGTCCTGTGCTCGGAGGAACTGAACTGAAGTCAGGTAACGAGATTAGGTTGAATCCGCATCCTACTCAGGCGCCCGCAAGATTGGCCAGCGGGCCCAGGACATCGGGAAGCGCAGAGGTCGGTAAACCCGGTCGCGTATTGGGTGGGGGGGCCGGAACGGATGGATTTGCTGACATGAGATTCTCCTTCGGGAAAGATTTCCTTGTAACGTAACCGCATTTTCCTGTGGATTTCCTTCTCGACGGAAACTTTTCTCCGCAATCTGACATCCATCGTGGCCTCCGCGAAGCTCAGTTCTCCGCCTCAGGAACCATGGCCAAGCCATGGCCCATCCATCCCCGGACGGTGAGCTGCCTTGAGATGATGTGCCGCTGCGTTCATGACGCGCAGTCGGTATATTCTCCGGAATCTCATGACCTTGCCGGATGTTTCTCTGAGAAACCGGTGCAGGAAGGGACACACAAGCGTGGCATCGTTGCTTGTCGGGCTGTTGAGGACCCCGGCTTTGCCATCTGGATGGTCATTGAGGCAAAGGCCGTTTTTCGATTTCTTGCCCGGGGCTTGAAGAGATTGTCCATTTTTTTGCAATCATTTCACGCTTCCGTAACGCCCCGCGCGAAGAGTACAGCATGGCTACTTCACATTGATTGGCAGCCTGATTTCCCCAAACCAAGAATTCGAAAGGTCACATCCATGCTAAAAAAAGCAGCTTTGTGTCTTGTCGCATGTGCGCTGACGACGGCCGGAATCGCACAGGAAGGCCAAGTCCCCGCAGGCATTCCCCATCTCGATCATGTGTTTGTCATCATGATGGAAAACCACGGATACCAGCAGGTCTTCAACAACCCGAACGAACCTTACCTCAACTGGTTGATTGCCAATAAGCAGGTCAACCTTGCGGCAAATTATTTTGCTGTAGGTCATCCGAGTCTGACGAACTATCTTGAAATCGTTGGCGGGTCGAACTTTGGCATCCGTAGCGACAATGCACCGGCATGGGGCAGTTCCTGCTCGCCGAATATCGCCACCAAGATAGTGAACGCCGACGATGGCGGCGGCAACGCTCCAGTTCCCGTCGACACCGGCAACATCTGTCCGATCACGGGCACAGGTACGGACGCCGAAACGCCCGCAGTGGACACCTGGAACGAGATCGCAGGTCCTTTCGTTGCCCTGGCTGACATCGATGGAGTCAAGCATGTGCCGGCGGCGCCCACGATCGGCAAGTCCATTGGCGATCAGCTCGCATGGTCTGGCCTCGCGTGGAAATCCTACCAGGAGAGCTTGCCGCTCGGGTCGGCCTTCGGGGTCAACTACAGCAATGGCACAGTATCAAACCTGTCGAGTTTCACCACTCTGGCGCCACTCACCACTGCCGGCATCGTGCAGGATTACGCTGTGAAGCACAACCCGTTTGCTTATTTCAAGAGCGTCCAGGATGGAGACCGTGAAAACAACACCCTGGCGAATATAGTGGGCTTCGACGGCCCCGGTGGGCTTTATGCAGACCTGGCAACCGGCAATGTAGCCTCCCTGTCTTTCATTGCGCCCAACCAGTGCGACGATCAGCACGGGCGCGGAAATGGCGACGCATTTTGCGCCTTCGATTACGGCCAGAACGACAGCGGTTACACCTACGGAACGAAAGTAGGACTGAATCCCGGCTTGATTCTACAAGGTGATGTCACCATCGAGCGCTTGGTCGAGGGAATCCATGCGTCCCCGGTTTGGGCAAATGGTCGCAACGCCATCATCATTGTCTGGGACGAAAACGACTATAGCGGCAGCACCACTCAGCTCACCGGGCTGTTTCCGCCGCAAAACCGGAACAGGGTGGTGCTCACCGTCCAAACCAACTTTCGCAATTTCCATGGTATTCAGAGCTCCAATTACTACACCAGCTTCTCGCTGCTGAAGTCTCTTGAGGCGGGATTCGGGCTGCCCTGCCTGAACCATGCGTGCGACTCAACCGTCGCCGTCATGTCAGATCTATTCGATGAATAATTCGAGCCGATTCAGGTAGCATTGCAATGAAAAATGACCTCCACCTGTCGCAAGGTGGAGGCCATTCTTTTGCTGGAGCAAGATTCCCGCGGTTTATTTCAGCAGGGCAAAGCAGTCAATGGGCTTTCGATTCTCGGTCGACGGCAAGTCACGGTGAATCTTCAGATATTCGATGATCTCCATCCGTTCATCGTGCGAGAGCGCCGGCCCTATCACACCCAGCGGTCGAGGAGCCGACGGATTCGTCGAGACCGGGCCTCTGAATTCGTGCCCGATATTCAAATCGCCGTCCTTCGCATCCTTCGTGTTTGCTTTCATCCAGAAGCCGCTTTTTGAACCTTCCACCGGCTCCGTTACATATCCCACCTTCACCGGATCGAACTCGCGCCGCCCCACGAAAAACTTCTTCGATCGTTCTTCTCTCGGCGAAAGCAGGTCATAAAGATTCGGCACCGATCCGTTGTGCAGGAACGGCGGCGTAGCCCACACACCTTCAAGCGGTCTCGGCTTATATGCATCGTTTGGTGCAGGCAGATCGAGCGTGTCAAACCCTGCAAAGCACGCCTGCGCCTCCGGGGAATAGTGGTTATCGGCGTAATACTTGTCACGAATCATCATGCCCAGTATGTTCAACCCAAAGCCTTCGCTCACCGCGCGCATGTCGATGGAGCCGAGGAATTGCGCAATCGCCTCATCGGTCACCGGGGAATCCTGGATCTCCTGGAGCTGTGTGTTCAGGTCGTTCAGCGCCGTCAGGTCATCAGCTGATTTCGTGCGCAGCGTAATCGCTTGCTGCTGTGCAATCTCCTGTTGGAGAAGCGGAATTTCTTTGGCCGCACGCCCTTTCTGCGTCTCCAGCCCCTTCTTCAACAGTGGCTGTACTTCATCAAAGGTGAGCCCGGTGCGCGTCAGGTCCACAGTGTTCTTGTAGAAGTTGTTTGCCGCCGTTGGATCGGTGCCCACAATGTCCACAGTCCTGATATCCCACATCGGGTCGTCCGGTAGCCGGCCAGGCGAGGCAAAATCCTTCAGAGGCTTCGAGGCATTATGTGGTCCGTGACACCGTACGCAGTGGAGTTCAAACAGCGCCTTGCCCTTGACCGCCTTGTCCTGGTCGATCTTTCCCAACAGATCCTCGGGCCAGCGCGGTGGCGTCAACATCTGGAGCGTCGTCTCGATGTGCTGCAGGTTATCAAACGCAACCGACGAGTTATACCGCTCGCTTTTCGGAATCGGGCGTCCGTAGTCGTCCACGAACCTGAAGTCGGCTCCCACGCCCATCGCTTCGCTCACGTTGCGCGCCATCGGTTGGCTCACCGACGCATCGTATTGAACCCAGTTGAACTTCCAGATGTTCCACAAATACGGATAGCTCACCGGCGCGTTGCCTTTGCGATAATTCTTCCCTGAGATATGATCGCCGAAGACGACATTGCCTATACGCGTCAGCGCGTCCGTGCGCCCGTAACCCTCTTGAACCGGGTAATGCCACGGTGCAGAAGAGCCAAGAAACACTTTGCCAAGTCCCGCCGCCACGCCTGCCATGTTGCGCCATAGCGCGCATTTGCCCCCCATGGTGTTGCCGTCCGGTCCCAGAACTCGCGCCGCAAATCGATTGAACTTGAAAGGATTTGCCAAGGTCTCGGCAATCGACAATCCCAGGTCCATCTGGAAGGTGCCCGGCGCCACGTCTGTGAATGCGCTCATCGCCTCACCGCCGTCGATGCGGATCGCCGTGGTCTTGTGTGTCGCCTTGTCAGTTACGTTGAGCTGGCCGGTATGGCAGGCCGCACAGGTAATATCCACCACCGAATCGTGGATGGTGTCGTCGTAGCGCCGCGCGAATCCCACCGGCAGATGATCAGGGTTGGCAGGCGTAGCCGCCGGATCCACAATGAAGTTGAGCGCACGCATGTGATCCGGATCTGTCATCCGCTTCTTGCTGAACGGAAGTTCCAGGTTCACGAACCAGCTGTAGCGCACACCATGCATTCGCGTGCCTTGCGGAGTGTAGTAGAAAAGCTCACGCCCTGGCGACTCGCGGTCCAGTCCCCAGCCCTGGTTCAGGTAACGCACCTCATCCACGTGCTCGTTTGCCGGAATGTTTCTCTTGGCCAGACAGCGATACAGTAGTCCTGCGGTAAAGTAAGCCAACATCAGTCCCACCAGGCTCACAGCCCCAAACTTCAGTAGTCCCCTGACCCGGGAGTGAGGGACCGTCGGCGCCGTCGGCAACGATTCCAGCACCTGCTCGGCCGTCGTCTCGCCGAGCCGCACCTTGCGGCTCGCATGCTCTGATACCATCCGGGCTCGGTTGACGCTGCCCAGCGGCTGGCTGTCCGGCGTGGAGTGCTCGGTCACGTCAATGTACTTTGGTTCGCAGGCTGCAATCTCCATCGCCGACTTGGCCACCAGCGTCAGCCGCCCAACCACGTGGAGAGGCGCTTGCGACTCCTTCCACTCGACGGTCGCGTTTTCAACCCAGAAGCTCGCTTCACGGCGCATCCCCCAATGCGTCATGCGCTCGGTGTTCAGCACTTGAAGCGCGAGGTCGAACGAGCTCGTCTTCGTGTCTTCTTCTAGATGGCGGATCAGTTCGTCGCGTAGCGCATTCGGTTCGTCCTGCAGTTCGTGGGCGGGGTTGTGGGCGCTCGGAATCGCCGAGTATTTCACGGCCTCAAATGGCCCATTGCGGAACGGTACAGTGCTCCAGTAGCGCATCTGCTGGTACGCACGGGTCTTGCCGTGTGTCTGCACCGCGCCGATGACGGCAGCTTTGGCAAATCGGAAGAAATCCATCAGCGATAGCGACCAGATGGCTTTCAACTTATCCGCGCCAGTGCCCGCGCTCAAAACCTTCATCAGCACGGCGAAGGTGTGCGCGTCGTTGATGGGGAACGTTGGATTGCTCTGCAGCGAAAAATCCTGATAGGGCGAATTGGCTGCCAGTTCCGGCGGCAACTCCACTGAGAATGACATCGCGCGCAGATCAGGATTCCGATCTGACAAAATGGTCGAAGCGGCGTTCGCAAACCGCACCGTGGCCGGGTAGATGCCTGGCTTGGCGTAGATTCCGTGGGCCAGCCGTGGCGCCAGCGTATGATCGCCGATCTTCCGTGCCAGGTCGAAGACTTCAAATGTCGCGCGTGCGCAGATGCCCTTTGTGTGGGTGCCTCTGCCCAGCGGCCGTTTTTGTGCTGCGGCAAATGCCGCCTGCACTTTCAGAATGCCGCGTACGATGTCGGCTGCGTCAATCTCTTCTGTAGGAAGCTTCCGCTCGAAATTCACCATGGCAACGTCATCCGATCTCGGACAAGAACGTCCGCGCGCCGACAAGGTCGGCTGTCTCGAAACCTTCAGTGAACCAATCGTAGGTTGGGGAAAGAACAGCGCGCGCTTCGTCGCGCCGTCCCGCTGATAATAGCAACTTCGCCAGCGCCAATGCAGCACGCAATTCAAATGACTTGGCATTTTGCTGGCCCGCGTACCTCAAAGCTTCCCGCATGCTGGCTTCAGCCCCTTCGGCGTCGCCTTTCAACTGCAGCAGCTCGCCGCGGACCCTGTGCAACTCCGCAACGTACCCGCCCTCTGACGTCCGTTTGGCATGCTCGAACCCTTCGTCAACCGCCTGCATTCCTTCGTCGACTCGCCCCGCATGCCGCAGTGCATCCGCCAATAGCGCCAGAAACGCTGATCGCACCAGCCCCGCCGAGATGGCCTTTTGCTCGTCCAGGCTCCGCTTCAATACGTCGATGCCTTCGCTGGTGCGGCCAAGAAGATGCAGCGCGTACCCCTGGAATCCCTTGCTCCATACCGCTTCCTGCGGCAGTTCGTACTCTCGGCACAGCGCGATGATCTCGTCGCCCACACCCAGCGCCTCTCCTGCTTCGCCGCGGTAAAGGTGGATGCCCTGGATCACGACCAGCGCAAATGCCACCATGGCCGGATGTCCCTGCATTCTTGCGATGCCCAGCGTCTCTCTCGCTCGCTGGATGGCTCGATCCGGGTAGCCAAGCGCCCACAGCGGACGGCTCGACATCGCTCGCCCGATCGTTCCGGGGTCCTGTCCATACATTGCCGCATAAGCCAGGTGTTCCGACGGCAAGTGCAGTTCGCGGCAGCGTTCAAGCAGTCGGCTCGACTCCACCATGTCGCCGATAAACTCACGTACCACGCCCGAGATGTGATGTGCCGCCATGATGTAGGCCTGGTCTCCCGAGCGCTCCGCTTGTCTCATCAGCTCGTCGGCATTGTCCCGGCACTCCATCAGGTTTCCGCGAATCAGGTGGAACAGCGTCGTCGCCCACAGCACCGGGATCAGCTCTGGTGGATCGTCGAGGCTCTGCGCAAGTTGCCGCGCCCGCGCGAACACCTGTTCAATCTGCGGCGTCGACCACCCGCTCGTCGAGCGCAGCGCGATTCCACGAGCCATCTGCAAAACCAGCTCCTGTTGCTTGCGCGCCGGGCCGTCAGGCAGAACCTTCAGAGCCTTCAATCCCCGTTCGGCAAGCGACAAAGCTTCGCGAAATGCAAACAGTCCCGCCGACCGGCCAGAGGCAATGTAGAAATACTGCGCACAGGCTGAGAAGTCGCGCGCTGTCTCAAACAACACCGCTACGCGAGCCGCAACCGTGGCTACCTGGTCGCCGTAGCGGGCAACCAGAGCCTTCGCCACACGTCCGCACAGCGCCGCGCGCCGCGTCGGCTGCAACGAGTCGTACAGCGCATTCTGATATAGCACGTGCACAAATTGGTAGTTCAGCGTCAGCGATTGATCGGGGAATTCGCGCTCCTCGCCGCGCCGAACGAACACATGAACCCGTTCCAGCGTATCCAGGCGATCTTCCACGTCAGCCGCGTCCATCTCGATCGCTTCGGCTACCACAGCCGAATCGAACTCGTGACCTTGCACACTTGCCGCCACCAACAGCCTGCGATCGCGCTCGTCCACCTGGTCAATTTTGCGCTGAATCATGCCCCGCACAGATTCCGGCAAATCGCTTGGCGCCTCTGGCACTGAGCTGGCCAGCACCCACTTGCCTTCCTCTTCCACAATGCCGCCCGTGTCCCGCAGGTATCGCACCAGGTCAGCCATGAACAGGGGACTGCCTTCCGTCTTGGAATGAATCAGCGATGCAAAATCTTGCGGAAAACCGTGCCCCGGAAACTCCAGCGCAAGAAAGCGCTCCACGTCTTTCGTCTCCAGAAACGGAAGCACAATCTCCTGGAACAGTCCGCGCGATTGCAGGTCGTTGCGAATGTGAAGAAACGGATGCCCGCGCAACGCCATATCCGACGGACGGTAACTTCCCAGCACCAGCACCCGCATGTCAGAGAAGCGGCCCGCCAGGTAGTTCAGAATGTCGATGGTCGAAACGTCGGCCCAATGCAGGTCATCGATAAAAAAGATGAGCGGTTGGATCCGCGAAAGCTCCTGCCCCAGAGCTCCGAACTCGCGTTTCATGCGCTCCTGCGAAGCCGCTGGCACGGTCTCGCGCGAGTCTGCGCTCGCTGCAAGCTCGTTTGCCTCGCCAGCCACAAGCCCAAACCACGTTGGCGCAACAGCCTTCATCACGCCTGTGAACGATGGCCCCGATTGAGGATGAACCAGGCTGTCAAGCGCTTCCATGATGGGCAGGTAGGGCTCTTCGCCGGCCAGTCGCTGCGAACAGCGGCCGCGCGCCACAATCGGCTGTTCGCCCTCGCTCACCAACTCCGCCAAAAAATCCTCTAGCGTGCTCGTCTTGCCAATGCCCGCCTCACCCGTCACGGCCAGGATCACCCCGCGGCCAGCCTTCACTCGCGAATAGCCGCGCCGGAGTTGTCCCTTCTGCGCCTCGCGACCTACATTTGTCCGCGCTACGCCTGCGCCGATTGGTCCGGCGCTGGCCGGATGCCTGTCTGAAGGATGGATGGAGACCTCTTCCAGCGAGGCCTTCAGTTCAGTCATGCTCTGAAACCTGTCCCGTGGTCTCTTCGCCATGCACTTTGCCAGGATGCGCTGAACCTCCGCCGGCGCCTGGATCGGCGCGGGATCGTCGCGCAGAAGCGCCTTCAGCACTGAGGCCGTCGAATTCCCATGAAACGGCTTCCTGCCCGAGAGCATCTCGTAGAACACCGCCCCAAAACTGAACACGTCCGAGCGCTCGTCAAGCGGCCGCCCTTCAGCCTGCTCCGGCGCCATGTAGGAAACGGTCCCCAGAATCATGCGATCCAGGCTTTCCGTCTTGTCCAAATCGGGATTCCTCATTACCTTGGCCAGCCCAAAATCGATCAGCTTGCTGAATCCACTGGAGCTGACCAGAATATTGGCGGGTTTCAGATCCCGATGAAGAATGCCTCGACTATGCGCTTCTTCCAGCGCGCCCGCCATCTGGATGGCTAGCTTCACGGCCTCTTCCACGCGCATGGGGCCTGCGATCGGCCTGCCCTCCACGTATTCAAGCACGAGGTAGTCCGGTCCGATGTCGTGAATCTGACAGATATGTGGGTGGTTCAGCGCGGCAATTGCCCGGGCTTCCCGTTCGAATCCCGCGCTGAAATTCTCTGCGGAAACCTTGATCGCAACGTCGCGGTCCAGGCGCGGATCGCGTGCCCGATACACCTCCCCCATCCCGCCCGCACCAATGGGCGCAACGATCTCATAGGGGCCGAGTTTGTCGCCTGGGGAAAGGGGCATAGGGTCCGGTTGTGCTAAGTCTACTCGACAAAACCAGATTGCGAAGGGATTACGAGCAAAACTGTGTTTGAGCCCCTGGGGGCGATCACCAGCCTTCAACCCGGCTGCCGGCTCACCTGTATATCGCTGCCGACGCCGCCTAAACATGTTTCCGCCGGTTCCGCTCCCAAAAACCAGGGAGCGCACTCCGGCAGCACCGGTGAACTCGAGTCCAGCCAGTGCAGGTAGGTCCCCATTGAATGCCAGCACCCCAAATTGTTCTTGGCGAAGCCTTCAGAGTCGAACGGGTACGCGACGTCGACATGTTCGTAGTCGGCCACGACTGGAATATGAAGAGGCAGCTTGGGAACAAGGTCGCGCGTGTTCACGATTCTCCACGAATTGATCGGGAGCTGGTTGAACAGGTCCACGAACGCCTGGTTGCCCACGCGTGGCGAAGCGATTGTACACACTGTGGTCAGGTCGAACTTCCCCTTGTCGTCATTCTCCATTACAAAGAGCGTCGCCAGTGCCGAGCCCAGGCTGTGCGCTGTCACAACGGTTGGCCGTGGCGGCCGAGTGGCTTCTGGCGTCATGGCAAGCGCTATACCGCGCTCCGCTTCGTGGCTCTTCGCCAGTTGCTCCAGTTGCTCGGCAAACGACCCGGTATAAGTCTCTGGCGCGGCGCCAACGGCCAGGGCCATCGTCCCCGGCTTGGAATACTTCACCACCTTCAGCGAGCCATAGATCTTGTCGAACCCATAGGCCACCTTCCCTGCCGAAGGGACTTGATGGAAGGGAACCAGAATCGCGGCCCCATCGTCAATCCACTCCACTGCGCTTTCTGTTCCGCGAATCGCGATAACGCGCAAAGTCGGATCGGCCACGCTTCGAGCAACAATGCCGTAGAACTTCGGCGCCGTGATATTCAGGATGAAGTCCGACATGTGAATCCATGCCGCCAGTTCATAGCCCGCGGGGATCCCCTGAGGTTCCGGCTTCAGAGGGTCCGCGCTCTGCGGATTCTGGAACATCGAATAGGCTGCCTGGACGAACTGGCCATAGAAAAACGCTGTCTTGTTATCAAGTGGTTGGCCCAATGCATACCCCCGCTACTAAACGATAGCCGGATACTACCGGCAGAATGGATTTTGTTCAATATCCTTAATCCGAGTCCGGCTGGATGAAACCCCTGGCGCTTCAGGAACCCGGTCAAGCTTTGTGGCGCCAGTAGACGACGCTTCGGGGTACGGGTCGTTAATTCTGGATAGACCACTTCCCATCCGCCAGGTCCACCGAAGCCTGCGCAAGGTTCTCCGGCCGGCCCAGGTCGCGCCAATAGCAATCATCCGCGGAGAACGCCGCGATCTTTTCCCCCTTGCCGGCAAGATCCATATAGGTATTGATGATTGAAAAGGCGCTCTCCTCACCCATCTTGAAGAGCAGTTGCGGAGAAATTACGTGGATGCCCGAGAAAGCCCGCGCCAGCGCCTGGTCACAAGACCTCACCAATTCAGGCTTTCCGTCGCGCCCCGACCTGCGTCCGCAAAGTTGCCCCAACTCGTCAAACAACAAATACCGCGATGTTTCACGATCCTGCACGGCCAGCGTTGCCAGCGCGCTTTGCTCGTGATGAAACCGCATCATTCGTCCCAGGTCGATGTTGCTGATCACATCCACGTTATGCACAATGAATGGTTCTCGATTGCCTCCGCCAGGCCCAAGGAAAAAATGCGCAGCATTCTTCAACCCGCCACCCGTATCCAGCAGCGTGTTTTCGCGGCTTACTTCAATCCGCATGTCGAAGTTGTCATGAGCCTTCAAATACTCGGCGATCATCTCCGCGAAGTGATATGCGTTCACGATCACTTCACGCACGCCAAAGCCGCGCAGGCGCGTCACCGCAATCTCCAGCAGCGTGCGTTCGCCCACTGTCACAAGTGCCTTCGGGCGGTCATTCGTCAGCGGCTGCAGGCGTGTCCCAAGCCCTGCGGCCAGAATCATCGCCTTCATCGGTTCATCTTCTCCAGCTCAATGTGGCGCACAATCACATCCACCCCGTTGCTCGCTCTCAAATGTTCGGCCATCTGCTCCGCCAGGTACACAGAGCGGTGCTGGCCCCCTGTGCACCCAAACGAGACCATAAGGCTCTTGAAGCCGCGCTGTTGATAGCTGCTCACGCTTGCATCCACAAGAGGCTCGACGGTTGCAAGAAACTGCTGCACGCTCGCCTGGTGATCCAAGTACTCGATCACCGCCGCGTCCTTGCCGGTCAACTGTCGGAACTGTTCTTCGCGCCCGGGATTGGGAAGACTGCGCGCATCGAAAACAAATCCGCCACCGTTTCCAGATTCATCACTGGGTGCCTGGCGGTGGAAGCTGAAACTGAAAACTCGCACCGTCAACGGCTCTGCGGATGAAGCCAGTCCCTGCAGCTTTTCTGATGCGGCCATGCTGTTCAGCGCGTCCATCAACGCTGGCAAGGCGATCGGCAGTTTCACATTGTGCGCCAGCCAGCGCAGGTTCTTCAGCGCGTACGGCACGCTCTGCAAAAAGTGCGCCTTGCGCTCGTAAAACCCTCTGAACCCATACGCGCCCAGGGCCTGCAGAATGCGCACATAGACGTATGCGTAGTAATGCTCCATGAACGCTGCACGGTCAACCGGAATGAATTTGCCAAGGCAGTCGAGATAGTAGTCGAGAAACTCCTGCCGCATCTCCGGCGGCAGATCGGCTTTGCCATCGTAGAGCAGCGACGCAATGTCATACTGCAGCGCGCCCTTGCGCCCGCCCTGGTAATCAAGAAAATAGGGCCTCCCGTCCCGCAGCATCACATTGCGGCTTTGAAAATCCCGGTACAGAAAGTAATCGCGGTTTGCGCTCAGCAACAACTTGGCCAGTCGTCCGAAATCATCCTCCAGCGCCTGCTCGTTGAAAGGCACGCCTGCGAGCCGCAAGAAATAGTACTTGAAATAATTCAGATCCCAGGCGATGGACTGGCGATCGAAACTTGCGCGTGGATAGCAAACCTTGTAATTCAGATCGCGGCCTGCTTCTACTTGAAAGCGCGGCAGCGCAGCCACCACTTTGCGATAGGCCTCCATTGCCTCAGGCGAGATTGCTGCGCCAGCGCGATTCCTCCCCACAAATTCGAACAGCGTCGTGTCGCCCAGGTCTTCTTCCAGGTAAGCGTCGTGGCTCAAGTCCTCCGCATAAATCTCCGGAACGGGCAATCCATGGCGGTAAAAATGTTTTGAGAATTCGAGGAAGGCAACATTCTCTTCTCTTACCGGGTACACAATGCCGATAGCGCTGATTCCTTTTCCGGTTAGCCGGACAATTGCCCGTCCCGAACCCCCGAGTTGGCCCTGAAGTGGATGCGCGTGTTCGGCGGGGAAATGAAAATGCTGCTCGAAAAGCCGCTTTAAAACGTCCATGAATCTCTTTTCGTCAATTGCTCAAGCTGCTTCACAAACATATCCAGCCCGGGGATGCGCGCGCAAGGCCGCGCAGTCAGTTTCCCGCTTGATCGTGCCTGTCAGTCCGCGAGCCGCCCGCTCCGACGTCTTCCAACCGTTGCCAGGCATCCATCGCAAACGCAGAAAGGCCGGGGCAGCGAATGCTGGTCCCCGGCCTCTCTTGACGCTCAGTTGACAGCGTCTATTTCGACGTCAGCAGGACCGCCTTGCCCTTCGCCTTCGATGAGCGAAGGAAGTAGATGGCCCCGTAGATGCCCCAGACGGCGGCGATACCCACAGCCAGCAGCGGCTCCTTGAACGTGCCCAGCCCGAATGCGGGGCTGATCAGGTAGAAGGCCATGCAGACCAGGTTGGCCAGCAAACCGAAGCCGGGAATCAGTGTGTGCTTGAGGAAGCTGTAGTCAGGCCGCCCATGGAAGGCCACGATGCACAGGAAGCAACTCAGCGCGTAAAGAATGAACGTGCCGAAGTTGGATGTCAGTGTGATCGTCAGCAGCGAATTCGGCAGAGCCGCCAGTTGATCGTGCGAGAGATAGCCGAAGCTCGAGAAGATCCCGTGCGGTAGCGCGGCAATCGCCGCATCGGTGGGTGCGCCGGCATCGCCGAAGACCAGCGAGACGGCGATCACGCCGATGACCGCGGAGATGGCAACCAGCGTCCAGATGGCCTTGCGCGGCGACAGGGACTCGGCATGAAGGATGCCGAAGTGCTCAGGTGCTTCGTCGTCCTTGCCCATGGCGTATGTGACGCGGGCGCCTGTGTTCATGCAGCTGAGCGTGGTGCCGATCAGCGCAAAGAAGACGGTGACCGCCTCTGCCAGCATGAAGTACTTGCCATGCCCCTGGCCCAGCAACCCGTCGCCGACGATGATCATCATGTCGCCGATCGGAGCAGCTGAACTGGCTGCCGATTGCATCGAGTAGCCGGAACTAAGGAAATAGTTTGCCGCGAAATATTCAATCAGGTAACACACCAATCCCTGTATCAGCAGCGATGCAATCACAGCGATGGGAATATGCTTGGTCGGATTCTTCGCCTCACCTCCCATCGATGTCACCGATTCGAAGCCGACCAGGATCAGAATGGCGACCGTGGCCTGAATAAACACGTAGCTGAACTTGTGCGGCGCGATTACTGACATCGCGTTCGGATGCGAGAGGAAGGCTCCGGTTGAATCCTTCTCCGGATAGTCGATGGTGAAGGGAACCGGCTTGCCCGCCGAGTCCAGCAGCGGCAGAGGATTGCCGCTGGCATCGCGAACGATCGAGCCGTCCTTGGCAGTCGCGAACTGGTACGTGTAGGTGGCCAGTGACTGGCCATCGTACTGGAAGGCAGGCGATCCGGCAGGATGGCTGGTGCGGTAGCCCACTGCTAGGACACTGAAGACGATCAGCGCCGAGATCTGGATGACATTGATGGCCAGGTTCACCGCCGTCGATGCGCCCGCGCCCTTCGATGCGATCCAGCCAACGAAGATCGAGAAGACCACTGCTACCAGCGCCATGAAAACCGGCCCTGGATTCGAGCCGCTCATGACGTTGGGATAGAGGAAGCCTACGATATAGCCGCAGAAGATGCCGGTGGTGGCCACCATCACGCCCGGATACACCCAGTAATAAAGATGCGAACCCCAGCCGACAACGAACTTGGCGATACGGGCGTACTTGAACATCTTGTCCTGGGACAACAACGCCTGTTCAGCGTAGTAGTAGCTTGACCCGGTGCCGGGATAGAGCTTGGAAATCT